>Ga0326597_10000692_pt1 | contig 58316 bp, 57 predicted proteins | sample RVTome_12_FD_203789 | JGI IMG/M metagenome (GOLD analysis project Ga0326597, IMG submission 203789) | Soil microbial communities from uranium-contaminated site in the Upper Colorado River Basin, Wyoming, United States - RVT100D185 | ecosystem: Environmental > Terrestrial > Soil > Contaminated >...
CAAAACCACGAGACTCGCCGCTGGCGAAGCCTAAACCGTCACCCATGAACAACACAGGAACCGAACCATTGAGGCAGCAAATGAAATCTCCAAAAAGGCCCTTGCGAACGCAGAGAACATCTGGGCTATGTTTCTTTTCCCTTTCAGGGAAAAAGGGCCGGCGGATTTGTTTACGGTTTGCCCGAATTCTCGTTCCCCTCTCTGACTTCGCAGTGGCGCGTGTCCGCTGTGGCGCATAGCTTCGTCGCTATGGTTTTGGAGTTTCGGGGACTTGGCCTTTCGACGTTGCGCCGTTTTCCTTGGTCGCTTCGTCGCTTCGTCGCTCCGTGGCTTTGACGTTTCCTATTTCGGCGTTTCGACGTATTGGGCTTTTGACGTTTCTTCGAGCTTTGCTCGCCAATCAGCGGCCTTTTCGTCGTAGCCCTTGCCCGGCTCGGCGGCGAAACTTGCCGCCTATGCGCCTGGTGGATATAATCCAGGTATGAACCCGGAAGCGCTGGCCCAGGAACTGAATCGGGAGCCTTTCATCCCTTTACGCCTTCGATTATCCGACGGACGCACCTTTGACATACAGAATCCCGGGTTGTGTTTTATCGCCCGATTGGCCCTCTATGCGTTCCGCGCCAAGCCGCGCGACGCGCTTGCAGAGGATGTTGACGTCATCAGCCTACGGCATATCGTCTCGATTGAGACGGTCGCCGCGGCCGAGCACGGCGGATAGAGCGCGGTTCACGCCACCGCTCAAAGCGTCAAGGATTTGGCGTTTCGTCTCTAGTTTCCATTATCTTGTTTCCAGTCTCTAGTCTCGCCCGCCACTGGGCGGCCTTTTCGGCGTAGCCCTTGCCCGGATCGGCGGCGTTCAAGGCTCCTAGCCTTGGAACGGTCACGGCGCAAGATTCGTTCGATGAAGCAGCTCATCGAAGCGCAAGTCGGAGCGAAGAATGTCAAGCGTGGGGTCTAGCTTGAGAAACCTAAGGTCTACCACCCGTTCATCGCACGCGCGATACAACCACTCGAATGCCTGTTCCTTCTCGTCCAAGGCAGTATGGGCGATCGCGACATAGTATGGCGAAACATATCTTCTTGCGGAAAGTTCCTGAAGCCGACTGAGCGCAGCTCGTGCTTCCTCGGTTCTTCCGGCCGCTGCTAATGCGACTCCTAGAATGCCGACAAGCCGCGGGTCGCCTTCGGAGGATGCCGGCGCCGCCCGCAGGTTCTCCAGGGCTTGCTCAAACATGCCCTTTTGTACAAATGCCCGGGCAAGGAACTCCCGCGGGAACGTGAAGTTCGGGTCCATGTCGAGGGCCCGCTCGCACAGTTCAATGGCCTCGTCGTAGCGCCGCGCGAAGTAGTTCATCGCCGCGGTCGCAGCCTTGACCGGTAGCGAAAGCGGATCAATCTCTTGAGCCTGGCGTAACTCCGCGAAGCTCTCATCCAGACGACCGGTTGCCATCAGGTTTTCGGCGAACCACTGGTGGGCGGTGGCATGTCCGGGGTTCAGCTCGATGGCCCTTTGGAATTCGCGTATTGCACCCGTCCAATCCAAGTCGACATTCCCCCGGATGATGCCCAGGACGCTGTGGGCCTCGCCGACCGTTTCGTCCAGTTCGAGCGCCTTCGTCGCCGCACCCCTGGCCTTTTCGAGGGCTTCCCTGGGCGGACCCATTTGATGACCGGCCACGACTACATAGCTTTCGGCGAGTGCGGCATAGGCCAACGCGTAACTGGGATCCTTTTGAATCGCCTGCTCGAAGCATCCTATGGCCTTTTGAACTCCTTCTTTGGTTCGCTGGTTCCAGAAGTAACGACCCCGAAATCCACGTTGGGCGAGGTTGCGTGCTTCCACCGCATCGCGACGAGCTGCCTCCGCACGCAAGTACAGAGACGTGCTCACGATCACGGCCGCCACTAAGACAACGAAGAGGGCCGATAGCGATGCAAAGACGGCCTTGTTGCGGCGGGCGAAGAGGCGGAGTTGATAGACGATGCTGGCGCGGTGGGCGAGGATGGCTTCGCCGGTAAGATAGCGGTGGATGTCGTGGGCGAAGTCGGCGGCGGATTGGTAGCGCCGCTCTCGTTCCTTTTCCAAGGCCTTGAGGGCGATGGTCTCCACGTCGCCGCGAAGGGTGTGGTTCAACGTACTAAGCTTGGTGGGTGTCTGTTCGCGGATGGCGCGGGTGGCCTGGTGCATGGCCATATGGGTCACGTCGTAGGGCAGCTTGCCGCAGAGCAGTTGGTAGAAGACCACGCCGAGGGCGTAGACGTCGCTGCGCGTGTCGATGTCGTGCGGGTCGCCCTCGCATTGCTCAGGGGACATGTATTGCAACGTGCCGATGAGTTGGCCCACGTCGGTTTGTAGCGTGGTGACTGCCAGGTCGCTGTCGGTACATCTGGCCACGCCGAAGTCGATGATCTTCACGACCCCCCCGTGGCCCCCCCTATCAAGGGGGGCGGCATTGTACCTTCCCCCATTGGCAAGGGGGGGTGCCGTGGGGTCAGAAGTCACCAGGATGTTGGACGGTTTGAGGTCGCGGTGAATGATTCCCTTTTGGTGGCCATGGTGGATGGCGTCGCAGACTTTGGCGAATAGTTCCATCCGCTGCCGCGTGCCGAGCTTCTTTTCGTCGGCATACACGGTGATGAGTTTGGCGTTGGGGATGTACTCCATGGCGAAGTAGGGGACGGAAAAGGGGACCATCTGTCCCGGCGCGCCAGGATCGCAGTTCGTATCTGCGCCGCCCACAAGGGGCGGCGCTACATTGCGGTCGCGATTCGGATCATTGGAGCCCTGATCGGCACGGTTCGTAATCCGCTCGCTTCGCGCTCGCGGCTCGTACTCTGCTCGCGGCTCGATGACATGCGTACCCGCTTCATAGATTTGGGCGATGCCGGGATGGCGCAGACGACCGAGGATTTGCCCTTCGTACTCGAAGCGTCGAAGGGCCGATTTCGAGGCGATGCCCTGCTTCATCACCTTGACGGCCACGACTCGCCGGGGGTTGTCCTGGGTGGCCTCGTAGACCGTGCCCATTCCGCCCGAGGCGATCACCCGTTTGATGTGATAGCGCCCGATGCGGTCTGGGAGGCCATGCGGCAGCGGGACCGTCTCGCGCGTGACCGTTTCGGCGGGAAGCGGATCGGCGCGGTCCTCGTCCGGCAAAGGGGTCATTGAAACACCTCCGAAGACTGCCCATTCGTCGAAAATGCGCGGTCATTATGGCCGGTTGAGAAGGGTCCAGCAAGGGGGAACCGGTGTTCCAGGTAGTAAACTCCCTGGCAACAGTCGTTCGCCTACTGGGAGGGAGGAGAGCGAAGTGGCGCTGGGCAGGAGCTGGCCGTAGGGTCGCGCAGCCTAAAGGCCGCGGCCCAGGGTGCATCATTCTGCGTACTGACTGAGGCGGGTCTTCGTCGTCGGGGAGCGTCCCCCGGCCTTGCCCCCGACTGACCAAGATCGGCCCCTCGGGCTGCACCGGCGCTAACGACGCCGCCAGGCACCTGCTGCTACGCGATCAACCCTGCCTTCTTGAACGCTTCGATGTCGGCAATGTTTAGAAGGAGAAGCTCCCGGCGATCATCTCGTGCACTTCAACCGAATTGCTGATGATCAGTGAACGGCCATACACTTCAATACGGCCGCGTCCGCCGGTGGTTGTGGACTGCGTGCCCTGTGTACCAGTGAGATCCCAGGTCTCGGGGGCAATCGTCCGCTGAATGAGGGTTTTCAGCTTTCCCAAGCGTTGCTCGATTAGGATCTCGGCCTGCTGGCCTGATTCCTGATCTTCGTTTCCCTGTGCTCCACCCGATCCGCCGCCGAATACGGATTGCCCGGTACCACCACCACCTCCTCCGCCACCACCGCCACCGCCGGCCGTTTGCTGCAGGTCGATGATCGGCGCTTGGGCCCCGAAGTCGGGAACGCGTAAGAGGAGTTCCGTGGCATCGTAGATCCGAACATGGAGCTTCCGCTCAAAGTCCTGCCGCGTGGAAATGGTCAACTTGTTTTCGATTCCGCGATAGCGGATCTCGCCATCCTCGGAGAGTTGTTCGAGGGCCTCGTTGAGCACGTCCGCCACGGTGGTGTTGGTGAGCTGGAGGGTCACCAGAGATTCGCGGTTGACGCTTTCCCCGCCTAGCGGACCCCATTTGGGCACGATGTTGACCCGGCCGTCGCCATTGTCGCGGAGCCAATCGAGTATGTCCTCGAAGGTCTTGTCGGTCCAATCAACAGCATCGACGCGCTTCTTCAGCAAACTCTCCGCGGCGCGTGATGACGGCGGAGCGGGGACCGCGGCGACCGCGGTTGTCACCTTCGTTTGCACGGTGTCATCAACCGGGTTCAGTGGTTGTTGGCCCGACGAAAACGCAGCGTAACCCAATACCACACAGGACAGCGCACCAAACGTTCGTCTCTTAATCACCGTACATTCTCCAGAGAAAGTCGTCCGCCATCCTCCACCGTTGGCGGAACATCGTTGCCCGCGCTGGAACGATACGTCCACATCCACTAACAGTATAACCCCCCACTTACACGTCCGCCAGTTTGAGTTCAAACTATCCCGATCATCGGCCCGCATGACCACTGACCTTGGGTCGAGCGATTGCCGCGTTGGCGTCAGGCGGCCTTGGTGTGGATTACCTATCTCCGCTGGTCATGTAACCAGGAGACTCACAAAGTCAATCATGGGCGATTAATGCGAGTATTAATTCAAAAGCCAATAGCCGCGAGCGCATTTATACCGCGTTTCTGTCGTCACAAATCGCCGACGAGGTGGACCATCAGGGCGTTCTGGGCGTGCATGCGGTTTTCGGCTTGGTCGAAAATGGCCGAATTGGGCAGCCGCGAGGTGGGATAGTCGATTTCGTCACCGTAGTGCGCGGGCAGGCAGTGCAGGATGACGCAGTCCTTTTCCGCGAGCTTCATCGTTTTGGCGTCAATGCGGTAGTCTTTGAAAATCTTCTTGCGTGCGGCGGCTTCGGCCTCCTGCCCCATCGAGGCCCAGACGTCGGTGTAGAGCACGTTTGCCCCCTTGGCGGCGGCTAGGTCGGAGGTAACGGTGATCGTCGAACCCGTGGCCGTCCCGACTTCCTTGGCGTTCTTGGTCACCAGGTCTTTCGGTTCGTAGCCGGGCGGGGTGATGACGGTCATGTGCATGCCCATGCGGGCGGCCCCGTACATCAGCGAGTGGGCGACGTTGTTGCCGTCGCCGATGTAACACATCTTGAGACCGGCGAGACGCTCCTTGCGTTCGATGATCGTTTGCAAGTCTGCGAGGATCTGGCAGGGGTGCTCGAAATCGCTCAGGCCGTTGATGACGGGGACGGTGGCATACTGGGCCATCTCTTCGACGATTTCGTGACCGAAGACACGGGCCATGATGACGTCGGCATAGCGCGAAAGAACCAAAGCGATGTCCTCAGTCGTTTCGCGCTTGCCGAGGCTGATGTCCGTCGGTGCGAGATAAATCGCGTGGCCGCCGAGCAGCGTCATGCCCGTCTCGAACGACACCCGCGTCCGCAGTGACGGCTTCTGGAAGATCATGGCCAGGGTTTTGCCCTTCAGAGGCAGCTTGGCGTGCTCGGCGGGGTTGATCTTGAGCGTTCGCGCAGTCTTGAGGACCGCGCTAATCTCCTCAGCGGAGAAATCCAAGATGGAAAGAAGATGACGGCCTCTCAGATTGACGCCCACGAAGATTCCTTTCGGACCAGCTCTTCTAACAAAACCCCTCTCCCCGTGACGAGGGGCGTTCATTTCCCCGCGTCAATGAGGGTTCCCTGGCCTTCGCCCTGGACGACGGAGCGCATGTTGCCGGGGCGCTTGAGGCAGTTGTCGTCCAATTGATCAATAGGACCATGGGTACGTCCCTCTATCCAACAAGTTCAGGACGCGCCGAGTCGGCTAATCTGGGCTTGCACCTTGCTCAGCAGCCGCGGCACTTCGTTTTGTATGATACCCCAAACGATGGTGTGCTCAATGATGTCGTAGCCGTGCACGACGATATTGCGGAGGCCGATGATTTGAGGGTAATCGCCCAACGCCGCTGCGGCCGTTTCATCCACGCGAACGAGGCGGCTCAGCGCCTCGCCGATGGTGATAAAATGCCGCTCGACGGCGGCGCTCAGCACGCGATCGCTCTCGTATTCGGCGAGTTTTCGCCCGCGCGTCTGTTCGAGAATGAACTCCGCGGCGGCCTTTATGTCGCTCAGCAGTGTGAGCGGATCATGCGGCATAAAGCATCCGCCGAGTCTGATTGACCGCGCGAAGGAAGTAAGGATTGCGGATCGCTTTGGGCGTAACGAGATCAACCTTTCGGTTGAGGAGGCGGCTGAGTTCCGCGAGAAGCCCGAAGTAAGCGTCGGCAAGGCTGCCGGGGTCGCGCGGCGTGAACTCCACGAGAAAGTCCACGTCGCTACGGGCTTCGTCGAACTGTCCGTTCGCCGCCGAGCCGAAAACCTCCATCCGCGCGACATGAAACCGCCGGCATAACTCCTCGATCGCGGCTCGGTTGTCGTGGATCAGGGGGATCATAGGCACGTCATTTCCCCGCGTCGATGAGGGTTCCCTGGCCCTCGCCCTGGACGACGGAGCGCATGTTGCCGGGGCGCTTGAGGTCCAGCACGATGATAGGGATGCCGCCGCGTTGGCACAAATCGACGGCGCTGACGTCCATGACGCCGAGGCGTTTGTCGATCACCTCGTTGTAGGTGAGGCGTTCGATGCGGGTGGCCTTGGGGTCGGTCTTGGGATCGGCGGTGTAGACGCCGTCTACTTTGGTGGCCTTGAGCAGCACGTCGGCTCGGACTTCGGCGGCGCGCAAGGCCGCCCCAGTGTCGGTGGTTACGAAGGGATTGCCCGTCCCGCCCGCGAAAATCACCACCCGGCCCTTTTCCATGTGCCGGATGGCCCGGCGGCGAATGAAATTCTCGCAGACGTTTTGCACGGACAGGGCGCTTTGCACCCGAGTGGGGACGCCGAGGGATTCAAGCGTGTCCTGTACGGCGAGGGCGTTGATGACCGTGGCCAACATGCCCATGTAGTGACCGGTGGTTTCCTCGATGGCCGTGTCCTTAGCGATGACCGCTCCGCGGACGATGTTGCCCCCGCCGACGACTACGCAAACTTGAACGCCGAGATCGACCACCAGCTTGATCTCGTTGGCGACCTTCCGCAGCTCCTTCCCGTCGATGCCGGTCTTGCCCGGCGCGCAGAGTCCCTCGCCGCTGACTTTCAAGAGTACGCGAGCGTATTGGGGTTGGGGCATGCTTTGAATCTACACCGTCATGGCTGACATGCCAACACACGATCGCGTCGATAGCATCAAGAAGGGTGCTCCCGCCCCTTGATTTTGGCGGGTAGCAGCAGCCCATTTTGCGTGGCTTGAGTAGCCATCTGATTTTGCTGCGTCAGGGACGGTACGTCGGTCTGGTGGTGGAGCTTTCCGTAGACAGGGTCCGTCTCGTCTTCCTTGTACCGTGGCGGCAATGGGGGTTTGAGGTCCTCGGTCAGGTTGCAATGAGTCAGGAAACATAGGCCTGGAAGATCGCCCGAAGGTTGAATGCTGAAGTGTGCTTGATACTGGAGCAACTGCTCCTGGGACTGCAGTGAACCGTCCCGTAACGTAAAACTCAAAGCGTCCTCATCGCGCCGAGGCTCAAAAGCAGCGGGCAGCACCTGTCGCTCCTTGCTGACGGCCCGCTTCTTGGCAAAGCGTCTGAGATATTGCAGGTCCGCTCCGTTCATCAATCAATGCGAGTAATCCAATTGAGTAACGAGGGAACCTCCTCAAGAGTGGCAGCCAACCAAACGGGATCTCCTGAGACACTTGTTTGAATCACTTGCATGTGGGCTTCATCCACATAAAACGTGGCGCGACGTCCCGTCTCCATCGAGTGTGCTAAGACCGCGATTCGTCCATCGTTCGCGACGAACCCAGCGATATCCACCCACGTTTGTTTATAGAACCTAAGAGCCATCTCCCGCGCGACTTTAATCGCCAACGATTTGCAAATGGCAGTCGGATGAGGCGTCCCCTCCTCATGACGCCCAGCTAAATCTTGGTCAATCTCGAGACGAACCGAATTGACCAGCGATTCAACGGCCGCTGCGATCTGCACGCCTGGATCGATCGACGGCGGATCATCATCCGGCTCCCGCTCAAGTTCGCGGCTCTGGCTAGCTGAGCCACGTACGATCCAGACGTGCATGCCTTGGCCGGCCGGGTAGTCTTTTTTGATGGGAATCGCCGAAACTGCCGCAGCGCTAAACAACACTTCCATTCTGGAACCCCCATTCGTCCTTTGCTCGGTCGGAGATCAAATTGGCGAAGAGAACCTGTAGTTCAGTGTGTACGGCGTCGAGGGTAGGAATCGGATCAACCTCAGTGTCGAGTTTTCGCCCCGCGGCAGTTGTCAGCACGTAGCCGACGCTCTTTTGGATTCCGCCAATGAGTTCAGCTCCTCGAATCTCGAATCGCAGGTCAATCCCATTCTGGGTTTGCCAGGCGACGACCTGCTCCTGGACGGCCTTGGCTCCGATGGTCGCGCGGGTCGAGTACTCATCCTTTAGATAAGGTCGCGGATCGTCAATTCGGATGAAATTCACATAAGTCATATTCGCGAGCGCGGTCTGTAGCTCCCCAGCGGCGCGTAGTTTCCGCAGGCTCGCGAATGCGCCCTCGAGCACGTTCCGCAGTTTCAGGTATCGTACGTTTTGGTACTGCGGACCGTGCTCTGACATGCCACGTCGCCATCGAACAGCGAGCAGTTGCGGTTGAAGATGCACAGAAAGTCCTTGGTTTCCGCCGGAATACTCTGCGCCCGGCAAGTCCCCGCGTTGGATTGGAAGCTGCGTGTCATGTTTTAGCGCCGGACTTACCTCCAAGACCGAGAGCGGCGCTACGTTCGGAAAATCGCTTCGGAGTGGTTCGTGCAACTCGTTAACCAGGCGGAAATCAACTTGGATCCTATCGCGGAAATAGACCCGAACGACGGCTTCGATCAACGGCAGGTTTTTGAACTCTAGGCTTCGGACCGTATGAGTCATGCGTGTCGCCTCAAGCCCGCACGTTTATTCTAACGAGCCCGGAGTTCAAAGCCACTTCGCCATCACTGGGATTCATGCAGTTACGCCCCGACCTTCATGATAACCATGTCGGTCACCTTGTTCACCCCGGCGGCCTTGAGGACGTCGATGATCTTAGCGTTCTTGCCGTAGTCGTCGGTCTTCACGTGAAACTGCTCCATGAGCACCCGCTCGGCGCAGAAGGCGTTGACCTTGCCATCGGCGATCTTATCGACGATCTGCTCTTTCTTGCCCTCGGCAATGGCCATCTCGCGGGCCTGGGTGCGGACTTTCTCGACATCGGCCGCGGGCACGCTCGCCCGGTCAATCGCGATGGGCTGGGCGAACAAGGCGTGCATGCACAGATCCGCGCCGATGTTCTTGTCCGACTTAGGCGTTGCATCGAGGGCGATGAGAATCCCGCTCTTGCCGTCATGGTGGACGTAGGACGCCAAGTGGTTCCCGCTGACGCGCCGGCATTGGGCGAGGTTCATCGACTCTCGCAGCCGCCCGAACACGTCGGTAAAAACAGTGTCCAGCTCCGGATCGCTGCGAATTTTTTGGGGGTCGGGCGAGGTTTCGGTCCCCAAAGCGACTTTCTTGGCGAAGGCGGCGGCGAGGTTCACGAACATCTCATTCTTGGCCACGGGCGCCGTCTCGCATTGCAATTCGATCATGGCACCGACCCTTCGGGCCGAGTCGAGGTAAACGGCGATCCGCCCTTCGCCCGTCGTCCGCCCCGAGCGGTCCGCCAGCTTGCCCTTGTGCTTTTTTCGCAGCCAATCCATGGCCGATTCGACGTCGCCATTGGATTCCGACAGGGCCTGCTTGCATTCCATCATGGGCAGGTCGGTTTTCTCTCGCAGGTCCTTGACCATCTGGGCGGTAATTGTCGCCATGATTCGATACCTAATCCTTCTACCAGCAAATGTCGCGCGAAACCGACTTGCCGCTCGGTCCTATCGTTCGCTAAGTGTGATCCAACCGACTGGAGAGTCGGTCGCACATTCCTCGGATTTTCAACCAGCGTTGTCGGGCCTCTCGGAGGTCGCCGAGGTCAGTTCCGTATCGGGCGTTTTACGATCCTCCGAAGAAAACCGTTCGCCGGAGGGCGGTTCAAGCGAGTCCCCATCGGCCCGGGCCGTGGTCGGTCGACGGGACCGCTTTCGTCCAGCCGGCACGGCTTCGGATGGTTCTCCCGAAGTCCGGCCCTTCTTGCCCTCTTCGACGGCGTCGGCCAGATGAATCAAGATGGTGTCGATGGCACGGATGGCGTCGTCATTTCCGGGAATCGGAATGTCCGCGAAATCGGGGTCGGAATCGGTGTCGATCAGGCAGACGGTGGGGATTCCGAGTTTTTTTGCCTCGCGGACGGCGTTGTGCTCGCGCTGCACATCAATGACCACGAGCGCCCCCGGAAGGCGACCCATCAAGCGAATACCCTCCAGGTTCCGTTTGATCTTGCGGACTTCGCGGAGTCGTGATGCGATCATCTTTTTGCTGTACTGGGCGGCCGTACCATCGGCCTCGTCTTTTTCCAGCTCCTCCAGCCTTTGCAGGCGGGAGCGAATGGTGCGAAAGTTGGTAAGCGTCCCACCGAGCCAGCGTTCAATCACATAGGGCATCCCCGCCCGCGTGGCCTGCTGCATGACTTGCAACCGGGCCTGGCGTTTCGTGCCCACAAATAAGATGTCCTCACCTTTGGCCACAACTTGCGCGATAAACTTCTTCGCCCGCAACAACCCCCGCACCGTCTCCCGAATGTCGATGATGTGGATGGTGTTGCGTTTGCCGAAGATGTACGGAGACATCTTCGGGTTCCAGCGGCTCACGCGATGGCCGAAGTGAATCCCCGAGTCAACCAGTTGACGAACCAACTCCGACGCCAAACATCACCTCCAAAAGAAAGCCGAAAACCTTTTCACAGACCACACGACCAGAACCCCGGAGTTTACCAGAACGGTTTAAGCGGGCAAGCGTGCCCAACCACAAAAAGGATTTCAATTGAGAAGGGGCCGGCGTTCAGCGTCGGTCGGCCAAGGCGAGGTTTTTGTGTTCCAGGGGCTCCAAGCGCCGCCAGACAACCACATCTCAATTGGTGATGCGATCCATAACATATTGTCAATACTAAGGTTATGAGCGTTTAAGCGAGCAAAATACGACATAGGGTTGACCAAATCGCAAGCCGCGAATAGCTTGTGCCGGTGCACCCAAACCTAGTGTTTCCGCGCTGGGAAACTTTTTTCGCGATGCTCAGTTGACCGCCCACCGCTATCCATTAAACGCCGGACACTTAGTGTTCATCAGTGCGGCTGAACCGAGCGCCGATTTGCACGGTGCGGCGTTAATCCGGGCAACCCGGGCAATTGATCCCAAAATCAGATTCGTGGGCGTCACGGGTCCAAGAATGGTAGAGGCGGGTTGCGAGCGTATCTTCGACATGTCCCGCCACGCGGCCATGCTTCTTGGTGTAATTAAGAACGCAATCCGTGGCATCGCTATGCTGAACGCCTGCGACCGCCATCTTCGAGGGTTCCCGTTCGCGGCCGCGGTGGTCATCGATAGCCCCATGCTGCACCTGCCGCTGGCGGCGAAGGCTCAGGCCGCGGGCGTGCCGGTGTTGTATTACATCGCCCCGCAGATGTGGGCGTGGGGTAAGTATCGTATTCACAAACTCCGCAATCGGGTCGACCGCGCGGCCGTCATTCTTCCGTTCGAGGAAGAGTTCTTCCGTAATCAGGGCATTGACGCCAGGTACGTGGGCCACCCTTTGGCGGACCAGTTCGCGCAAATGTCTTTGGATCACGACGTTGTCGCGGGCATCCGTCGGCGCGGAGTTCCGGTCGTCGCTTTACTGCCGGGCTCACGGACGCACGTGGTTGAGGCCGTACTTCCGGGGCAGTTGCAGGTAGCCGAGAGGATTGCTTCGGCGATTCCGGGGGCAACGTTTGGCGTGTCAGTGGCCAATCGTGAGGTCGCGCCGTTCATTCAACGTCTTGTGTCGGCGTGTCGCGTGCCCGCTGAGCCGTACTCCGGTCATCATGCGGAACTTATTCAGGCCGCCGAGTTGGTGTTGGTCGCCTCGGGCACCACGGCCTTGGAAGTGGCCTTCCACGAGCGGCCCATGATCGTCATGTATCAGTCCTCGCGGTTCATGTACCACGCCATCGGACGATGGATGATCGACTCGCGGTACCTATCGCTGCCCAACATCCTCGCGGGCCGGGAGATCGTGCCCGAGTTCATGCCCTATTACACGTCAACGGACCCGATCGCGGATCGAGCGATCGGCCTACTACGATCCGAAGACGCGCGGCGAACGATGACCGACAACCTTGCAAAAATCGTCGCACCTCTTCGCAACACCCACGCAGCGCATCGAACGGCGGAGATATTGCTGGAAATGATCTCCAGGTCAAAGCGTTGATTTTCTGCAAAAGCGGCACACCGTGGTGCGCACCAAGCCGAGCCAGAGGAGCATCCCGATCATCGCGGCCCCGCCGGCGCCGCAGAGTCGGGGAATGGCCTTCGCGGTGTCATCAGATGGCACCAAACCAATAGCCCGGTACGCCGTCGCATTGTTGAGGGAGCGCTGGACGACCTCGCCGTCAACGCCGGGCAGGCCGCTTTCGATGAAATCGGCCAAGTCCTGAAACGGTCGGCCTAAAACGGCCGCGACGCCCGTCCCGCCAGGGGAGTTGCGCACGTGAACCTCCAGGCCCGCATTCAAAGTCAACTCTTCGTCGGCGGTAACCACGTAGCGATAGGCGTGCTCCTGCGGCGGAATCACGATGACGCGAAGTGCGCCGACGGTTTCGACTTGCTGAAGAACAGCCAATGTGGCGGCGTCCAGGCCCAGCGATTCCAACTCGGAGAGATCAACGCGCTCGAAGCGGATCGGACCGGTGGCCGACGGGTTCAGGTCGGCGCCCTCGACCGCCAGAGTCGTCTCGAAAAGCAAAGCATCGTTGTCCTCGCGGGAGATGGTTACCGCTATATCCGTCCGTAGCTCGTCGAGATTCGCTTCCGCATTCGTGGACCAGAGCACGACCGCGCCGCTGAGGAACATGCGGCTTTCAACCCTGCGCGTGGAGCTTAAGCCGAAGTCAATCTCCGGCGGTGCGGCGGTGCTGCCGCGGCGATTGAATACGACGGTGCGGGCCTCGTTGGCGGCGTTCCTGACGGAATAGGAGATCGACTCGGCGTTGGAGTAGCAGGCGACCTCGAGGGCGAACTCTTCGGGATTAGGCTGATCGAGACGGGTCGGATCGGCGAACTCGCTGAAACCTTGTGCCTGCGCAACCAACACCCCCTCCAGATCGGTGGAAGTGAGGGTCGCGGAAGCGAATATCGGGAGATCGACGCCGCCCTCGGGAAATTCACCGTCATCGGCGTTGACCGAACCAGGGACGCCGTCGATCAACTCTTGAACCGCAGTTTCCACACGCGCTTGCGTACGAACGATTTCACCGAATGAGGGGCCGGATGCTGCAACAATCAAAAGCGCGCACCAGCGGCTACAGGGAATAAAGTTCATCTGTCGGAATCGAATCATGAACCTCTTGTCCTTCACGGACCGTCACCCAGGTCCGGGCTTTCGGGGGAGATTCACGGGATTCTACCATCCGTGCCAAAGAAAGTCGAGCCCTGCATGGGAAGGTATCGCGGCTACCCGGGCGGCGGATGCAAAACCCACCCCGGTCCCTGGATACGAATCACCGTGTCGCTGCGTCGATCACGTCGAAGACATTGGGTCAATGTTCCAATCGAGACGCCGATTAGGGGGTGGATCAGGTCGGCGGCCAGCTCGGACAAGGGTTCAAGTACGAAGCGGCGGTCGTGCAATCGGGGGTGGGGCAGGGTGAGCGTCGGTGTGTCGAGGACCACGTCGCCGACGAATAGCAGGTCGATATCGACGACCCGAGGCCCCCAGCGCACCCGACGAGTGCGTCCAAGCGAGTCTTCGATGGACAGGACGGTCGCGAGTAAAGCAGAAGGGGTTAGCGAAGTTCGAACGCACAGGGCGGAGTTGAGGTAGGGCGGCTGATCGGATGAACCACCTATGGGGCTGGACTCATAGAGCGACGAGACATCGTGGGCCAAATCGATACGAAGCTCGGGCCGAGTAGCGAGAGCTTGAACTGCGGCGCGCAGCGCGACCAGCCGGTCGCCGAGATTAGAGCCAAGGGCCAAATACGCGGTGGTCATGGCGGTTTCAACGAATGAGCTGTGCTGAAAAGGGACACCCATTGAACCTGACACGTTCATCGGCGGTTGCCGCCGGCGCGATCGTTCCGTATGGCGTTCAATACCATTATACTGTCGCGTTCGGACGATACGTCTCGAACAAGGAAGTTTGGGGTATTAAAGACAACGACGCGATCAGAATGGCCGACCTCAGTCTAATCCGCAACTTCAGCATCGTCGCCCACATCGACCACGGGAAGAGTACGCTCGCGGATCGCATACTGGAATTCACCGGTGTGGTATCCAAACGGGAGATGCGCGAGCAGTTCCTGGACGACATGGACCTGGAACGCGAGATGGGCATCACCATCAAGGCCAACCGGGCGACGTGTCCCTACCCCTACAAGGGCCAGACGTACATGCTCAACCTGATCGACACGCCGGGGCACGTGGACTTCCACTACGAGGTGTCGCGGGCGCTCGCCGCCTGCGAGGGCGTGCTCGTGCTGGTCGACGCGACCCAGGGAGTCCAGGCCCAGACCGTCGCCAACGCTTTTGCGGCGATCGAGGCCGGTCTGTCGATCATCCTGGTCATCAACAAGATCGATCTTCCCGCCGCTCGACCGGAAGATATCGCCCTGGAGGCCGAACAGGTGTTGGGGCTGGACGCTTCTCACGCCGTATTTACCAGCGGCAAAACGGGGGCTGGCCTGGAGGACCTTTTCAAGGCGATTATCGAGCACATCCCGTCGCCAAAAGGCGACCCGCGGGGAGCTTTGCGTGCGTTGATCTATGACGCCAAGTCGGACATCCATCGAGGGGTCATCAGTCACACGCGGGTGTTCGACGGGACCTTCAAACGCGGGGACAAGATCGACCTGATGGCCGCGGGGCGCAGCTTCATCATCACCGAGGTCGGGAAGTTCACGCCAAAGCCCGGAGCGGTCGAGTCGCTCTCCGCGGGAGAGGTCGGCTACTTCGTGGCCGGTATCAAGACCCTGGCCGATGTAACCATCGGGGACACACTCACTCTGGCCTCCAACCCCACCGACCGCCCCTTGCCGGGCTATCAGCCGCCGCAACAAATGGTGTTTTGCGACTTCTACCCGGGGATGGGTACGACGACGGATCAGCTTCGCGAGGCCATGGAGAAGCTCTGGCTCAACGACAGCTCCTATACCTACGCAACGGTCGGTTCCGACGCCCTGGGGATCGGGTTTCGCTGCGGGTTCCTGGGACTGCTGCACATGCGGATCATTCAGGAACGGCTGGAGCGCGAGGGAAACGTCACCGTCGTACAGACGGCGCCCACCGTGACCTACGAGATCAAGACCAAGGACGGCTCGGTCACGCGGATCGAATCGCCCAGCGAGCTGCCGGATATGTCCAACATCGAGGAAATCCGCGAGCCGTTCGTGAACGCGCAGTTGATCATCCCGGCGGAGTCCGTCGGCGTGGTGATGCAGCTCAGCAGGGAGCGGCGGGGGCGGCACATTAAGACGGAATACCTGTCGCCGACGCGGGTGATGATGACCTATGACCTGCCTCTCTGCGAGATCATCTACGACTTTTATGACAAGCTGAAGAGCTGCACCAAAGGATACGGGACGGCGGACTACCATGTTCGCGGGTACGAGATGGGCGACATGGTCAAGATGGATATCCTGGTCAACGGCGTGCCCGTCGATGCCCTTTCGGTGATCGTGCACCGGGATAAGACCCTGTACCGCGGTCGGCGGCTGCTCGAACGGCTCAAGAAGCAAATCGACCGCCACCAGTTCGAGATTCCCTTGCAGGCCGCCATCGGATCAAAAGTCATCGCCCGCGAGACGATCAAGGCCTTCCGCAAGGACGTCACCGCAAAGTGCTACGGCGGCGACATCACCCGCAAGAGAAAGCTGCTCGAAAAGCAAAAAGAGGGAAAGAAGCGCATGCGCACCGTCGGCAACGTCTCCATCCCCCAGGAGGCGTTTATGTCCATCCTGGACCCGGATGAGGGCTAAGTGGACGAAGGCGGACGGATGAGCGGGGTCCTTTCGGCGCTTAGCTGATCGGGCGCTGGTTTGCCTTCCATATAAACAATAGAATAACCGACGATATGGTTGCACTGCAGCCCCCTAAACCGGCCGATGCCCTAAAGGACCTGGTCCACCGCATCCTGGATGCCGTTCGTCCGCGTCGGATCATCTTGTTTGGGTCGGCGGCCCGTGGCGAGATGACGCCGCACAGCGATTTCGATGTACTGGTCGTGCTTGCCGAGGGCGACGACCCAATCGCCGCCGAACTGGCGATCTATCGGCGATTGTGGGGGTTGCGGTTCGGCGCGGATATCATCGCGGTCACCGAGCGCGACGTCGAGCGGCTCACGGCGAACCCCTACGTGGTCATTCATACTGCGCTGAAAGAAGGCCGAGAGCTTTATCGTGCCGCCGGATGATCCCTACCCGAACACGTCGCTATTGGACACCTTCGAGCGACGATTCGAGCAAGGCCCGCACCGGCTGCTCAAGTAAACGAGCCCAGGCGACTTCGTGCTGAAGGGCCATAAACGCCATCATCCTTACTTCCCTATTCGCACGACGGAGCCCTTCGTTAACTTTTGCGCGAAGGACATCGACCCTCGCTTCAGCGGGTTTTTCGCAATAAACGACGTACTCAGCCAGATATTCACGCGCATCCGATTCACGAAGAGCAAGAAATGGAGCGAGTTCGCCCCATAGTATCGATTCTGGTGGCAATCTGCCTTCGGACATATAGCGCGTCCCCAACGCGCCGTACAGGGCGCAATGAGCTGGCGTTGTGTCGGGAGCCGCGATTGCTCCGGAGTGCGCCTTTCTTAAGTGTTTGTCATAGGACATACGCATTGACTCGCGGATCCCCTCTGCGTTGTTCAGGTTTTTCAACATATTCAGAAGGCCCATTACGTTATCCTTGTGAAATCAATCCGGTCGTCGTAGCTGAGATATGGGAACGGTCATGGTCCTGCCGGTCTCTTTCACCCTGATCTCAAAGCGGCGTTCTCGAACCAAGACGGACGGAAATCGTTGTGAACCAGGGTAGGTTGGATCGCCCTCAAGAGCGGGAGACTGCGGAGGGACCTGTTTCACTATGCTCGCCGAAAGTTCTCTTTGGTTCGCTGGGTTGGTCCAGATCACCTTGTCGCCGGGTTTGTAGTCTTCCATTGTGCTGTTTTCCTTCGTGCGAAACCGCTGCCAGCCGATTCGCTCCAAATCGCCGTTCGTTTAGTCAACGCAAAGCGAGGTCACGATCTCGCTGGCTGCCACGTCCGTCGTGTTCGTGAACTGGTTGGCAGGCACGATTGCCGACGACTCAAACTTCAGTCCGTCTTTGAGCGTCAACACGCGGTAGGTGATACCTACGCCTTGGTAGTCCCACACGCTCAAATGACCTATGTTGCCGTTTGACAGAACGTACAATTCCTCGACCAGGAACTCGCCTCCATCGTCGCGCATCATCTGATTCGCAGCCTCGGCGAACGCCGTGAGCGTCCACGAATCGTCGATGTCTTGTACGTTCGTGAAGGCCCCAAAGCCCCCATCCTCGGTGTAAACCGACCAACCGGCGTTGAACAGGAACCCCGCTGCATCGTTCGCCCGTTCAAGAACCGCGTCCGGCGGCAGGTCAAATCCGTAGCCCATGTCGGCGTTGTAGTACGTCGTTTGGCAAGTGCTCGTATATGGATCGTTGTCGCAGAAATTCGGGAAGTTTAGTTCGTCAAAATCCGAGCACCCGTCGCCATCGGTGTCGCGGATATTGTTTGGGTTGTCGGTCGGATCGTCCGGGTCGGTTCCGGTAATGCTGTTGATTTCCAGTTCGTCGGAGAATCCGTCCCCATCAGAATCCAGAATGATTTCGTCTAGGGTCTCATCCGGGCCTAAATCGGGGTCCGGGCTGGGAACCGTGACGGTTGCCCCACAACCGCCCGCCGATGACGGACCGAGCATGAGCGGGAAAAGTATTGCGATCGACGAAAACGCCCATAGCAGTTGCGGACGATTACGATTCAGCAAGCGTACCCGTGCCATTGTCGAGTCTCCACGAAGCTCGGTCCTCTCACGATGCCGACAGACGCGCCTTTGGGGCATCGGAGGTTCGGCGATTGCCCTTGAGCTTTTTGCCCGCCATCAGTCCGGGAAGCGGTCCGAAAGCATGTTCCGGTAACACGCCCGTAAGGTTTGGTGAGGACCTACGGGGGTCCGCGAAGAACGTGGCGGGTCGCCCGACCAAGCCGGCGTCGGACGCTAAGAAACGATGAGGAAGCTGGCGCCGGGGTCGGCGTCGAAGGCGCGGAGGTCCGTGACATGAGCGTGCAGGGTTTGTTGAATCCGTTGGGTCGAGGCGTTCCCGAGCCGCAGCCAAACGACTTTAGGCGGATGCCCGTGCAGGAAACTACGCTGATGAAAGTCCGCGTCCTTCGAGATTATGGTATATCCCTCTCGACGCGCAAAGTCCCAGATGGCACTGCGCGTACTATCCTATCGCCCCAACGCTCAAGGGCGTTGGTGCTGCCAGGCACGCTCCAGGTCCAGTTCGCGGACATGGATGGAACCGGGAAACTCCGATTGGAGGGTTGCGACCAGGCGATGGGAGAGATTCTGATCGAACAGCAGTTTCACGCCGGGATGCTCAGAAGCCGTCGCTCACGATCCGCGGCAAAGGCCAGACAGGCCCGAATGTCCTCAACGGTAAGGTCCGGAAAATCCGCAAGGATCTCAGTCTCAGACATACCGCCGGCAAGGTATTCGAGAACATCATAGACGGTGAATCTTAGTCCACGGATGCACGGCTTGCCGCCGCGTTTTCCCGGCTCAATGGTGATGATGTCTGAGTAGTTCATTGCTTAAGTATAGCGACTGTTGAAGTGTGTCACAAGCACTGTTATTGGCGCCTCCGGTTGAGGTTATGCAAATGGCCCGGTAGGTTAACTCCGAATCGGATCGACTCGGGTGATGTGGATCGGATCGCAACGCACCCAGGATTCCGGCACGTCGCCGTTTTTGCCGCCGAGGGCGATGAACACCAGGGACGTGGTTACCAGCATCATCTCAGGATGCCTGACTTCATACGAGGCGCCGTCCGAAACATGTACCTGGACCGGTACGAAGGGCCGCTCACGCTGGATTGCCAAAAGTTCCTTCGGGTGCATCTTTTGGTATTCTATCGTCGGGCGGGCATTCCGGCAAGACCCGGCATAGCTCGTAAATTGGGATTCGGGACTTAAAGATACCATGAGTCTGACTACGGGGCAAAAGCTCGGTCCATACGAGATTGTCTCGCCCCTCGGCGCAGGGGGAATGGGCGAGGTCTATCGTGCCCGGGACACGCGGCTGGACCGCGACGTGGCCATTAAGGTGCTGCCCGCGCACCTTTCGCGCAGTCTGGAGTTCAAACAACGCTTCGAGCGGGAGGCCAAGTCGATCTCGCAACTGACCCACGCCCACATCTGCACGCTCCACGACGTCGGACACCATGAGGGGACCGACTACCTGGTCATGGAATTGCTCGAAGGCGAAACGGTGGCCCAACGGGTAACCAAGGGGCCGCTGCCGTTGGACGCGGTTCTGTTGCACGGGGTTGAGATCGCTTCCGCGCTCGACGCCGCGCATCGCAAAGGCGTGGTGCACCGCGATCTTAAGCCCGGCAACGTCATGCTCACCAAGACCGGAGCCAAGCTGCTCGACTTCGGATTGGCGAAGTCGGCCACGGTCATGGACAGCGACCCCAGCGCCGTGACGGTCAGCCATCCCTTAACCAGCAAAGGGACAATCCTGGGCACCTTTCAGTACATGGCCCCGGAGCAGTTGGAGGGTCAAGAGGCCGACGCCCGAACGGACATTTTCGCCTTCGGCGCGGTGCTCTACGAAATGGCCACCGGCAAGCGGGCGTTCGAGGGCCACAGCCGGGCCAGCCTGATCGCCTCGATCATGTCGTCGCACCCGCGACCGATCAGTGAACTGCAATCCATGACCCCGCCGGCGCTGGACCGTTTGGTCCGAAAGTGTCTGGCCAAAGACCCGGACGCCCGTTGGCAAAGCGCCGCCGATGTGGCCGACGAGCTTCGCTGGATCACCGAAAGCGGTTCGCAGGTTGGGATTCCGGCGGTCTTGAGGTCGGCACGCCGCCTTCGCGAACGGTTGTGGATTGGGGGCGTGCTGGTCGTCGCGGCCGCGAGCATCGCTTTTGCGCTGCTGTCACTTAGCGGCACTAAGGGTGATGCACGGAAGGTCTGGTCGATCGTTCCCACTCCGGAGGAAACCACGCTGATGGCCACCGGCGACCTGGCCGGACCCGTGGTCATCTCGCCCGACGGAACCACGCTCGCCTTCGTCGCTCTGGGCAAAAACGCTCAGCGGCTCTGGGTTCGCCCGTTGAACAGCCCCGCCGCCCGCGTGCTGCCCGGTACGGAGGGAGCGACGTTTCCATTTTGGTCGGGTGATAGCCGATCCATCGGGTATTTCACCAGGGAAAGGCTGTATACGGTGAGCGCCGCGGGCGGACCGCCGATTTCGGTCTGCGATGCGAGCGGCGGACGCGGCGGCACATGGAACCGCGAGGGAGTCATTCTGTTCTCGCCCGCGTTTCGGTCGGGGCTCTTCCGCGTAAGCCCGACCGGCGGAAGGCCCGTGCCCGTCACCCAGTTGGACGAATCCAAGCACACGTCTCACCGATGGCCGGCGTTTTGTCCCGATGGCAAGCACTTTCTTTATCTGGCCGTCGCCCACGGGGCGGCACAGACGGAAACCAACGCCGTCTACCTTGGCTCGCTGGACGGCGGTGAGCCGAAGTTGGTGATGCACGGGAGCGCCAACGCCGCCCAGGTAGGGGACAATCTGCTGTTCCCACGGGAAAACACCCTACAGGCTGCTCCGTTCGACGATAAAACAGCGCGGCTGCTCGGCGATCCTATCGTGGTCGCCACCGAAGTCATGTACGACGTCACCGTCTGGCGAGCGGGCTTTTCTCCTTCCGATCGGGGCGTATTGGCCTTTCACACCGGCACCGCCGGCGGCGAGATTCAAATTGCACGCCGCGACCGTGCAGGCAAGGATTTGGGGAAGATCGGCGATCCTGCAAACTTTGGATCGCTCAGCCTCTCCCCGGACGGCAAGAAAGTTGCGACGGATATTTCCGGCGTGGAGACGGACGTCTGGATCTACGATGTCGCCCGCGGAGTACGGTCCCGGCTTACTTTTGGAAACGGTGCAAACCTCAATCCCGTCTGGTCTCCGGACGGTCAGTCCCTGGCGTACGCGAGCATCTACCTGGCCCGCCCGGAGGCGACGCACCGCATCAGCCGCCGACCGGCGATGGGCGGCGACGAAGAGGTCCTTTACACGTCGAATGAAGAGACGTGGGTCACCGACTGGTCTTCGGACGGCATGTATCTTCTGCTCAGCAAGGGGAAATACATCGGCGGGAATCCGTGCGACATCTGGGTTCTCCCACTTGCCGGCGAGCGCATTCCGTTCCCGCTGGTGCAGACGCCGTTTCAGGAGACGGATGCCCGATTCTCTCCGGATGGAAAGTGGGTCGCGTATACGTCCAACGAAGCGGGACCAGGGGATATCTATATCGTGCCCTTCAACCCTCCCTCGGAAGACCCGTCCGCCGCGAAGCGAACCGACTATGTCGGCGGCGGAAAGTGGCAGGCCTCAACTCGTGGCGGCTCCAAGGCAAGTTGGCGCGGCGATGGGAAGGAGTTGTTCTTCGTATCGGGGGCGGAAAGTAAAATCACGGCAGTCGAGATTTCCGTGAGCAACAACGGTCTGGAAATCGGCGAGACGACTCCGCTCTTTCAGGTCAACCAGCCTGCGGGGATTGATCCCTTCGTTGTCTCCCCGGACGGTGAGTGGTTCGTGGTGAACACCTCCAACATCCAGGGTTCCTCGCCAATCAATCTGATCGTGAATTGGGAGGCCGAGTTGAAAAAACCATGACCCTCGCCAGCGGACGCCAACTGGGCCCCTACGAGATCGGCGCCCCCCTCGGCGCAGGCGGCATGGGAGAAGTCTATCGCGCCAAAGATTCGCGTCTTGACCGCGAGGTGGCGATCAAGGTGCTGCCGGAGGCGTTGGCTCGTGACCCCGACCGCGTGGCTCGCTTCCAGCGGGAGGCCAAGGTCCTGGCGTCGCTGAATCATCCGCACATTGCCGCCATCTACGGCTTCGAAGAGGCGAACTCGGTTCGGTTCCTGGTTCTCGAACTCGTCGAAGGGGAGACCCTGGCCGATCGATTGAAGATCGGACCCTTACCGGTGGATGAAGCCCTCGGCGTCTGCAAACAAATCGCCGAGGCCGTAGAGTCGGCGCATGAACTGGGAGTCATTCATCGCGACCTAAAACCTGCCAACGTGAAGATCACCCCAGACGGCAAAGTGAAGGTGCTCGATTTCGGTCTCGCAAAGGCGCTGACCGGCGATGATCGCTCGCAGACCAGCATCGCCAATTCCCCGACGATCACGGCGGATTTCACGCGACCCGGCGTAATCCTGGGCACGGCGGCCTATATGAGCCCGGAACAAGCCCGCGGCAAGCCCGTCGATAAGCGCTCCGACATCTGGTCTTTCGGATGTCTCCTTTACGAGTGCCTCAGCGGCCATCGCCCCTTCCAAGGCGACACGGCCACGGACCTGATCGCCAAGATTCTGGAACGCGACCCGGATTGGAGCAATCTGCCGCCGGAGACGCCGCCGATCGTTCAATTGCTTTTGCGCCGCTGCCTGGCCAAGGACCGCAACAAACGCCTTCGCGATATCGGCGACGCCCGCATCGACCTCGAGCAGGCCATCGCCGATCCGACTTCGTCGTCCCTTCGCCTGGCCACGGCGGCTGCGGACGAAGCCGGGCGGGAGCGGGTCCGACCTGCGTGGCGAATCGCCTTACCTTGGCTCGTCGCCGCGGCGGCTGCGCTGGCGCTGGTAGGTTCAGTCTTGTGGCCCAGGGATCGAGGCGGGCCGCACGAACGCCCGTTGGCGCGCCTTACCATTCCCGTTTCGGGCTCGCCCACTCGTTGGGGCAATCTCGCCATCTCGCCAGACGGGCGCTATGTGGCCTATCGCGCGGATACCACCGGGGGTGCCAATCGATTGCGCCTTCGCCCGATGGATGAGTTTGGCGAACGAACTCTGGGCGGGAGTGAAGGCGGATTCGCTCCTTTTGTCTCACCCGATGGGAGCGAAGTCGGTTTCTTCACGGATCGAGACTTGCGGATCGTGCCCGCTTCAGGAGGCAGCTCGCAATGGGTCTGTGAGGCTTTCGGGTACACCTCGGGTGCGTGGGGTGAGGACGGGACCATCATCTTCTCGACCGGTCGCTCCGGGGATAATACCCTGCCGGGTCTTTCGCGCGTCCGGGCGACCGGCGGCGCGTCGGAGATTCTGACCACCGTCGATCCGGCGAAAAACGAACGCGCCCATGTGATGCCGGAGTTTCTCCCCGACGGGAAACATGTCCTTTTTTCCATTGAAACCGACACCGCCCGCCGAATCGCAATCCTCTCCTTGGAGACGATCCAATACCGCATCCTCCTCGACGATGCCTCCCAACCTCATTACGTACCCACCGGGCATTTGGTATTTTATGACTTCAACAGCCTGAAAGTCTTTGCCGTTCCATTTGATCCGACAACGCAGCGCGTCACGGATCGGCGTGTCCAAGTGTTGGGCGACCTAACGCGAGAAGCGGTCGTCTCAAAGAACGGCACGCTCGCCTACATGCCCGTCCGAGACGAACTGGGGAACGCCGCCGTCTGGGTTGATCGGCAGGGGAGTGTGACGCCGCTGTTCGACCAGCCCGGATCGTGGGTCGAGCCGCGACTCTCCCCCGACGGCACGAAGCTCATTCTGCGACAAACTCAGTCGCCGGATTGCTACCTTTGGCTTTTCGAACTTGCTCGATCCACGCTTACCCGATTGACCTTTGAGGGCGACAGCCACGGGCCGGTTTGGGGCGGCGACGGTGGACACGTCCTCATCGGTCTGGAACGGGACGCCATGCGCTCGCTGTATAGGATGCCCGTCGATGGCAGCGCCCCGCCGGAACGGATTTGGAAGGGCGAAGGTCCGCAGTACCCTGGCCGTGGGTCCGCCGATGGGTCGCTAGTCCCGTTTACGGAGGAGAACGTACAAAACAACGTAGATATCTGGGTCCTCTCCCTACAGGGCGAGCCAAAAGCGGAGCCGTTCCTGCAAACGCCGTTTCGTGAGGATTCTCCGTCTTTCTCCCCCGACGGGAAGTGGATTGCCTATACCAGCAACGAATCCGGTCGCGATGAAGTCTACGTTCGCCCCTATCCCGGGCCCGGCGGCAAGAATCCGGTCTCGACGGACGGAGGCAGCGGGCCGCTGTGGTCCATGGACGGAAAGGAACTGTTCTATGCCCGCGGTGACGCGATGATGGCCGTCGAGGTGAACACCGAACCGGCGTTTAGCGCGGCGACGACGCACAAGCTCTTCGAAGGTAAATACGCCTGGCAACGCCAGCTCAACTACGACGTAGCGCCGGATGGGCAGCGTTTCGTGTTGATCAAGCCGCAAGGCGGCGGTGCGTCCCATGAGCTGCGCGTCGTTCTCAACTGGTTCGAGGAGCTCAAGGCCAAAGTGCCCGTAGGTAACTGAAAGGAACCCGGATGCTCGATGATTGCGCTCGGCAGGACTCGAACCTGCAACCCCCTGGTTCGAAGCCAGGTACTCTATCCAATTGAGCTACGGGCGCGATACACTCCGCCTTGCCGGGAGGGGTCGACGGAATTAGGCACTGGGCATTATTATAGTAACATTCAGACAACGGTCCAGGCGTGCGGCCGGGATCGACGCGACGGGGAACGGCGAATGATCATCACGGGGATCGGGACGGGACGATGCCAAAAAACCTGAACAACGAGGAAATCGAGGACGTTCCGGTTGTAGCGGACGATGCCCTGTTGGACACCGCCGCGGAGTTGGTCGAGTTGCCTGTCGCAGCGCCGGCGGTACATGGTCCCGTAGCCGGGAAGCGGGCCCTTGGCGTGAAAGAGCCGATCATCTTCAAATGGAAGCTGATTGGTACATCGAACAACATGACGCTCACCCTGTTTAAGGCCGTGGAGCGCGAGGACGTGGACGCCCAATTCGAGCGCACCCACAGGGAAGGGTACTACACGGATCTGAAGATCCTTGACGCCGAAGCGAAGGTCGAACAACCGACGCAGCCGAAGGGGACGAAAAAAGAAAGTCCGCGTAGTGAGCGAGGCGGCAGGGGAGCGGCATTGACCACCAAACGAACAGCGGTTGCCAAGCGGCCGGCCTCCCCGTCGCGAAAATCGTCTCCCGCCAAAAGCGCGTTGAAGACCGAGGTCAAGACCACCAAGAAAAAGTCGAGCGGATCGGCCGCCGCTTCAAAACGGGTCGCAAAGAAAAAATAGGCGGCCGGTTCAATAGCACGTCCTCGGCTCGATTCTTGTCGTTCTTCATGCTCACGCGGCGTGGCTCACGTGGTTCGCCGCGGCGCGGCGGAATCGCCGTACTTTGACGCAGGCACGCGGCGCTTATAACATCGTACCTTATGAGATTCGAACACTTAACAGCGCCCACCAGCGGTTCGCCGATCACCATGACCGGCGGCGGACTCAACGTATCCGACCAGCCCATCCTCCCCTTCGTCGAGGGCGACGGCACCGGCCCCGACATCTGGCGGGCCGCAGTCAAAGTTTTCGACGGTGCCGTCGAAAAGGCGTATGGCGGCAAACGCAAGATCGTTTGGTTCGAGGTCTACGCCGGGCAGAAGTCCTACGACAAGTACGGCACCTGGCTGCCCGAGGACACGATTACCGCCTTCAAGACGTATCTGGTGGGCATCAAGGGACCGCTCACCACTCCCATCGGCGGCGGCATCCGCTCGCTCAACGTGGCCCTTCGCCAAAAGCTCGATCTCTACGTCTGCCTGCGGCCCGTGCGCTACTTCAAGGGCGTCCCTTCGCCGGTCAAGCACCCCGAATTGGTGGATATGGTCATCTTCCGCGAGAACACAGAGGACATCTACGCGGGCATCGAATGGGCCGCCGGTACGCCGGAGGCCAAGAAGGTCATCGCTTTCCTTCAGGATGCCCTGGGCGTGCAGAAGATCCGCTTCCCTGCCACCAGCGGCATCGGCATCAAGACGGTGAGCAGCGAGGGCAGCAAGCGCCTCATCGCCGCGGCCATCCGCTACGCAATCGAGAACAAACGCAAGAGCGTTACCCTGGTGCACAAGGGCAACATCATGAAATACACCGAGGGCGCCTTCCGCGACTGGGGCTACGAGCTTGCCGAGCAGAAATACGCCGACAAAACCTACACCTGGTCGCAGTGGGAACGCACCAAGAAGGAAAAGGGCGAGGAGGCGGCTAACGCCGAACAGGAAAAAGCCCTCGCCTCCGGCAAGATTCTCATGAAAGACGCGATTGCCGACATCGCCTTGCAGCAAGTGCTCACCCGCCCCACCGATTTCGACGTGATCGCCACGTTGAACCTCAACGGCGATTACTTGTCCGACGCCTTGGCCGCTCAGGTCGGCGGCATCGGCATCGCCCCCGGCGGCAACATCAACTACCACACCGGCCACGCCATCTTCGAGGCCACCCACGGCACCGCCCCCAAGTACGCCAATCAAGACAAGGTCAACCCCGGCAGCGTCATCCTCTCCGGCGAAATGATGCTCCGCTACATGGGCTGGAAAGAGGCCGCCGACCTCATTCTCAAAGGCGTGGACGGGGCCATATCCGCCCGCGAAGTCACCTACGATTTCGAACGCCAGATGCGCGAAGACGGCAAACCCGTCAAACTCCTCCGCTGCTCGGAATTCGGCCAGGCGGTCATCAATTACATGGCCCGTTAATTGTGTTGGTGCCAGGGGGCTTTATGCTGGAACCCGTTCAGCTATCATTGTCGCAGCAAGGTAGCGCACCGTTCCGTGTCTGTCGTGAGGCGAATGGTCCGCAAAGCGAACCCCACCGAATGAAAAAACCATGTTGAATAGGAGTTCGAAATGAAGAAGCTGAATTCAGGTTTCGCGCTGTCACCGGCGCGAAGGATTGGGTCATTGCTGCTCTTGGCCATCGCCTGCCTGAATACGGGTTGCGCGCCACCCGCCGCCCCCGAGCCTCAGGAAGGCGTCACCGAGGTAGCCATGCAAAACATCGCCTTTGTGCCCAAACAGGTCACCATCAAGGTCGGCGAGCGCGTCCGTTGGACCAATCGTGAATCCCTGCCCCTCATCCACACCACCACCAGCGGCGATCCAGGCGACGCCAACGCCGGAGACCTATGGAACTCCGGCAACCTTTCACGCGGCGAATCATTCGTCCGACAGTTTGATGAGGTGGGGGAGTTCGAATACTACTGCATCCCCCATCTGAGCACCGCCGCCATGCGGCACGCGATGGTCATCGTCGAGCCGTAGTTGCGTGAAGTCACGTATCCTTGAAGAGAACGGCGGCGTAGTTGACGTCTCTACCGGAAATCCCTCGAAAGGCGCGGCAGTCCGGAAAGCATGTGTTCGATTTCCTCCAGGCGATGGGCGAGCACGTGCACGACCTGCCCTTGCCGCTCCACTCGCCCGCGGACCAGGACGAGGTTGGCGTAGACGGCTGCGTTGCGGTAGCGCTCGTAGATCGTCGGACGGACGATCAGATCGGCGCGTCCGGTTTCGTCCTCGATGGTCATGAACATCACCCCCTTGGCCGTGCCGGGGCGTTGGCGAAAGAGCACCAGGCCGGCGACGGCCGCCGAACACCCCGACGGTGTTTGGCGAACGTCCTTCATCTGTGCCGCGGTCCGGACGCCCTTCTTGGAAAGTCGATCGCGGATGAAGGAGAGGGGATGGGCCTTGAGTGACAGGCCGACGGCGGCGTAATCCTTGCTGACGTCGAGGACCGGCGGGGCGGCGGGAAGGGGCGCCGGCTCGCTTGGCCAGGGCAGCGAATCGAAGAGAGGCAGGGCGCGGCCTTGCAGTCGTTGGACCTCCCAAAGTGCACGGCGACGGGTCAGGCTCATGGAGCTAAACGCATCCGCCCGGGCCAGGCACTGGAGCAAGGTGGCCGATACGCCGCTCTCGCGCCAGAGCTCGAAGGGCGACGCCAACGGTCCACGGCGACGGACGGCCTCGACGATCGCGCGAGCTTCTTCTTCGCGCAAACCCTTCACCATGCGCATGCCCAGGCGCAGCGCATTAACGGCTACCCCTGCACGTGCCTCCGCTCCGCTCCGGCAGCAGGCCTCCAGCGTGCAATCCCAGTCGCTGTGGTTCACGTCGATCGCCCGCACTTCCACGCCGTGATCGCACGCGTCGCGGACGATTTGCGCCGGCGCATAAAACCCCATCGGCTGACTGTTGAGCAGCGCGGCGGCATAAGCCGCGGGGTAGTAACACTTCAGCCAGCAAGAGGCGTAGACCAGCAACGCAAAGCTGGCCGCGTGCGATTCGGGGAAGCCATACTGGCTGAACCCCTTGAAACGCTGGAAGCACCATTCGGCGAACTCGCGGGCGTATCCGTTTTGGACCATGCCCTCGACGAAACGCGATGGAAATCGGGCGATATCTCCTTTTGCAGTCCACGCCGTAATGGCGCGGCGAAGCTTCTCGGCCTCGCCGGGAGTGAAGCCCGCCGCCTTGATCGCGAGGGCCATCACCTGCTCCTGGAAAAGCGGCACGCCCAGCGTTCTGCCCAGCACCTGCCGGATCGTCTCCGTGGGATACTCGAACGTCTCTTCGCCGTTGCGACGTCGAAGATAAGGATGCACCATCTCTCCGACGATCGGGCCGGGACGCACGATGGCCACTTCAATGACCAGATCGTAGAAGCACCGGGGTTTGAGCCGCGGGAGCATGGTCATCTGGGCGCGGGATTCGATCTGAAACACGCCCAAGGTGTCGGCGCGATCGATCATGTCGTACACCACGGGGTCTTCGGCGGGGATCGTGGCCAAGGTAAGCCCGCCTCGTGTTTCTGTTTTCTGCGTTTCTGCGTTTCTGCTTTCCCCTTCGTGGCCTCGTGGCTCCGTGTCTGAGTGGCTATTGCCTAATGCCTTAGTGCCTAATGCCTTGGCTTTCGTGCCTTCGTGCCTGTTAATCATCTCCAATGCCTTGCGAATGCAAGTGAGCATGCCCAAACCCAGCACGTCCACCTTGAGCATTCCCATCGCTTCGATGTCGTCTTTGTCCCATTCGATCACCGTGCGGTTTTCCATGGCCGCGTTCTCGATGGGAACCAGTTCGCAGAGCGGCCCGCGGGTGATGACGAAACCGCCGACGTGCTGGGAGAGGTGCCGGGGGAAGCCGATGAGTTCGCGGACCAGTGCGACGAAGCGTTGCACGGCAGCGTCCTGGGAGTCAAAGCCCAGCGCCGTCAGTTGCGCGGGAACGTCGCCGCCCTCGGAATCGGCGAAAGGGTTCTTTTCCCAGGAATCGACCCGCTTGGCGATGCGATCGACGGCGTCGAGGGAGAAGCCGAGGGCCTTGCCCACGTCGCGGATGGCGCTTCGCCGCCGATAGGTGATGACTTCGGCGGTAAGTCCCGCACGCTCACGGCCATACTTGCCGTAGAGGTATTGAATGACCTCCTCGCGGCGCTCGTGCTCGAAGTCGATGTCAATGTCCGGCGGCTCGTCGCGTTCCCGGCTGACGAAGCGCTCAAAGAGCACGTCGATGCGATCGGGATCGACGGAGGTTACGCCCAGGCAGAAGCAGACCGCGGAGTTGGCCGCCGCCCCTCGCCCCTGGCAGAGAATGCCTCGCCCGCGGGCGAACGTGACGATATCGTGAACGGTCAGGAAGTACGGAGCATAATGGAGTTCTTCGATCAGCGCGAACTCGTGCTCGATTTGGCGGCACACTTTGTCGGGTACGCCCTGGGGATAACGCTCCTGCGCACCTTGCCGAGTGAGCCCGCGGAGATGCTCCATCGGGCTTAACCCGGTCGGACAGGTTTCGTCGGGGTATTCGTAGCGCAGTTGATCGAGGTTGAAGGCCCGCGCCCGTTCGGCGATCTCGATCGTGCGGGCGATGGCCTGTGGCTGATCGGCAAACAGTCGAACCATTTCCGCGGGCGGTTTGAGATATCGCTCGCCGTTGGGAAATAGTCGGAAGCCTGCCTCGGACAGGGTGCATCCGTGACGGATGCAGGTGAGCACATCTTGCAGAACGCGGCGCTCGGGGAGGTGGTAATACACATCGTTCACCGCCACAAGCGGCACGTTCAACCGCTCGGCATGGTCCGCCACTTGGTGAAGTTGCTCCGCGTCGTCGGGACCGTAGAGACGAGCGACGGCCAGTGACAGGCGATCGTCATCGAAGGCGTCGCGCAACCGGCAAATAGTGTCGGAAATCTCGGATGGCGACGTGCGCGAAAGGAGCGTGACGGCCAACAGACCTTGTTGATGCTCCAGCAGATCGGCGAGCGTCAGATGACATTCGCCTTTGGCCGCGCGGCGTTTGCCGAGGGTCAGCAGGCGGCACAGACGCGCGTACGCCCCGCGATCCGTGGGATAGACGAGCAACGAAAGCCAATCCGGGTCGGTAAAGATCAGTCGGCAGCCCACCACCAGCCCAAGACCCGCTTCTTTCGCCGCGACATGGGCACGGACCACGCCGGCCAAGGAGTTCCAGTCCGTAACGGCGACGGCTTCATGCCCCATCCGGCCCGCTTGATGGACGAACTCGTCGGGGTGGCTCGCCCCCCGAAGAAAGGTGAAGTTGCTGGTGACGGCGAGTTCGGCGTAGCGATCGCCGGAGGGTGGGCGATCTTCGTTGCCACGAACGCCCGTCGGAGGACGGCGGTAAGGATGAAGATGTGCTTTCTGATCGGGAATGTCGGGCATCGTGGCGCTCGCCTGGCTTCAAACCCATTCACCATGAACAAACCAATGACCGGTGACGCGGTCGCGGAAAACCCATAGCCAATCGCCGCCCTCGCCCTCAACCGTGTAGTAATCACGCGTCACGCTCTCCCCGGTCGTTCGCCCCGAAGGGGCGCAGGACGGTAGCCACGGGTGGAGTCCGGCGCAGCCGGACGGAACCCGTGGTGGCGGGGGAAAAAAAATTGACCCGCCCCGACGGGGCGGCGGAACCGCAACTTTGCCAACTTCCTCCGCCCCTCTGGGGCGAGCGTTTCGTTGCGTCGCTATCCACGGGTTGCGCTCTGCCCGCCCGGCGGCGGGCGGCGCTCCACCCGTGGCCACAGTCCTCGGTCCCTCCGGGACCGTCCGCGAGCCGTCTGAACTGTCGCGGCTCACCCCAACCCTCTCCCTGGTAGGGAGAGGGGGTTTTAGGGCAGAATCCAACCACCACGGCAGCGTGATGCGCTCGGGTCCGAGACACCGGCGGACCGCGCAGTCGCGTCCGCGCCAGCGCAGCCACAGGAGCGGGCCGTCGGGCGTCAAGGTCATGACGCGAACCGGCTCCGGCCGCCCAAACAGACGTGAGGGGCGGGCCGCGGGATAGACCTTCGGCGGATTGTCGCAGCGTCCGCCGCGGCGTCCGCTACGATCGCCGCCGCCGTCCGATTCACCCCACGAGCGAAAGACAAAGGCTTGCTCGGGCACGTGGGTTTCCAGAAGTGTCACCACCGTGACACTTTCGGGGCCGAGCCGTTCGATCAACTGATCGAGCAAACGCCCCCACGAGTCCTCCTGATCGGGTCGGGTCGCGGACAGCACGCCCGGCCAAAGCTCGATCTGCGAATGCCCCATACCCTCCGTTTGCACCGCCCGCAGATGGATTTCCTCAATACCGAAACCCAGGTGCAGCCGTTCGAGGCGGGGGCGCAGCAGCGACCCTAGATGGGCTTCGTCGCGGCTGGGATGGGTCAGACGTAGTGTCAGTGTGACCGGTGCGGCATTGATGCGCCGAAACGCCAGCGTCAGAAGGCGTACGCCGCTCTCCCGCCGCACAAGTTGCCGGATGAGCAGGGAGAGAAGCTCCCGGCACGCCGCTTGCACCGCTTCCAGGCAGACCACGGGACCGTCGAAGAGGCGCGAGACTTCCAGCGGTTCGCACAAATGCACGGGTTGAATCAGTTCGGAAACGCTTCGTCCCAACGCCTGATCTATCCGATGGAGAAGCTCATTGCCGAACCGCGCGGCGAGTTGGGCACGCGGAAGATCAACCAGTTGCCCGATGTGCTCGATGCCTACCTCCGCCAGCGCTTCGCAGGTCGCCAAGTCCACCCGTAACGCCGCCATGGGCAGCCCATCGAGCACCCGACGAACGGCGTCGGAGGACACGATCGTGATCCGACGGTCGGCGCTGCGCGCGACCGCCTGGGCACACGCGAAGGTAGGGGCGACGGCGATTCGCGCTTCGAGGCCGAGTTGTTCCAGGAATTCGGCCACGCGCTCGGCCAGGTTCTCCTCGCCGCCGTAGAGATGCGCGCAGCCGGCGATGTCCAGAAGCAGTCCGTCGGGATCGTCCGGCGATGCGATGGGCGAGAATCGCAGTGCCCAGCGGGCCAAGCGGCGAAGCTGTCGGGCGTCTTCGTCCGGCGTGTAGGGTTCGACTCGAACCTCACGATCGCAAAGCAAGGACCGGGCGTGGGCGACGGTCATCCCCGCGCGCACGCCCGCGGCTTCGCAGCGTTCGCAGGCACGGGCCACCAACTCGCTCCCCTGAGGGGATGAAACCAGCAGCAATGCCGCGGGTTCACGCGAGTCGGCGGCTGAGCCTTCCGCCGCGCCCGGCGTTAACCGGAGGCGCCTGCGCAGCGCCAGCCGGATTGCCCAGCGCGGTAGATAGATGGAGAGTGCACGCGGCACGGTCCCACTCCAAATTCCAAAAATCCTGTGCCTGTTCCCAATGCACTCCCTTGCAACGCAAAAGCTCGATGCTCCATGTGGGGTTCGCCAAATCCGTCGCCCCAAGTCGAGACGCCGAATGTTTCACTTTCTGAGCCGCAGGCTTTAGCCTGCGCGGAGACTCCGCGCGGACTGAAGTCCACGGCTCGCCGGCCGATTCCTGGCGCACGAGCCAGCGTGTTTGCGCGGCCGACAGCTCGGCCTGTTCCCACGGCGGGCGTACGAGAAGCGCCAATACGCCGTGGTTCTTGGCAAGCAGTTGGATTCGGCGCGTGGCGGCCATGTCGAATTCGCCGCCGTCGGCGATCAAAACTCCCACCGCGGGCGAGCGCAGCGCCAAGTCGATGGCCCACAGGCGGTCGGCAGGCTGCCGCGGCGATACGAACAGCGAGCGTTCGAGCAGAAGACGGTCGCTGCCCTCGCGGCGAAGTAGCGCGCCCGGGTAGGGAAAACACCGTCGCCCGATCCACACCGACCAAAGCCCTCCGGCGTCCGTGTCCAAGACGCGCCAGGCCAGATGGATCAGGACGCCGACGGGCGGTCGCCACGCTTCGCGCGTGCGTTGGGCGACCTCGGAGTGGGACGAGCAAGGCGCCAATCCAAGCCATTCGTGCAATCCGCCGCAAGCCAGCCCTCCGCCGATGGCGGCGTCCACTGCCGGCCAGCCGGTGGACTGGATGCCGCCCGGGTTCCGGCGAATCACGTCACCGCCGCGTTGGGCGTGGCGTTGTTCGATCGCCCGGATTTTTTCGACCAACCGCAAGGACACGACCTGCCTCCGCCAACCTAGTATGTTAGGTATATGTTAGGTTTCCGGGCCGCGGAAGGCAAGAGCGCTCCGGAAAAAAAATCGCTCCCCCTAACGACCGTGCGGAGCCATCAGCGATAAAAGATTGAGTGATAAGGAGTTACGTCATTTCTTGAATGCAGGCCGGATCGTCGTGAGCGGGGGAGTTGACCCGTGTGCTGACGGGGTAGGCGGTTAACTCCTCGGAAGGATAGGAACGGAACACGGATTGTACGCGATCGACGTCCTGCATCTTGGGGTCCAGCCAAAGGGCATAGTCGTCCGGGCGGACGATGACCGGCATACGCTTGTGCAGCGGGCGCATCAGCTCGTTGGGCTCGGTGGTGAGAATCGCATAGGACTCGATCGTCGAACCCTCCGGGCCTTTCCAACGGTCCCAAAGCCCGGCGAACGCAAACACGCGCTCATCCCGCCGGCGAATGTAGTACGGCTGCTTCTTGGGACGCGGCGCGTTTTCGTCGCCGATAAGCTTCCACTCAAAGAAACCCGTGCTCGGCACAAGGCATCGCTGTCGGCGCATGGGCGCACGGAAGGACGGCTTCGACGCCGCCTCTTCCGAACGGGCGTTGATCATGCGGTTGCCGATGGCCGGGTCCTTCGCCCATTTCGGCACCAGCCCCCAGCGAAGCTCGTTGAGTTCCCGGCGCTGGTCATCCCCCATCGAACGGATGACGGGAACCATCTGCGTCGGGGCGACGTTGTATCGTAAGCGCACCGACTCGACCTCGTGAAGCTCGAACTCCTCGGCCAACCGTTCGTGATCGGCAACCAGCGTATAGCGTCCGCACATGGGCCTACTGATCCTTCTCCAGCCGGGTCAGGCTAGCGCTGACGTGCTCAGGAGTTCGTGACGGACGCACCGGGGATCCCGTCCTGGTAACTTCCCGTCGTCCCGTTTGGGGGAGTATCGCTAAATAGGGTCATCGCTCGCCCAGGTCACCCGACAATACAACACCAGTCTTTGCGGGCAGCGCCTCGACTTATACAATTACTCATGGAGATTCTCCATTGTCAGCGGCCGTTTATCCTATTGTTCTTGAACCGATCTTCAAACCTCGCATTTGGGGCGGGCGGCGGCTGGAGCGGTTGCTTAACAAGCGATTGCCGCCGGAATTGGCGATCGGCGAGTCCTGGGAGGTGGTTGATCTGGAAGAGGAACAATCAGTCGTGGCGGCGGGGGCGATGAAAGGGAAAACGCTCGGCGAGTTGGTGCAGCTTTGGGGGGATGATCTCCTCGGGCGGGCGGGGCTCGTCGAGGGTCGGTTCCCGCTGCTCATCAAATTCCTCGACGCGAACCAGGCGCTCAGCGTTCAGGTCCATCCCGATGAGGCCATGGCGCGGAGGCTTGGCGGACGCGTGCGAGTTAAGCATGAGGCTTGGTACGTCATCGACGCGCGGCCGGACGCGTTCATCTATCGCGGACTGCGTGAGGGCGTGGATGCCGGTGCGCTTCGACGAGCGCTGGACGAAGATCGCGCGGAGTCTGCGTTAAACCGGATTCCGGCCCGCAAAGGTCATTGTTTCTACTTGCCCAGTGGGACCGTGCATGCCCTGGGGGGCGGGGCGATGGTAGCGGAAGTGCAGACGCCGTCGGACGTGACCTATCGACTGCACGACTGGAATCGGGTCGATGCCCAGACGGGTCGGCGGCGTGAGCTGCATATTGAAGAGGCGCTGGCGTGTGTATCGTACGGATCGTTGCCGGCTGAACAGCCGCCGCAACACGCCGCCAGCGTGTGGACGTCGGTGACGAGCTTGGCGCGGTGCGAATCGTTCGTGATCGAGCGGGTTCGCATGGTCGACGGCGTGGAGATGGACATTCCGTACGCGGAAATGGTCATCTGGATCATCCTGGAGGGATCTGGTAGCATCGCCTGCAAGGGTCTTTCGGAAGCGCTATCGTTTGGAGTGGGAGATACGGTCGTGATTCCCGCCGGCTTGATGAACGGACGAGTCGCCACTCACGCAAACAGCATGTGGTTGGAGGTGTCGGTTCCGATCGTCAGCTCGCTTAGGGGGTTTGATCGTCCGGATCGTCGCTCGCTGCATGAAAACGGCGGCGGATATTTCTCCATCCAACTGCCTCGTGAACCGTCCGGTCCGTGATCGCTCCGGTGGCCAATGATGTCCACGCACGCAACCATAATGGAAACAAATCGGCTTACGAAGAAGACCCTGTACATCGTGACGGCGCTGTACGTGGCGGTGGGGTTCGTCGCGGCAACGGCATCAGCGTTGAGCGGCGACCGGCTGGGGACATTCCTGGGTTTCCTGATGATTAGCGGGGCACTGGGAGCGACGGCGTTGCTGCGCGCCGTGCTTCGCATTGAGGTGCGCATTTCGGCCATCGGCGACGCGGCGACGGAAATGCACACGCGGATGGGACGGTTGGAGACGGAGCTCAATGAAACGCGCGATCAACTAGGGCTCGGCGGTTGTTCGCTGGGAGAAACGGGTGTCATGCAGTTGCTTGATCTGGCGGCAATGGGCGGCGGCAATCTGGACGCGCTCACCGCGGCCACCCTCGATCACAAAGCGTACCCGCGATTGTCAGCGACGATTGAGGAAGGATCACAGGAGCAGAGGGAAGAGGATTCCACGCCGTCCGAAGGGGACACGCAGAAACGATGCGAGCCCTATCCCCCGCTGGTTGAGGAGGCCAGGGTGGAGGCGATCGCGTCGCTCAGCGAGGAGTTGGCTGAACGCGTGGAACGGTCGCTGCGCGAGGCATTCTCGTCGTGCGTGCGCAAGGGTGATTATGCGGGCGGGCTGGCGATCGGCGAGCGGATTGGCAAACTTCTAGCGGACCGCCCCGTGGCCGCGGAGTTTCGCCGAATTCGGCCCTATTTGCTTGGGCGTCTTAACCGCGAAGCTACGAGAAGCGGTCCGCCCTTGGCCGCCTCCCAGTGAACTGTGCGGTGCGTTCATGTGCTATTCGCTTGGCACTGGCGGACAAGCCGCCAGCGGCACGCGCGTCACCCACAAGGGGTGACGCTGCATTTCTCGACTAATACGCGCGGGTTAGTTTGGCGCCGGGGTAATAGTAGCGAAGGATTTCCGCAGCTTGCTTGCCGGCCTGAGCCTGGCCCTGCATTCCCCATTGGCACAGACCCAGCCCGTGGCCGTAGCCTTTGCCGTTCTCGACGATTACTTCTCCAGCTTTCACCCGAATGCGGCAGTCGGTGCTGCGGACGAGGGTCGGGCCGACGGCCAGGCGAAATCGCTCGGCGAGCATGTCGTGGGTCGCGCCGTTTTGGCCCCCAATCCGTAATGAAACCAATCGCCCGGAGACGGTCTGTTCCAGGGGAGTGATGGCGCTGATGCCGCCCAAGGAGGCGAGGTCTGGATAGCGTGCGACGAGCCGAGAGTAAACTTCATCGGCCTTGAGGCGGACGGGGCCCCAACGATAGGCATCTCCCGGAGCAATCCCGCAGAAGTCGCATTTCACTCCGCCGCGGAGGGGCGGGACGTCGCCCTCGGGTCCGAGAAGGGCCGCGGATTGGGACATGCCGCCGCAGGCGGCGCTGTAATAAGCGCAAAAGAGTCGGTCTTCGCCGCTGTCGCCCCAGGTGCAGACGATGCCGCGTGTGTACTCGGCGGCCTCGACGGCACGCTGTCCGACGGCGTCGCTGCGGATGCCGCGGTAGACCTGCGAACCTTGCGTGGCGGAAACATCATACGGCGCGCTGGGGCGGCGGCTCATCTGATAAAGCACAAAGCTGCGGGCCACGATCGCTTGGGCACGAAAGGCTTCGGTGTCAAAAGTCGGCCAGACCTCGTTGGCGACCACGCACGCCACGTAGCGCTCAATATCCAGCTCATTGACGAACTCGAGCCCGCCCTCCTCACCGGCGGTCAAATGGATTACGCCGGGATAAGCTATTTCGTCGGACCATTGTCCGCCACGATCGAGTGACATACGGATGGCATCGCCCTCCGAGGGGCGGAGCGAGATTCGCGGCGTGGATGACAAGGCGTCGCCGACGCGAACCTTACCGCCCTGCCGCCATGCGATGACCCCGTCTTCGGCGAGTCCGTCGCCGGGGCGAAGGGTCCGGCCGTCGGAGAGGGTAACGGTGCCGTCGGCGCGAAGTCGCGCCCGGTCCGCGGCGGCGCTAAGAAGGACGCGGACGTCGCGGATTTTGGGCGCCGGGCCTGCGGGGGAGCGGCTTTCCGCCCATAGGGTGTCGCAGCCAAGCGAGGCCAAGGTGAACGCGAATGCAATGCCGCCGGTTCGAGCCGCCTTCGCCCGTGCTGTACGGGCCCTTCCGGACGCGTTCGACCGGACACCCCCGGACCTTCCCTCCTCGATCGCCCCGCATGACCCTGGGTCGGCTCGTCCGATGGACCGGCTGTCTATCGCTGGGGCGGGCTGCCTGACGGGTGGGCGGGTCATGCTGCGGCCTTTCGACCGTGATGTGCGGTCGACTTTGGCGGGTCGGGGATTAGGGCGACAATCGGAGGGTCAGCCCGAAGTTCGCCAGTTGCCGCTTGATCTCAGTCAACGAGGTCTGCCCGAAATTCTTGATGGCCAGGAGTTCAGCTTCGCTGCGCTGCATCAATTCTCCGAGCGTGGCGATGCCCAATCGTTGAAGGCATTTTCGGGAGCGGACGGAGAGTTCGAGTTCGGCGACGGGTCGCCTTGCATGGATCGGGGCATCGGTCGTGACCGCCGCCCTGGTGAAGGGGGCTGCAACCACCGGCTGCTCAACCGGGTGTTGGAGACCCTGGCCTAGCTTGAGTCCCTTTTGGGTAAGCATGGCCTTGATTTCGTTGAGCGACGTTTCCCCGAAGTTCTTATAAGCGAGCAGCTCCGGCTCCGCAATCCGCAGAAGGTCGCCGAGGGTGCGGATGCCCATTTGTTTGAGACAATTGCGGCTACGGACGCTCAGTTCAAAATCGGCGATGGGCACATCGAGCACGGCGTCTCGTCTATCGCGTTCGCGCTGAATGTGCTCGTCGTAGAGCATGTTGTAGGAACTCTCAACGGATTTGAGGAACTGCCAGGCGCGATGGTGATTGGGGTATTCGTCGAGGACGCTCTGGAGTAGTGTTTCAGCCTCCTGCAATCGACCATCCTCTTCGTAGAGGAGAGCGAGGTTTACAATGGCGTTGACATGAGCGGGGGGCTTGGCGGCGCAGCGCTCGTATAAATCGGTGGCCGTTTCCTCGTCGCCCACGAGATCGCAAATCACCGCCGCGCGGAAGGCGGCCTCGCTGTGCTCCGGGTCTTGCTCGAGCAATGACTGATAAGTCTTCGCCGCCCCCTCGCGGTCGAAAGTGAGTTCCTGTAAATAGCCGCGCAGAAACGTCACCTCGCTCCGGTTCTCATTCGTCGGCTTGACCGCCCCAAGAGCTTGTCGAGCTTCATCGTGTCGCCCGCTGCGGATCTGCTGGGCAATGGCTTCGAGCATTGCTGACATCGTCGTTTACTCCGTTTGGTTGCCGTTCCTTCATCCCGGTGTCGGCGCCGTCGCCGGGGTCAGTTGGAAAACCGCCTAGTCTAGGGGAGGGCCGGGTGCATTGCAACTCGGTGGATCTTGGCCCAAGGGTTCAGGGTGCATCCCGTATGGCGGGGCGAAAAGGCCCCGGGATGCCATTCGGACCGAAGCGAAGTATCTTCTTACGCCTCCAGATGCTTCGCCCAGCATCACACGAAACGATGACCCCCGCCACCCTTCATAGGATGCACCCAAGGGTTCGTCACCGGCTCCGCACTCGTCTTGTAAACCCGGGCAAAACTGCTACGTTTGCGGAGAATTCTCCATCGCTTCGATGGGGCCGGCGCCGTTTGAAGGAGTTGGACTTGCCGTTTGGGAACCTTCGTCGTTACGACGTGCAAGCCAAATACGCCTTCTCTCTGGCGATGGTCTCGATCCTCCCGAGTGTTGGGGCGTTGTGGATGGGTTGGAGCAGATTCAACCCTGACATTGGACGCATCGTTTACGGTTCGCAGGGGCGGTTTTTATTGGCGTTCGCGGGTTGCGTGGCGCTCTCGACTGCCCCCGCGGCGTTGGGGTTTGTTCTGGGTTGGAGCAGTGCCGGGCAGCGCCGCAACGATCAATCGAACCGCTCGTGGATCGCCTTTTTCGTGGGCGGCGGCGTGCTTACCTTCAATATCGTGCTTCTGATCGCGTTTTTCATGCTTCGCCTGAAGCCGCAAGACTAGCCCGGCGGTTGTCTAGCGTTGATCACAAGCTACAATCCGTCACCCGCGGGCTCGTTCGCGAGAATCGCGCCGCTAGCTCAATTGGATAGAGCATCGGTCTACGGAACCGAAGGTTGGTGGTTCGAATCCACCGCGGCGCATTTTGCAAGACCGTACATGCGTTCGCGGTGAATGGTGCGCCGAGACACCCGCGCCTGAGAGGTTCCACGCGCTGGATTTCGCACCCGGCCACGGAGAATTGAGGTTCGACGCGATGAGGCAAAAAGAGGGGATTGCGTCGCGGGCCGGTCCGGGCGAACTGACGGTAGGTGCTATGCCAGCAAGCGCCCGGTCGGAAGCGGGAGCGACCCGCGACCCGGATTGTCAGTGTGATTCTTTATGCGAGGAAGTCAACGCGATCGCGCACGGACTCCTCGACACGATTCTTGATGCGCATCGGCCATTCATCCAGCCGGCACTCCATCGTTTGCGTTGAAACCTCGAATTCTTTTGCGAGCGTTACAGCGAGCTGTCGCAAAATCGCAGGCGCATTCCCAAACCCGGCCGCCTTTACGAATTAGGGATACCACCGCGCCGCATGTGCTGTCACTGCGTCGGCCGGCATTAGAATCGCCGCCGCGAAGCGTTTCGCGTTGCGTTCCATTCCGTGCCAGTGGTAGTGTTGTTGAAGCTCTTTGAAGTCGTCGGGCGAATGAACCTGGTCAATCATCTTTCGGTGCAGCACAAGGTGACCTAGCTCCTCCGCGACCGTCATCCGGTAGCGCGTCGGCTGCGTGTCCGCGAGATTATCGTCAATAAACACGAACAGCCGACCAGTCCCAGAATCGCGCGCAATCATGCCTTCGATGCCGCGGTTTGCGCGAAGTCCAGGCCAGTAATCCAGGTCTACACCATCAACCCGTTCGACAAGCAAATCGACATCGACCGGGGCGATGATGTCAGAGCCGAAGTGTTGCCCCAGAAGCTCGCGCGCCAGCCGTTCTATTTCGGGTACGTCGTATGTGGGTGGATCAGGTAGCACCGTCCGCGCGCCCTCCGTGACGCGAATTGATGTCCGCGATCAACCGCGCAATCTCTTCGTCGGTAAGCTGTCGGTTGTCGATCGTGCGCAGCAAAGCCGGAACCAACTCACGACCGGCGAGGTGACGCACATCCGCCGGCAGCTCGCCCTCCCGGCGCGCGGTGTTAAAAAACTCGTCCCAGTCGTCGGATCCCTCGACCAGCCCGAGCGCTTCCGCAATTTCTCGCAAACGCGCCGGATCCGCCGGCGCAGCGCGCCGACCGTGCTCCATCGCGCTTAGGTTGGAAGGCGGCTCGTCGACCATGTCTGCGAATTTGCGCAGACCAACTCCCGCTTTCAACCGCAATCGTTTGAGCGTTTCACCGAATCGCGCGTCCATAACCTGATTCCTCCTCCACATGTTCATCAACCAGTTATCATACGATGATAACAGATCGATGATCGGCGTCCAAGCCCGTTTTTCTTTATAGTCCGATAATTTTCATCCCTCAGCCACTGGATCGACCGCACAGGCAAGATTTATTCGCAGGAGATTCGCAAGCACGCGCTGGTCGGTTTCTTTGCGGAGATCGACAAGACGATCGACACCCAACCGCATTGCGCAACAATGGCCTCGCGATTCTAGGCGAGGGAATTCCCGGTGAGTTGTTCGCGGACCCAGTCGAGGGTGACGCCCTTGGCGTGGAGCATCTTGGCCACTCCGCTAGTTTCATCGCGAAGCAGGGCGAGCAGCAGGTGTTGCGGTTCGATCTCACCGGCGCCGAGGCGGTTGGCGGAATCGCCGGCGAGGATCATGGTGTGCCAGAACTTGGGCGAGCGAAAGGCCTTGGCCAGCTCCTGTTGGTGTACCCACTCGAAGTCGCCGTGACGCGAGTGGGCGAGGTCGTGCGTGGGATCGACGCTGGAGCGCAGCATCCCCAGCACTTTCTCGCGGAGTGTTTCGAGTTGCACCCCCTGTTGACGAAGGACTTTGGAAGGGAGTCCGTCGGAAAGTTGCAGCAATGCCAGGACGAGATGTTCGGTGCCCACGTAGCGGTGGCCGAACTTGCGGGCCTCGGCGATCGCCAGGGCGATGACCTCCTTGGTTTCGTCGGTCTGCGCCCGTCGGCCAAGGACGCCGCCGGAGTCCCCGCGCTCCATCCGTGCCGCAACCTCGTCGCGAACCTTGTCCAAATCGACATCGAGCAGCCGCAAGGCTTCAGTGGCGACGCACTCGCCTTCGGCGATGAGGCCCAGCATCAGGTGGCCCGGGGCGAGGTGTCCGTGATTAAGCTTACCGGCCTCAAGATTGGCAAGGGCCATCGCGTGGCGGGCCCGATCCGAAAAACGTTCGTGCATAGGTGTTTCGCTCCACTTTCGCCGCGCCGATCGACCGTTCTACGGTGCGACGCGGGAGCACTCTATAGGACGTCCCCGGGCCTCGCAACCGTGGGCCCCAGCCTGAGATACTGCAATCGTTTGAAACGCGCCCGCGTTTGACTGGTCCTTCATGATTGGGTGCATGGACCGAAAGAAAAAAAGCGAAAGTATGACAAAGCTGGAGAACGTCCAAAATATCCTGTGCTTCGTCGAGGACGCAACCAGCGAGAAGCTAATAGGTGGACAATAGGCACCAACGGCGCTAAGTAAAAATTGCCCTGATGTTCTCTTGAATCTGTTTGAGGATTTCTGGTGGTAGGTGGCCGAGCCTTCGCGTTACGAGCGTACTGCTAATCACCATGACCTTTGTCCACCTGACGGTTGAGTCTTTTTTTAATTGAGTCGCCGCGAAATAAGGTTCTTTCGAAGAGATTTTGAACCCCTCTGCGTCAGGCCGCGAGCTAATGGGTACGGCAAGAAAATCTTCGCCTGAATTGTAAGCGAGCGCAGAAACGACCAAGATTGGTCGTAGTTTTCCTGAGGCATGATCGGAAAACGGGAACGATGCGAACAGGATACAGCCCGGCTCAAATGGCATCGCCATCTTGCTCGTCGTAAATGTCCTCTTCCGGATCGTTCCAGAAGTCGAGCGTGCCGGATGCTTCGATTGCCTTCATTATCTCAAAGGTCGTTAAATCCGGCGGATCGAAATAAAAAGCGCTCGCCCGCACGTAGGAAGTCTTAGTCCGCAATTCGTTCTCATTTAGAATTAGAGTCGCGGGATCTGTAAACACGATGTTTTTTTCGATAGTCCCAATCACGGTTTTTTCTCTTGTTCAATTACCGAAACCTCGAAAGGTCTCATCATCAATAGATAATCGTTAGCCCAAAAGCGGATAAAATAGGTGCCGACCTCTGGAAATACTACATTGTTGAACACAAAGTTCAAATCGGCAATCGTCAATGGTGTCGCTCCATTGGGAAACGGACCTCCTGCTGACACTATTACCTTTTCCGTTTCGCCCTGCACGATTTCCAGTCTTGCGCGCGATCCATCGCGTAGGCCGGTAACCGACGCATAGACTGCAAGACGGGGGTGTTTGATCGGCGGTGGATTATAAGAAGCGATATTACTAAACAGCCCCACCAGTGCGGTTTTGCCGCCAGGCTCCTGGTAGATTGCGTCACAAACAACCAATGCGATCGGCGTCGGTTTAATCGTGCTCGGCTTGCCGGACAATTTTGTTGGCTCCGTTTGAAGCGGCTAATGGGCGTTCCAGTTCTTCGCTTGCCGCCTTATGTAGCTGAATCCTAATCCAAACCGAAAGATCCTTTTGCGATTGAGCCGCTGCCAATTTGAACACTTGCTTTTCGGTCTGACTGACTCTTAAGTCAAGGCGTTCCTCGCGTTTTTCTAGGACTGGTTTCGGGGGTCTCCCTCGTCGGTTGACCTTCATTTCAGTATTGTACACACAGAAATTATCGTATGCAAACGGAACACACTGGGTCGGCATATTTTATGCGTGTACAATAAACCGTATCAATCGCATTGTATACCGAAAAACAGAAGGCGGATAGTGCAACGTTTGGAGATGGATCGCGATCGCGGATCAAAATCTAGTGGTAGTGTATCCGGTGCCCGCTAGAGATTGACAATCAACGGTTCGCTCGTGCAGAGCCGTTTGAGTCGGATCGGATCGATGGTGACTCCTAATCCGGGTTCATTCAGTTTCGGCGGTCGGCCCGCGTAGCCGAAACGGAGGGCTTTCGCGACTACGTCGGCACCCAGCAGAAATGACCCGAAGCATCCTTCGGCCCAGGTGACGCCGGGGCACACTTCCAGAAAACGCAGACCCGCTGTGGAGAGGATGCTCGTCTCTCCGACCATGCAGCCGAGTTGGATGCCCACGTTGTGTCGTCGGGCGAGAGCCGCGAGGCGAAGCGACGGAATCAGGCCGCCGCACTTGCTGATGCGGATGTTGAAGGCATCGGCGACGCCGAGTTCGATCAGCCGCTTGGCGTCGTCAAGCGTGACCAATGATTCATCGTGAATGATCACTGGGTCCGCTCTTTGAAAGCACCCAGTTGGTGCGTGTGGCGCAAGTTCCCTTCCTCCGCCCCTACGAGGCGGGGATGGGGGGGACGACCCAACCAGGGGTTTCGCTTCGCTCCACCCCTGGCTACATTCCGTCGCCCCGTTGGGGCGAGAATCGCTAGACTCATGGGCGAACGAAGCACGCACCGTACCTAGATCCTCTTCATGCCCGCGCGGAAGCGGCTGCTCCACTGCGGAAATCGGCAGATCGGCAATTGCAGAGAGCCACTCGATGGCACACTCCTTCGACCATGCGCCATTGGCGTCGATTCGTAGAGTCGCACGACCATTGGCGAGCGGGTGGCGAAGGTAGTGGCACACGCGCTCGACGCGCTCGCGGTCGCCGGGCGTGCCGACCTTGAGCTTGAAATGCCGCAAGCCGTACCAGTACATGAGCCGAAGCTGCCGCAACGTCGCGGCGAGTTCATCGCTCGCCAGGACTCCGCTGTATCGGATTCGCCCGATGCTTCCCGGCGTGCCGAAACCGGGCAGGCCCATCCACTGCACGACGGCATCCATGTCCCGGTGGTAGGCGCGGAGACTCGCGTCCAGCAACGCTAGCTCGATCGCCGCTCGTGCAGCGGGCACGGGTCGACCCTCGTCATCGTGCCACGGTAACGCCTCGATCGCCTCAAGGGCCTCGGGAAACGACTCCGCATGAAACCCAATCACTGCAGGAATGAACGTAGTCTGGATCGCTCGGACCACCGACTCGACCGTTTCTTGGGTCACGTACGGACGCGGCAAGGTCTCGCCGTATCCAACGATGCCGTTGGTCAACTCGACGGCCGCTATGACGGGATCCGCGACGATTCGTCTCGATGCGGCATGCGTGACTTGCCCGCGCAGCGGGATCGAAAGAGGAAAGATGCTAATGCGATGAACGATGGCTGCGGGCACTCAGACATTTTCGATTGTCGATTGTCGATTGTCGATTGTCGATTGAGGGAAAACGGAACTTGATGATCCAAACGTCGCGCCGCCCACAAGGGGCGACGCTACATTCCCGTAATGGCCGTCGGATGTGGTTGGGAGGTACGAACTTGGTTAAGAATGCCGGAGAGCAGTACAATGATGCCGCCCAAGCCGAGCAGGATGCCCAGCCACTTGGCACGCTTCGCGCGGATAACGGCGAACCCCGGGCCTTTGCTCATGAGGGCGCTGGCGATGAAAAAGACGGCGAAGGCGGCGAGGAGCTTGATTCCGAAAACGGGATGATAGGGGAGTGCCTTGATCTTCGGCGGCAGGGCGAGGATGGCGAAGTTGATGGCGCCGGTGATCAGTAGCAGAGCGATGGAGGCGTGAACGAACTTCGCCCATCGGGCGCGGACGGCCTCGCGCAATCGCTCGTGTACTTCATCAGTGAGCGTCGACTTGGCGGCGGGGAGGAGGGCGAAGAGCATGAACACCGCTCCGCCCACGGCGACGATGGCGGAGGCAAGGTGAATCCACCGAGAGATTAGCAGCATCGTGTTCACATGAACCCCTCAGCCTGCATCGCTAGGCCCGAAGAAGATTTCGGAGTTGCAGCGTTTCTGCTTTCTGCGTTTCCGTCCTACTCGTCTCGTGCGTCAAGCAAAGCCCGCTGGTCGAGCACTTCAAAATTGCGTTCCCTCAAGACACGAATGGCCCCTTCAATGCTGTCGGGAAGAACCGCGATCGCCGCGCACCCCTTGGGCCGCACCAGCAGAGGGTAAGTGTAATGAATGCTGATCTCTCCGCCCAACAATGCCGCCCACGTGTGCAGCAGCGCCCGCTTCCCGTGCGGGAGGCTGACGGCGATCATTTCGGTCTCGCTAATTTGAAACCCGGATTGAGTCAGCACGTCGTAAGCCTTTTCGGGATCATCGAGGATCATTCGCACGATGGCGCAGTCCACGGAATAGACCACGGAGACGGCCAGGATTCGTATGTCCGTCTGGTCGAATAACTTAGTGAGGCGCAAAAGCTGCCCGACGCGGTTTTCGATGAAAACTGACTGCTGCCGGATGGTAGGGTAGTCGTTGGCCTCGGCAGTTTGCAGCGGCTCAATTTCCATTGTCAGCAAGTTTATCGGCCTTTGGAATAATGCCAAACAATTTCCACAGACCCCGGAATCATGCGCCCAGTGCCATTTCCGCAGCCTGTGATCCTGTCACGTTGGCAGGTTCGGAAAACGAGCACCTGATACGAGATTGTAAACTATTATATTACAATGCTTTATGGATTAAGCGCCGATGGTCGCCACGGTACGGCTTGTGCTGTAAACCGGGGTGCGAACGGAGTGCGCGCTGGTCGCGCCTACCCGCTATTGAGAGGATAATACGACTATGTCAAAGATTATTGGAATCGACCTGGGTACGACGAACTCGGTGGTGGCCGTGATGGAGGGCGATCAGGTGAAGGTCCTCACCAACGCCCAAGGATCGCGCCTCACCCCATCGGTCGTCGCCATTACCGACAAAGGGGACCGGCTGGTTGGGCAGATCGCCAAACACCAGCAGGTCACCAACCCCGTGAACACCATCTTTTCCATCAAGCGCTTCATGGGTCGCCGGCACAACGAGGTGGCCGCCGAGGAGAAGATGGTGCCCTACAAGATCGTCGGGAAGCCCGACGAGCTGGTCAAAGTAGAAATTCGAGGGAAGCAACACACTCCACCCGAAATCAGCGCCATGGTCTTGCAGGACCTCAAGAAGACGGCCGAGGACTATCTCGGTCAGAAAGTGGACCGCGCGGTGATTACCGTGCCGGCCTACTTCAACGACGCGCAGCGCAAGGCGACCAAGGACGCCGGTGAGATCGCGGGGCTGAAAGTGGAACGCATCCTCAACGAGCCGACGGCCGCGGCGCTTGCTTATGGAATGGACAAGAAGAAAGAGCAGACCATCGCCGTGTTCGATCTGGGCGGCGGCACGTTCGACATCTCCATCATCGTCCTCGATCCCGAAATCGGGACTTACGAAGTGCGTAGCGTGAGCGGCGACGGGCACCTCGGCGGCGATGACTATGACGAGGTGCTCATCAATCACCTGGCCGAAATCTTCCGCAAGCAGGAAGGCGTGGATCTGCGCAAGGACCCGATGGCGTTGCAGCGATTGAAAGAGGCTTCGGAAAAGGCCAAGTGCGAACTGTCGACGGTGATGGAGACGACCATCAACCTGCCCTACATCACGGCGACGGCGTCAGGCCCCAAGCATTTGCAGGTCACCCTCACGCGGAGCCAATTCGAGCAGATGACCAGCCACCTGACGGAGCGCTGCCGTAAACCGGTCATGGATGCCTTGCAGGCCGTTCATTCCGGGCAAAAACTGAACATTAAGGACATTGATGAGGTTTTGCTCGTCGGCGGTTCCACGCGTATGCCCGCGGTCCAGGCGCTGTGTCGTGAAATCTTCGGAAAAGAGCCTAACAAGAGCTTGAACCCCGACGAAGTGGTTGCGATCGGCGCGGCCAAGCAGGCCGCGGTGCTTTCCGGAGAGGACAAGGACGGCATCGTACTCCTGGAGGTCACGCCGTTGACCCTCGGAGTGGAGACGCTGGGCGGCGTGATGACGCCGCTGATCGAGGCCAACACCACGATCCCGACCTCCAAGTCGGAGATATTTTCCACGGCCGCCGACGGTCAGACGGAGGTGACTATCCACGTGCTGCAAGGCAACCGGCCCATGGCCGTGGACAACCGCACGCTGGGCCGGTTCAACCTCGCCGGCATCGCGCCCGCTCCGCGCGGCAGGCCGCAGATCGAGGTGACCTTCGACATCGACCGCAACGGGATCATCAACGTATCGGCCAAGGACAAGGCCACAGGCAAGGAGCAGTCCATCCGCATCGAAGGCAGCGGCGGACTCAGCAAGGAAGACATCGAGCGGATGAAGAAGGACGCCGAGGCCCACGCGGCGGACGACGTGAAGAAAGCCGAGCTGGTGAAGCTCCGCAATGTCGGGGACAACACTGCCTATCAGATCGAGCAGCAGCTTTCCGAGCACGGCGACAAGATCCCCGCCGACGAGCGGGCCAAGGTCGAGGCCTCGATCAACAACCTCCGCTCGACGCTCAAGGGCGACGACGCCGAGGCCATCAAGAAGGCCAACGATCAACTGATGAAGGACGCCCAGACGATCGGCAAGATCATCTATGAAAAGGCCGCACAACAGGCCCAGCCAAGCTCAACCGCCTCCCCCGACGCGGGCGACGGCGGCGAAGGGGGCGGTCCGCCCAAAGACGACAACGTCATCGACGCGGAGTTTGAGGTCAAAGAGAGCAAGTAATCATTACCGCCGTCATACGAGCCGCGAGCGCAAGCGGCTGGAGAGGCGCACGGGGAACCGTTAGGGTCGCCCCACCGAAGAAATTTCATATTTCACTTGACCCAACAATCGTGTGGTGTACACTTTATTGGTCGTGATTGGCGTGATCGGCGGTTAATGTCAGGTGACGCGGTGCGCATGACTGTCCCGCGGAGTGGGTGCGCACCTAGTGGGCACTTGAAACCCACGTAAGAACGGTTTGCAGATCGGCCTGAATATTCATATTTCGGAGGGTGTATTACAATGAATAATTCGACTCGGGCAGACATACTTGTTGCCGTTTGTTCTCTCTGTTTTTTTTCAGGCTTAAGCGAGACGGAGGCGGGTGTAATAGCTCACTGGACCTTCAATACCTGTACTGCTGCCGATGACTCAGGTAACGGTCACGCTGGCACAGTTAATGGGGCAACCTGCACATCCGGACCAAAGGGGTCTGCATTGAGGTTTGATGGCATGGATGATTACGTAGAGGTAGCTTCATCCGCCTTATTGGAGGGCATCAGTAGTGAACTCACAGTCGAAGCGTGGATTCGCCCAGACGAGTTCATCTCCGGAGATTGTTGTATGACGATTGTCAGGAAGCTCCTTCAAACTGGCGACTCCGGGGGCTTCCTGCTTCGGTTGATTCGGATAGACGGTGAGCTCTTCGTAAACTTTGGCGTGACGATTGGTTTCAACAATCTCGTTCAATTTGAGGACACCACAACACCCATCCCCGTGGGGTCCTGGACTCATGTGGCAGGCACATACGACGGCTCCGCACTAAGAATATATGTCAATGGAGCCGAAGTAGCGTCTTTGTCGCAGTCATTGACGATAGCATCCACTTCCACTCCGCTGATTATTGGGCGATTGGCCCATAATTTCAGTATAGAGTATTTCCACGGCGACATTGATGAGGTAATCATCCATGATGCGGCCACCACGGCACCTACACCACTAGTTCCCGCGGTTTCGGAATGGGGGCTCATCGTCATGACCCTTCTCGTACTAATCGCTGGGACGATCATTTGCGCACGGCTGAACTGGCAGCCAATGTTGCATAGTTGCGTAGGGCGTGCTTCGCACGCCGAGGAATAAAAGGCGGGCCAAGCCCGCCCTACCAATCTAGGAGTATGGTCGAATTATGGAATTCAGACAACCGCATGAAACAGTAAAGCTCCCCGAATGACTTCGTCGTGGGGTTTGGGAACTCGTAAATTCAGGATGCATTCACAGCGATATTCCTTTGGACAACAAAGCGTTAGCAGAAAAGTTGCTCGCGCTTCTTGCCAAGCACTACAAGCCCACAATGAAATAGTTGCGCCGTTGCGTAGGGCGTGCTTCGCACGCCTCGGAATCAAAGGCGGGGCGAGGCCGCCCCACCAATCTGATTTTACGGTTGCCCTACAACCCGCGCCGACGTTGAATACTCGTGTTCCCGCGCGAAGGCGCGGGAGATCCATTCGGCTGCGCCGGATCATCGAGTGCTAATGGACAGCTATCATCCAAGATACAGAGACCAGCGAGCGGCAATTGACTGGGCCCGCCGAGTCCTTAGAAGGAAAAAGAAACACGTGGTGTTGGATACTGAAACAACCGGCCTTGGTGAGACTGACGAAATCATTCAGCTAGCGGTTGTCGATTTGGATAGCAATGTTCTTTTCTACGAAAACGTGAAGCCAACGAAAAGAAAGCGGATTTCGAAAGATGCCATTGCTGTGCATGGTCTCACAATGGAGACGCTTGCCGGGTGCAGGACATTTTTTGAACTGGCGATACCGCTCAGAAGGGCGATTGGGCGCAAAACGATCATTACATACAACGCGGCGTTCGACATGCGCCTGTACGGACAGAGCTACCAACTCGCAGGGGGCTTTCTGCCCCGAGGAACTTGGGAGTGCGCTATGCTCGAGTACGCCAAATTTGTTGGTGAGTGGAACGATTATCACGGTGGTTACAAATGGCAAAAGTTGCCCAGCGCCGAGCATTCGGCTCTGGCAGATTGTCTCGCAACTGTCGAGCTCATCTACTCGATGGCGCGCTCTGTCAAACTGAAGCATTGGTACGAGTTTTGGGTTAGTCGCTAGACGCGGACGGGCGGCACTGACCGTCTAGTGTGTGCCACTGCTCCAGGTCCCGAAGGAGCGGGCGGGTATTGTCGCACGTCACCACCGCGTTTCGGTCGTCCCCTCCGGGACTAACACGCTGAGGGCGTGCCGCTTTCCCAGCAATGAATTGCTGGGCTAAATCCGAATGCCCCTCCGAGGCGAGGATGCGAATATCACGAGGTCCGCGATGTCCATCGCGTCCAATTGTGGGACCGGTTCAACCCAGCGGCGGCCACAGCTCGCGTACGGAGGACGCGCCTCGCGGTGCTCGTACGGAAACGAGCGGCTTGTCTTTTTTTCTTCTTTCGTTATTCTAAATTCAGTGTTTCGATGGCGGCGTAGCTCAGTTGGTTAGAGCGTGGGATTCATAAACCCAAGGTCCCCGGTTCGACCCCGGGCGCCGCTAGTCCTCGCACGTCGGCGGCGGTACGCATCCATCGAGGCGTCAGACAGCCTTGAAGTGCTCGAAGGACTGCTTGCAGCTTCGGCAGTAGTGGATCGAACGACACAGCGTCGGACCAAAGATGGATTCCAGGTCCGTATCCTGCGAGTCGCAATAGGGGCAGGGAATTCGTTCCAGCGTTGGGACCGAACCACCGGAGCAGCGGTCGCCGGGGGGGGCGAGGCCGAAGGCTTTCAGCTTCTGCCGCCCCGTCTCGCTGATGCGCTCCGAGGTCCACGGCGGATCGAAAACGACATTCACCGTGACATGGGCAGGCGTGACCGCCGAGACGGCCGCTCGAATGTCTTCGCGGATCACGTCGAGGGCGGGGCAGCCGACGAACGTAGGCGTCATGTCGATCACCAGGCAGTCGGCTTCCATTCGAAGGCCGGCGATCATGCCCATTTCGACGACGTTCACGACGGGGATTTCAGGATCGGCGACGGACTCCAAAGCCCGCCCGATGGCAGATAGTTGAGAATTGTCGATTTGCGATTTGCGATTGTCGATTGCCTCATCCAGTCCCTCCATTCGACAATCAACAATCGACAATCGACAATCGGCTCCATCCGCCGCATTCGGCGTTTCGGCGTTTCGACGTTTTGACGTTTTCTTTACCATTTCGCCGTCGGGTCGATCTTGTACACCAATTGCATACTCTCGAGTAGCTCGCCCAAGCCGTCGGAATGTTGCCCGACGCGGCCCCCGTAGAATGGCTTTGCCTCCCCCGGCACGGTCAATCGCGCGTCGGCGAGGACGGGAGCGACGGCGGATTCCCATTGGCGTCTCAGTTCGTCCTCGCGCGGACTAATTCCGGTTTGGGCGAGGGGCTCGTCATACTCGGTCGGCTCGAATAATCCCAATGCATGGGGATAGGCGAAGTCCAGTGCGGCCTGCATCGCTGCGTGGCTCTTGTCGGTGCCATTACCCAATCGAAGCACCCAGCTCCGTCCGTGCATCAGGTGGTATTTTTCCTCGCCGCGCAGTTTTCCAGCCAATTGCGCCAGTGGGACCAGGGAACCGCCGCAGAGCGCGGTCAGGCGAACGGTTTCGGAGGCGTCGTAAAGGAATTGGCGTAAGACGCTGAATCCCCAATCTCCTTTGGGAAGACACACCAAGGATGCGCAACGATACTCCCGCGGCTTGCGGCCGAAGGCCAAAGTGTCGGGATCGCGCTCGCCGAGTTGGTGAAGCAATTGGTAGTAGGCCTGGGCGTGGCCCATTTCATCCTGGGCCATGGAGGAAAATGCGATGTCGGCTTCGAGGATCGGCGCGTGGCCGGTCCATTCGGAATTGCGGTGGCCGATGATTAGCTCGTCGTCGGCCAGACGGTACAGGAGATTGATCGCCGCGTCGCGGTTTGTTCCTTTGAGCGATTCGAGGGAATTGAAAGTCATGCCGTGCCATCCCCATGGATCGTCTTTGGCGTCTTATATCCCCACGATTCCCTGTAACTCTTGTCCGTACCCCGCTCGAAGATGTCGTCGTTCTCATAGGCCGTCGCCAGGATCGCCTCCGCCGGGACGACCCAAAGATTCACGCACGCCTGTCGTCTGGAATACTGTTCCTTGGCCAGTACGAGAGCCATCTCCGCGTCAGGCGCATGGATCGACCCCACGTGCACGTGCGGCTCGCCCCGCGCCTGCTGGTGAAAGACCTCGAAGACATTCCATTGCGTGTCGGTCATGTTGTGCGACGGGTCTGCGGACTCCGTCCTAATTCATTGCCCTACGTCGCCCGGCCGCTCCTTCGTCGCGATGATCCCCTCCGCTTTCCATTCAACGGCTCAAAACGCACAACGCGCACGAGCGAAACGTGGTGCGTATCCAAAGCGACGCCTCGGCGCCGCGGATCGGGCACGCCGACATACACCGTCGAACGGTCGATCAAGCACAAATCAGAATGGCGAACGTCATAGGTTTGACCGTCTGTCAGACAGATGCGAAACGCCTCAAAGGGGCGCTTATCCAAATGCTTTCTTACGTCTTCCCGTCGGATCACGTATTTGCCTCCTCTAGCTAAGACGCCTGCCCCTTTCGGCGTGAGCGCCGTCGGCGCTGTCCATTCAACGGTTCGAAGCGCACGATATGGATTAGCGCACACCGGTCCACGCGCATAATCAATCGTCTGGCCTTGGGATCGGGGACGGCCACGTGGACTTTCGTCCTTCCCGGAAAACAAAGCTCCGGATGGGTAATGTCGTAGGCCCGCCCGTCGGTCATGCAGATGCGGAACGGCTCGAACGGCCGCTTATCAATCAGTTCCCGAACGTCGTCGATCCGCATCATTCTGTTTCTCCGGGCCTTCGTACCCTATCCGCTCCATGCTTGTCGCGGTACTGATCTTCGTGGCGTCGTGGCTCATACTGGTCGCGCGGGCTGAAGCCCGCGGCTCGGGCTAATTCACCGATGGCATCGGAATCGGTCGCTTAGCCGCCGCGGCAGTGAGGGCTTCGCGGACCCATTGACCGTCGTGATGGGCGAGGCGCCGAGCCTCCAGTCGTTCGTGCGTCACCGGCCCGCCGCCGCGGACCACGCGCTTGAACTCCTCCCAATCCGGCTCGGTGTAATGCCATGTGTCGTCGGCCTTGTCATACCTCAGTTTCTCGTCAGGTATTTTCAAACCAAGGTCGAGCATCTTGGGTACGAACTGTCGAAGAAACTGCTGCCGTTGTTCGTCATTGGTTTTCAGTTTCACCCGCCAGCGGACCAGAATGCCGGTGTGGGTGGATTCCTTATCTGCGGGGCCGTGGAACATCATGATCGGCGTCCACCAGCGGTTCAGGGCGTCCTGGAGCATGTCGCGCTGCACCTTGGTCCCTCCCGCAAGAACGACGCACATTTCATATCCATGTTTCATGTGAAACGCTTCCTCGTAGCAGATGCGTTTCAATGCCCGGGCATAGGGTCCGTACGATCCTTCGGCCATCATGGTCTGATTGATGATCGCGGCGGCGTCGATCAACCACGCGATAATGGCGACATCGGCCCATGTAACCGCCGGATAATGAAACACGTTGGAGAACTTGGCTTTGCCGCTGATCAGCTCCTCGATCATCTGCTCACGACTGCGGCCTAGAGTCTCGGCGGCGCGATAGAGAAGCTGAGCGTGGCCGACTTCATCCTGCACCTTCGCACAGAGGGCCATCTTTCTCTTAAAGGTCGGAGCGTGCGGAATCCACTTACCCTCCGGCAGGGCGCCGCAGATTTCACTGTTGGCGTGAACGTGAATGAGGCGGATCAACTGCTGACGATACTCGTCGGGCATCCAATCTGCGGGTTCGATCTTCTCGCCCCGTTGGATTCGAGCCTCGAACTCCGCCAACTTCCGCTCATACTCGGCCGAAGACAGACCGCCGAGATTTTTCTCAACTTCGACAACCATGGCCATAGCTCCATGCGGATTGTCGATTTGTGATTGTCCATTGACGAGCGTGTTGACATGCTTTCGACAATCGACAATCGGCAATCGACATTTCGTTCATCCCCCCGCCCTACGCAGTCCGTTAAACAACAAGTCCGTAATCCTTCTGGCGATTTCGTCCGGGGTCATGGGACCGTCCGGACGGTACCACTGATAGATCCAGTTGATCGAAGAGAGGATCAGCAGCGTCGCAAACTTCTCATCCACGTCGCCGAAGGTGCCCTCGCGGATGGCGTCGTGCACCAGTCCGCGAACGATCCGCTCGTAGGCGTCGCGGCGAGCGGCGAACTCCTTGCGTCGCGGTTCGGTGAGGTGTCGCCACTCCGTGTTGTATACGGCGGCAGCGGAGGCGCTCTCGGTAATGACCCGCACGTGAGCGGCGATCAGCCTTCGGAGCTTCTCGACGGTCACCTGATTGGAGTCCACGATGGGTTGGACGGCCTCGAAGAAGCGGTCGGCCGCCTTGCAAAGGACCTCCCAAAGGAGGTCCTCTTTCGTTTCAATGTGCGCGTAGAGGCTTCCCGCCTTGATCGCCAAGGCGTCGGCGATGTCCCGAACGCTGGTCGCTTCGTAACCGCGCTCGGAAAAAAGCCCCTGGGCGGCGGTCAGAAGTTCGTCGCGTCGTTGCACAGTTGCATCGCTCATGGTCCACAACCCTAACAAGCGCTTGCTTGGCGTACAAATCTTACTCCACAAGCTTGCTTGGGTCAACCGGGGACAGGCACACGCTGAACAATTACAAAACTAGGGTACCTCGGTAAAAAAAATCCGGCGGGGCGATTTGGAAGACATCGCACCCGCCGGAAGTCGTATTGGTCTCAACGAGGATCGGCGAACGATCGAGTCGTTGCGCCCCAATCGCGGTCCCCTAAACTAACCTTTGTACTTCACTGAGCAGCCGTAGGGGTCGGTTGTCGAAGTGGCGACGGTCGAGCCTTTCAGCACGGCGTCGATCGCCTCCTTGACGTAACTCTTGGCCTTGTCGCCCTTGCTGCCGTCCTTGTCGTCGTCAATCGCGCCCATATAAGCCAACATGCCCTTCTGGTCGATGACGAAAACGTGCGGCGTCGTCTTTGCGCCGTAGGCCTTGCCCGTCGCTCCAGTCGGATCCATCAAATACGTTCCAAGCTTGTTTTCCGTTGCAAACTTCTTGCAATCCCCGGCACTGGCGCTGCCGGTCGAATCCACGTTGAGCCACACAACCGGCTTGTTCTTGAAATTGCCCATGACCTTCGAAGCCGTCCCACCCTTGGCGTGACGCTGGCAGACCGGGCAGCCGGCGTTCGCCCACTCGAGAACCACAACCTTGCCCACGTAGTCGGCGAGCTTGACCTCTTTGCCGTCTACGTCATTGAGCTTAAAGGCCGGGGCGGGCTTGCCAATGGCGGCGACCGCCGCGTTGGCCGGGGCAGGAGCAACAGGGGGTGCGGCGGGCTTTGCGGGCTCTCTCGCCGGCGGTGTCTGCGCGAACACAGGCAGCGCGACGGCTAATACAATCGCGGATGCGATCCAACTTGCATGTGACTTCCTCATGTGTCTTGGCCTCTCCAAAAAAACTTTTCTCTTCATCATCTCAAACTACGAATCGCAAACGCGTTCGTAAGATGTCTACTCGAAGCAGCAGACGCTAACTTCCTAATACTGGGAACGCAATAGTCGGTTGCGGAGTAAAAATCACACATTACCATGAGGTTACGAACGGTGAGTTTTACGGTGTGGGATCTCATCCGCCGGACCACACGCGAACTCTATCGACTTATTGAGTTTAAGAGAATGGTTCAAGCACCACTTATGACATAGGTGTTACCAAAGGGATCGCGATATGGCCTTTCCGCAGGCCAGAGCAGTGGTATTACTTTCCGGCGGAGTCGACTCGTCCACGGCGGCGGCCATTGCCCGTGCGCAAGGGTTTGAGCTTTTTGCCCTTACGTTTCGTTATGGGCAGCGGCATGGCGCCGAGGTGCGAGCGGCGGAGCGCGTCGCGCGGGCCGCGGGTGCGGAGCGGCATGTCGTACAGACCATCGACCTGAGAGTTTTCGGGGGGTCGGCGCTGACCGACGCCATCGAGGTGCCCAAGTCGGACACGGTTGACGAGATCAGGGGCGGTATCCCGGTCACTTACGTCCCTGCACGAAACACGATCTTCCTCGCCTTCGCCCTCGGATATGCGGAGGTCATCGGCTCGTCGGACATCTTCATCGGAGTGAACGCCGTGGATTACTCCGGGTACCCGGACTGTCGCCCGGAGTTCATCGTCGCGTTCCAACACCTGGCCGACGTGGCCACCAAGGCCGGCGTGTCCGGCACTCCAATCAAGGTCCGCGCCCCGCTCATTTCCATGTCCAAGGCCGAAATCATCCGCGAAGGCATGCGCCTCGGCGTCGATTTTTCGTTCACCCATAGCTGCTATGATCCAACGCCCGAAGGATCGGCCTGCGGCCATTGCGACAGTTGCCTGCTGCGCCGCCAAGGCTTCCGCGACGCGGGCCTGGTCGATCCGATCCATTACGCCACAGACGATTGCTGATTGGCAAGTATCTTTTGACCCAAGCCTCGTCGGCTCTTCATGGCGAGCGGGATTCCAAGTCGGTTGAGTTGGGCCGTGGCCTTACCGGACCAATTGCGATTGGCGGCGGGGCTGGCCGGGCTGGGGTGCAGGATTCCACCGACCGTGATATCCAGCGCGACAAGGGCCGCCCGAGCGCGGCATTCGGCAAACGCGCCGACGCCAATGACATATCGCGGCTGCAAGTCCTCGACCATTTGGCGCAGGGCGAGATCACAGGCCGCAAAAAGAGGCTCGCGTTCGGCCGGCGGCAGTTTGTCCGGCGTGCGATTACGGCCCGATTCCTCCATGAACATCAAGGGACAGTAGTTGGCCACGAAAAACCGATCGAAAAACCTCTGCGGCGTTGCGAACGTCTCCTTAGCCCAACCCCACAGGCGTGCTCCGCTCACTTCGCTCCGATGACAAGCGAAACCCGTGATGGGTCGTTTGGCGTGCTCTCGCTTGGGCCTGCCGACCGGTTCGATAATCTCCAGCCAGTCACGAACAAAGTTGACCTCCCCGAAGGGCACACCCGTCTGGGCCATTCCCCACGGACCGGGGTTCATGCCGAGTAGGATGACTTCCTTTGGCCCGCGTCCATAGCGCGCGAGGTAGCGCGCGTGCGGCTCCCAGGCGTAGTCGAGCGGGTTGTAGACGTGGGACACGGGCTTGGCAAACCGCAGTCGATTCACCTCCCGGCGTAGGCGCTCCGCAATGGCCGGCAAATCCATGCGCCGCAGTCTATCGCGGTGGTGAAGGAATCCGAACCCGGAGCGGAAGCGTCGGGCCCAGACCCCGCGCTGGCGCTTGGGGTTCGGATCAGGGCGGGTAGGACGGGTGGCCCAGGTCCTTTGGACTTGGGGGAAACGATGTTTTGCCGTAATCCCATGAAAGGCTGTCTCCTGCCGGGCGGTAACATGCCCGGCATTCGTGGTCTTAAGGAAGGAGACAGCCATGAAGATGAATGGAAAGATAACAGGGATTGGCTTGGACAGCCATCGGAC
>Ga0326597_10000693_pt1 | contig 58308 bp, 50 predicted proteins | sample RVTome_12_FD_203789 | JGI IMG/M metagenome (GOLD analysis project Ga0326597, IMG submission 203789) | Soil microbial communities from uranium-contaminated site in the Upper Colorado River Basin, Wyoming, United States - RVT100D185 | ecosystem: Environmental > Terrestrial > Soil > Contaminated >...
GACCCGTCGGCCACCCGACGCCATGGCGGCGTCGGGGCCGGCCTGTCCATCGTTCGTCGCATCGCTGAGGGACTCGGCACGGAACTGACACTGGCACCACGACGCGGCGGTGGCACGGTCGCAACGATCGTCCTGCCGCCAGCCTCCAAGGACTGAGCAGGTCATGGGGACCGAAGGGTTGACGCCTCAGCGCGCGCGCGTGCTTGACGCTCGCGAGGCTGAACGGCGCCGTCAGGCCCGGGTCCTGGGTTGGCTTGCCCTGGTCGTCCTTGCGGTCGGGTTCACGTTCTCGGGCAGCAACGGGGCCTTGCCGCCCGGCGTCTTCGCCGAGGTCCGAGCTGGCAGCGTCGTCGCCAGCGACGGGGATCAGACGTGGGTCGTCGGGGACCGCGTCGCCATCAACACCAGGTTCGTGGCGGCGGATGGCGAGGCGCGCCTGCTCACCAACTGGGGGGAGCTGACCCTCGCCCCGTCGAGCGTGGCCACCGGCTATCCGGCACGGCTGGACCTGGCCGTGGGCGAGGTGCTGGTCGACAACGCGGACCAGTTCCTGGGCGTGTCGACCCCAGAGCTCTACGCCCAGGGAGTGGGCACGTGGCGAGTGGCCGCAGGCCTGAACCCGCGTGTCGCGTTCTACGCCGGTGGTGGCGCAGCGTCGAGCTTCCTGGCGGGCGGCTCGGGTGGCGGCGCAACCGTGACGCTGACGGACTTCGAGCAGGCGCGCGGCGCCGACCGCCTGGTGCTGGGGCCATTCCCGATCGTCTATTCGGCTGCTGACGCCTGGGACGCGCGGCTGCTTGCGGGACCGCTGGCCGTAGACGCCGAGGCGGCGAAGCTGTCCGCCACCGCAGATGCCCGTTGGAGCCCGCAGCCACGCCCCGTGTCCTTCTATGCGCGCTTCGAGGTCATGGACGACGCGCTGGTTGATGCCCTGGAGCGGTTCGCGACGACCGGCGATGCGACCACGTACGGCATTCCCGGTGACGTCCTGACCGCCGTCTTCGCCACCCGGGCACTGGTCGACTTCGGGCCCATGCCAGTCCTGGAGGCAATCGATCGCGTCGACACTCGACGTGCCGATGCAGCGACGTGGGGAATCACGTTGGCGATGGACGGGGTCGGCCTGGCGGAGTTCCTGTCAGTCCAGGATCTCGCGCTGCGCGCAGAGCAGGACCGCACACCCCTGCCGCCGCCGCAACCCGTGCCCAGCGCAACCCCGACGGCGACCCCGACGCCCACGCCGACGCCCACCTCGACGCCAACCCAGGGGCCCACCGAATGCCCGGCCGGACAGGTGCGTCAGGACGACGGGACCTGCGCGGTCGAGCCGTCCTGTCCGGACGGCCAGGTGGTCGGGGCCGACGGGGAATGTGTCGAGCCGTGCCCGTCCGGGCAGGAACGCACGCCAGCGGGCGACTGCCGCGACCCGCGTGAAGTGACCGACTGCGTCGATGATCCGGATGCGGCGGCCTGCACCGTCACCAACGTGATCGAGGACATCCTCGACCTGGTGCCGGATCCCCTTGCTGAACCCGTCGAACCCGTCGCGGACGCCGTCGATGGCCTCCTGGATCTGTTGCCCGGTGACGAGCAGCCCTCGGGCGGACTGGGTTCCTTGCTGGACGGCGTTGGCCGCTTGGGTCGGATCGTGCTGTCCCTCGGTTGGGGCTGAGGCGGACCAACGGTTGCGGCCTGTGGCCTGTGGACCGTCGCAGGTCGGCAGTAGGGTCGGCGGTTCGGACCGTCGGGGCAGCCCGTTCGGCCGTCCCAATCCGAGCCAGGAGCCTCGCCTCGTGGGTGAACTCATCCGTCGCCGCCTCGGCCTTGTCATCGTGGTCGCGGCGATCGTGCTGTTCCTGTCCGCCACCCGGATCGCGACGTTTCTCACCGACCTGTGGTGGTTCGACGGGCTGGGCTACCGATCGGTGTTCACCGGGATACTCGGCACGCAGCTGCTCCTGGGTGTGGTGTTCGGTGTGGTGATGACGATCGCGACCGCCGTGACGTTGCACGTGGCACGCAAGATCCGGCCGCTGTTCATCCCGACGACACCGCAGGAGGTCCAGGTCGAACGGTTGCGCCAGATGGCGGACCCGTACCTGAAGTGGGTCATCCTCGGTGTCGCGCTCCTGCTCGGACTGTCGGCAGGAGGCACGGCGGCGACGCAGTGGGAGAGGTTCCTGCTGTGGCGCAACGCGGAGCCGTTCGGGATTGTCGACCCGCAGTTCAACCTCGACGTCGGCTTCTACGTGTTCCACCTGCCGTGGTGGCAGTTCGTGCAGGGGTGGTTGTTCACCACGCTGATCGTCATCGCGCTTGTCACCGCGGCGTCACACGTCATGCTGGGTGGCATCCGTCCCGACAACCCGGGGGACAAGGTCACCCCGCAGGTCAAGCTGCACCTGTCGGTCATCCTGGTCCTGATCCTGGCCGCGCGCGCGTGGGGCTGGTGGCTTGACCGCTATGCGCTGAACTTCTCCCCGCGCGGGACCGTGACGGGTGCGTCCTTCACCGACGTCAACGCCGAACTGCCAGCGCTGTACCTGCTGCTCGGCGTCTCGGTCGTGTCGATCGTCCTGGTCATCGTCAGCGCCCGTCGTCGTGGATTCCTGCTGCCGGGCGCAGCGATCGCCCTGCTCCTGATCGCCAGCATCCTGCTCCAGGGTGCCTACCCAGCGTTCATCCAGAACGTGCGCGTAGCCCCCCAGGAGGGTCAGCGCGAGGCGCCCTACATCGAGCGCAACCTCGAGGCGACCAGGACGGCCTACGGGTTGGCCGACACGGTGCTGCGCAGCTTCGACGTCGCCAACGACCTGGACGAGCAAGAGATCATCGACGAGGAAACGACGATCAACAACGTCCGCCTGTGGGACCCCCAGACGCTGGAGACCACGTTCTCCCAGCTGCAGGCCCAGCGCCCCTACTACAAGTTCCGTGAGGTCGACGCGGACCGCTACCTGATCGACGGTCGGCTGCGCCAGATCATGATCTCCACGAGGGAGCTCGACCAGGCGGGCCTGGATGCCTCGGCACGGTCGTGGCAGAACGAACGGCTGACCTTCACCCACGGCTACGGCGTGGTCGCCTCGCTGGTGAACACGGCCAATGCAGACGGCCAGCCGCTGATGCTGGCCGAGGACATTCCATCCGCGGGGGTTCCCGAGCTCACCCTGACCGTCCCCGGCATCTACTTCGGTGAGTTGCTCAACCCCACCTACTCCGTGGTGGACACCGACCAGCCGGAACTGGACTACGAGACCGGCTCCGGGCAGGACCAGGAGTTCACGGCGTACGACGGTGAGGGCGGCGTGTCGCTGGGTGGGCGGTTGCGCCGCCTGGTGTTCGCCATGCGGTTCGGCGATCCGAACCTGGTGCTGTCCGGCCTGCTGCGTGACGACTCGAAGGTGCTCTACCGCCGCGACATCGGTGAGCGCGTCAGCGCTGTGGCCCCGTACCTGAAGCTGGACTCCGACCCGTATCCCGTGGTGCTGGACGGGCGCATCGTGTGGGTGCAGGACGCCTACACCACAAGCGCCTACTACCCGTACTCGGAGCGCACCAACGAGCAGCCGCTGTTCGGCACCTTGAACTACATCCGCAACTCCGTGAAGGCGGTCGTTGACGCCTACGACGGGAGCGTGGAGCTGTACGTCGTTGATCCCACGGACCCGATCATTCAGGCCTGGCAGCGTGCGTTCCCGGAGCCGTACAGGTCGTTGGAGGATGTACCCGCCGGGCTGGCCGAGCACTTCCGCTACCCGGTCGACATGTTCGACATCCAGGCAAAGATGTATCGCAGCTACCACATCCCGGGCGCGCAGGCCTTCTACAACAAGGCCGACATCTGGCAGATCCCGATCGACGCGGCGCAGGCCCAGAACACCGGCACGGCGACGTCTCTGCGGCCCTACTACCTCTTGATGCGCCTGCCCGGGGAGGAGCGTGAGGAGTTCGTCATCATCCAGCCGTACCAGCCCGGCAACAAGAAGATCATGAACGGCTGGCTGGCCGGTCGCGCGGATGGGGAGCACTACGGCGAACTCTTCGCCGTCCAGTTCCCGATCGACCAGGACGTCCTTGGGCCCGAGCAGGCCCAGGGTCGCATCGAGCAGGAAGCCGATGTCAGCCGGTTCATCACGCTGCTGGACCAGGCCGGGTCCAGCGTGGTGCGCGGCAACATGCAGATCATCCCGATCGGCAACTCGATCCTCTACGTCGAGCCCTTGTTCATCCAGAACGAGCAGGCGCAACTTCCGGAGCTTGCGGCGGTGGTCGTCGTGCTCGGGTCACGCGTGGTCATGGCTGACTCACTGAGCGAAGCGTTGGCCGAACTGGTCGGAGCGGCCGTGGCCTCCGGCGACGACTCCGATCCGTCCACCGACGGCTCGGACACCGAGGACGTTGCGGAGCTCCTGCGCCGCGCGTTGGAGGCCTTCGCCAACGCTGACGCCGCGCTGCTGGAGGGCAACCTGGGTGGCTACCAGGCGTCGATCCGCCTGGGTGTGATCCTGCTGGAACGCGCTGCCACGCTGGCCGGGGTTTCGATCGAAGACCTGGTGGTGCCCGAGCCGACACCGTCGGATGGGGCTGCAGCCGAGGACGCTCCGGCCGACGACGCTCCGGCCGACGACACGGCGGGGGACGGGACGAGCGGTGGTGGGTCCTGATCTGATCGCCGCAGCGCGGGCGGCCTTTGCCGCGCGCGACGAGGCTGGTCGCAGCCTGGTGGGTCAGGCCTCGGCAATCGCGCTTGCGTGCCGCGACCTGGCGGCACGCTTTGACGACGGCGCCACCCTGTTCACGTTCGGCAACGGTGGACCGACAACCGACGCGCAGCACATCTCGGTCGAGTTCGTGCATCCCGTCATCGTCGGAAAGCGCGCTCTGCCGGCGGTCTCGCTGGCGAGCGACAGTGCCGCCACCCTTGGCGCCGCCCGCCGCCACGGCCCCGACGAGGCGTTCGCGCACGCGCTGGGGGTGCTGGCCGGTCCACGGGACGTGGCCCTGGGCGTGTCGTCCGACGGCTGGTGCCGCAACGTCCTGCGCGCGCTGGAGTCAGGCCATCGACGAGGCCTGCTGACCATCGCCCTGGTCGGGGGTGACGGCGGGGCGATCGCCCAGAGTCCGGCGGTCGACCACCTGATCACCGTTGCCTCGACGTCTGCCATGGTCGTCAAGGAAGTCCACGTCACCGCCTACCACCTGCTGTGGGAGCTGGTCCACGTGTTCCTCGACGGTGGCGCGGGTGACCCCATGGCGTCGTCGAGTTCGGCGTCCCAGGATGCCAACCTCGCCGGCCTGTATCCGTTCCTCTACGACCAGGCGGAGTCGGGACGGTCTGGGTCGGAGGACCTCGTGGTCGACGTGGCCAGGTCGTCGGCAGCCAAGGCAGAGCAGATCATCGCGCTGCGCCAGCGCGTGGCCACTGAGCAGGCGGAGGCGTTGGCCGACGCCGCCCGCGTCGTCGCGCGCTCGTTCGCCGGCGGGGGCCGCCTGCTGGCCTGCGGCAACGGTGGCAGCAGTTCCGACGCGCAGCAGGTCGTGCAGTGCCACCTCGATCCACAGGGCGACCTGCGGCCGCTTCCAGCCCTGTGCCTCACCAATGACGTCGCGGTGGTCACGGCGTTGTCCAACGACGTCGCGTTCGACGTCGCGTTCGCCCGGCAGGTGCGGGCCTTCGGCCGCCCCGGTGACGTGCTCGTCGGCCTGTCCACCAGCGGAGGGTCGGCCAACGTGCTGGCCGCATTTGACGCTGCGCGCGCTGCCGGTCTCACGACCGTCGGCTACGCCGGACATCTCGGTGGTGCGATGGCCACGGCGGGCACGATCGACCACCTGTTCGTGGTCCCGTCGGACTCAGTCCACCGCATCCAGGAAGCCCAGACCACGACCTATCACGTGCTCCGTGAGCTGACCGATCTGGCCCTTGGGCCGACCACGGCCAGCGACTGACGGGCGGCGGCGATGGCGGCCTGGCCGATGGCGATGCCGCCGTCGTTGGGCGGGATGCGGTGGTGGGTCAGGACCTCGAAGCCCGCCGCGGTCAGGCCAGCGACGACGTCGCCTGTGAGCAGGACGTTCTGGAAGACGCCGCCGCTGCACGCCACGGTCCCGAGGCCGGTTCGGCCGCGGACTTCGTCGCAGGCCGCAACGACGATGGCCGCCAACCGATGGTGGAAGCGCCTGGCGACCACGGGTCGAGGCAGCCCGGCCGCCAGATCGTCCAGCACGCAGGCCACCAGGTCGCCCCCGCGCAGGGTCAGGACGTCGCCATTGCCGGCGCGGACGGCGGCGAGCACGGCGGCGGAGTCGGACGTGGCGGGCGTCTCGGTTGCGGGGTCGGTCGCGGAGCGGTCTGCAAGTTGTTCGAGTTCGATTGCGGCCTGGCCCTCGTAGGTCACCGTGTCGCGCACGTCCAGCAGTGCGGCGACCGCGTCGAACAGGCGTCCGCAGCTGGACGTCACCGGGGCGTTGGTGCCGGTGCGGGCCATTGCCAGGATCGGCCGCCAGCGGTCGCCGGCCCGGTCGCGCAGGGCGGTGACCGCAGCCAAGGGATCGTCGGCGCGTCCGATGGCGTCCAGCCATGCGGCCGCCATGCGCCACGGCTGGACAATGGCGGCCGTCGCGCCCGGCATCGCAACAGCTTCGAGGTGGCCGACGCGTTCGAAGCTGTGCAGGTCAGCGACCAGGACCTCGCCGCCCCACACGGTGGCGTCCGGGCCGTACCCGGTCCCGTCGAACGCGACCCCGATGACCGGTCCCTGGTGGCCGTTGTCGACCAGGCACGACGCGATGTGCGCGTGGTGGTGTTGCACGCCGATCAGCGGCAGTCCCGTCTGGGCTGCCCACTCGGTGGCCCACTGGGTCGACAACAGGTCGGGGTGCAGGTCGTGGGCGACGACGGCCGGTGACAGGTCGAACAGGCGCTGGAAGTGGGCGATCCCGTCGACGAACGCCGACCACGCCGCTGCGTTGCCGAGGTCACCCAGGTGGGGTGACAGGATTGCGCGGTGACCGTCGGCCAGGCAGAACGTGCTCTTGAGGTGGGCACCGACTGCGAGGATTGTTGACCGCGCAGGGACCGCCAGCTCGATCGGTCGGGGAGCGTGGCCGCGCGATCGGCGCAGGACGGTGGTCTGCCCGTCGACCACGCGCTCGACCGAGTCCTCCACGCGCATCTGGATCGGGCGGGCATGGCCCAGGAAGGCGTCGGCGATGCTGCCCAGGCGGGCGTGGGCGTCGTCGTCGTCGATGGCGATCGGTTCGTCGGAGACGTTGCCGCTGGTCAGCACCAGCGGTGCGTCGACCGCTGCGGCCAGCAGGTGGTGCAGCGGCGTCGAAGGGAGCATGAGTCCCAGCCAGCGGTTGCCCGGCGCGACCGCGTCGGCAACGACGAGGACGTCATCGTCGGGGAGGTCATGGTCCGGGACGTCATCGTCGCTTGGGCTGGCGGAGCGGGCTCGTCGACGGAGCAGCACGATGGGAGCCTCGGCGCTGCCCAGCCTGGCGGCCGTGGTCGCATCGACGTGGCACAGGCGCCGCGCCGTTGCGACGTCACCCACCATGACGGCGAAGGGTTTGTCCTCGCGGTGCTTGCGCGATCGCAGCGTGGCGGTCGCTGCCATTGACGTTGCCAGGGCAGCCAGGTGCCACCCGCCCAACCCCTTCACGGCCACGATCTGGCCGTCACGCAGGAGACGGGCTGCTCCCTCGATGGGATCGCCGGGCACCGGCTGGCCGTCAGCATGCAGGGACAGGGTCGGTCCGCATGCCGGGCAGCAGGTCGGTTGGGCGTGGAACCGCCGGTTGGTCGGGTCGCGGTACTCGGCGCGGCAGTCGTCGCACATCGCGAACCCGGCCATGGTCGTGTTCGGCCGGTCGTATGGCGTTGTCACCACGATGCTGAGGCGCGGGCCGCAGTTGGTGCAGTTGGCCAGGGCGTGGCGGTGGCGCCGGTCTGCGGGGTCGAGGACCTCGGCCAGGCAGTCCGGGCAGGTCGCAGCGTCGGGTGCCACGTCGGTCGTGCGTGTGTCGGCTGCGGACGTGGACGCGACGATCCGGAAGTCGACGTGCGGCGTCGCGGCTTCCTGGTCGGTGACCGTGAGACCGGTCACGACGGCCAGCGCTGGGGGTCGTTCGTCCAGCCGGCGCAGCAGCTCGTCCACGGCATGGGCGGGACCGGTTGCATCGATGACCACCCCGTGGTCGTCGTTGCCGACGGTTCCCAGCAGGGCCAGCTCCGTCGCTGCCCGATGGACGAACGGGCGAAACCCCACGCCCTGCACGGTCCCGGTCACGTGGACGACCACGCGGCGCACGGAGGCATCGAGCACAGCGCAGGCTCCCGGTCGGCGCACGTTGCGATCGTAGGAGCGCCGGTGGCACCGGGCCGACCGATGCGTGGCGGATGTGACAGGCTGCCGTGATGCCTCGCTACCTCGTTGATGCCAGTGCCTCCCGGATACGGATCGAGGCCCATTCCACGCTGCACCCGGTCGTCGTGGAGACCTCCGAGGTGGCGGGCCACCTCGATGTCGATGTCGCAGCCGACGGCACCGTGGTGGTCCCTGACGGCGCCGGATGGATCCTCGAGGTACCGGGCCGGGCGTTGCGGTCCGGCAACCAGGTGATCGACCGGGAAACGGCTCGGCGCCTGGACTGGCGCCAGCACCCGGTGATCCGGGGTGAGTTGGTGTCGGTCGACGCGGGCAACGGCCTGGCGCTCGGCGAGGTCCGCCTGCACGGCGACGTCAGCCTGCATGGACAGACCCGCAGGGTGGTTGGCATTGTCGCCGTCGCCATGGCCAACGACGGCGACGCCATCACGGTGCGCGGGCGGTCTTGTCTTGACGTGCGCGACTTCGGGCTGAAGCCACCTCGGTTGCTGGTCATGAAGGTCGACCCCGACGTCGAGGTGGCGATCGACCTGGTTGCCCGACCCGTGGGGGCTGCGGATGCATGAGCACGGACTGTGCGAGGGGGTCCTGGAGGCCGTCGACCGGCGTGCCCGGGGCCGTCGGGTCGCGGCCGTCGGCGTCCGGGTCGGGGCATTCCTGCGCGTCGTGCCCGACGCGTTCACACAGAGCTTCCAACTGGCGGCCAGCGGAGGCGTGGCCGCCGACGCGAGCGTCGACGTCGTGATCGTGCCCGGCGAGGTTGCGTGCCGGACGTGCGGTGAGGTCGGCAAGGCCGACGATCCGGTGCCAGCCTGCATGGTCTGCGGCAGCGTGGACGTCGACGTCCGTGGCGGCGACGAACTGACGTTGGAATGGTTGCGCTACGTGGAGGTGGGCTGACATGTGCCTGGGCATTCCCGGTCAGGTCGTGCGACTCCACGACGACAACGAACACCTCGCCGAGATCGACGTGGTGGGCGTGCGTCGCAACGTCAACATCGGGTTGGTCGTCGACGACGGCGTGGCCGAGGGTGACTGGGTCCTGATCCACGTGGGCTTTGCGATGTCGATCATTGACGAGGAGGAGGCAGCGCGGGCACTGGAGGGCCTCAAGCTCATGGGCCGCGACTATGACGACGAGGTCGCTGCCATTGAACAGTCGAGGATCACGTGAAGTACGTCGACGAGTTCCGCGATCCCGTGCTGGCCGCCGGCGTTGCCGCGCGCATCGCGGAGCTGTGCGACCCCGATCGCCACTACAAGATCATGGAGGTCTGCGGTGGCCACACCCACGCGATCTACCGCTACGGCGTGCACGACTACCTGCCCGAGAACATCGAGCTGGTCCACGGGCCCGGTTGTCCGGTCTGCGTGATCCCGATGGGGCGCGTTGCCGATGGCATGGCGTTGGCGGAGACCAACGAGGACGTGATCCTGACCTGCTTCGGTGACATGATGCGGGTTCCCGGTGACGGCGGCTCGTTCCTTGACGCGGCCGCCCGAGGGGCCGACATCCGGATGGTCTACTCGCCGCTGGACGCGCTGCGGATCGCGGTCGAGCACCCGGATCGCCAGGTGGTGTTCTACGCCATCGGGTTCGAGACGACGGCTCCCTCGACGGCGTTGACCGTGCTGCGGGCCAAGGCGCTCGGCGTGGACAACTTCTCGGTGTTCTGCAACCACGTCACGATCATCCCGGCGATCAAGGCCATCCTGGATTCGCCGGACTTGCGGCTGGATGCGTTCATTGGCCCCGGCCACGTGAGCACGGTCATCGGGTGCCGGCCCTACGAGTTCATTCCGCGCGACCACGGCAAGCCGTTGGTGTGTTCCGGGTTCGAGCCGCTGGACCTGTTGCAGTCCGTCCAGATGATCATGGAGCAGTTGGCCCAGGGCCGCGCCGAGGTCGCCAACCAGTACGCCCGCGTCGTGCCGTGGGACGGCAACCGCAAGGCCCTGGAGGTCATGGCCGACGTGTTCGCCCTGCGGCCGCACTTCGAGTGGCGTGGCCTGGGCTTCATCAACCAGTCAGCCCTGAAGCTGTCCGACCGCTACGCCGACTTCGATGCGGAGATCCGGTTCGACGTCCCTGGCATTCGCGTGGCCGACCCGAAGTCGTGCCAGTGCGGCGAGGTCCTCAAGGGCGTGCTGAAGCCCTGGGAGTGCAAGGTGTTCGGTACTGCATGCACGCCGGAGACGCCCATCGGGACCTGCATGGTGTCCTCCGAGGGCGCGTGCGCCGCCTATTACAACTACGGCCGGTACGCCAAGAAGCGCCTGCCGGTGGTCGCCTGATGCCACGGTTCACCGAGGACGAGGTCATCGATCGCATCGAGGCGATGCGCCGACGACGGCCAAGGTTCACCGACGAGCACATCACGATGGCCCACGGCGCGGGCGGCAAGGCCAGCCGCCAGTTGGTCGAGGGGCTGATCGTCCCCCTGCTGGACAACCCTGCGCTGGCGCCGCTGGGCGACGCGGCCCGGGTGGACGTCGCAGTCACGGGTTCGACTGCGCGTCTGGCGCTGACGACCGATGCCTTTGTGGTCAGGCCCCTGCAGTTCCCCGGTGGGTCCATCGGCGAGTTGGCCGTGAACGGCACCGTGAACGACCTGGCGGTGTCCGGCGCACGTCCGATCGCGCTGACCGCGGCGTTCGTGCTGGAGGAGGGCCTGTCGTCCACGGTGCTGGAGGCGGAGGTCCGAGCCATGGCCCTGGCGGCCGTTGCGGCCGGAGTGAGCATCGTGGCCGGCGACACCAAGGTCGTCGAACGCGGCAAGTGCGACGGCATGTACATCGCCACGACCGGCATTGGCGAGGTGGATGACCGCGCCGACCTGGCGCCGACCGGCGTCCGTGCGGGGGACCGCGTGATCGTGACGGGTTGCGTCGGCGACCACGGGATCGCGATCCTGCTGGCCCGTGGCGAGTTGGACCTGTCCGCCGACGTGTGCAGCGACACGCGGTCCCTGTGGCCGCTGATGGATGCGCTGCTTGGCGCGTGTCGTGGCGACCTGCACTGCGCCCGCGACGCCACGCGCGGCGGGGTGGCCACGGTCCTCAACGAGATCGCGCTGGCCGCCCAACTGGGCGTGGTCATCTCCGAGGAACTGCTGCCGATGCGACCGGAGGTCAGGGGCGCCGGCGAGATCCTGGGCATGGACCCCCTGTACGTGGCCAACGAGGGCGTGTTCATCGCCTTCGTTGCCGCCGACGCCGCCGACGCCGCACTGGCTGCCCTGCATGGCGTCCCCGGTGGTGAAGCGGCCGCCATCATTGGCGAGGTTGCCGACGAGCCGGCCGGACGCGTGCTCGGGCGGACCCAGTTCGGTGGCCACCGCATGATCGACCTGCTGGTCGGCGACCCGCTGCCTCGCATCTGTTGACATCACTCGGGGGCCGCGGTCGGCTCAGGGTCGACGTCCCGGTCCTGTGGCGGGCCTGTGGCGGGGCCTGTGGCGGGCCTGTGGCGGGCATGTGGCGGGGGCTGGGGCGGGGGCTGTGGCGGGGGCTGTGGCGGGCTTGACGTCGGGGGGCCCGAGCCATCCGGTCCTGACGCGGCGGGTCGCTTGTCCCTGCCCCGGCGTCCGTGCGCATGGCACCGTGGAGAGCAGTCCCCGGAGGTCTGGCATGCCCACGTTCACCGACACGATCCAGGACCTGCGTGGTCCGACCCGCGAGTTCCGGCGCATGGCGCCCGAGGCCTGGGCAGGGTTCTCCGACCTGCACAAGGCCGCCGTCGACGATGGCGTGGTTGCCGCGTACATGAAGGAGCTGGTGGCCCTTGCGATCGCGGTGGCCGGCCACTGCGACGGGTGCGTCGCCTACCACGCGCGGGCCGCTGCGGAGAAGGGCGCAACACGCGAGGAGGCTGCTGAGGTCCTCGCCGTGGCGTTGCTGATGGCCGGAGGGCCGGCGTCGGTCTGGGCGCCTCGGGCCATGCAGGCGTTCGACGAGTTCGCCGCCGCGCGGCACGCCTGACCGATGGGCCACCTCGCGTTCATGTCACGGTTCTTCACGTTGCTCGCGTTTGCAGCACTCGCCCTCGCGGTCGCACTGATGGTGAGTCGGCCAGTGCGCGCCAGGTTGGTCGCCACGCCCGGAGCGGCTGGCATGTTGGCCTGGCTGATCGCGGCCACCTCGATGGCGGGGAGCCTGTACTACTCCGAGATCGTGGGCTTCGAACCGTGTCGGCTGTGCTGGTACCAGCGCATCGCGATGTACCCCCTCGTCGTCGTGCTGGGGATCGCGGCATGGCGTCGTGACGTGGGTGTCTGGCGGTATGCGGTGCCGCTGAGCGGGATCGGGCTGGCCATCTCGTCGTATCACTACCTCCTGCAGCAGTTCCCTGGCCTGGGTGCAGCCGGCTGCTCCGTAGGCGTGCCATGCACGTCTGCCTGGGTGTGGGAACTCGGTTTCGTGTCCATCCCGTTCATGGCCGGGTCGGGGTTCATCGCCATCACCACGTTGTTGCTCGTCGCAAGGAGGGGATCCGAATGACCACCACGACCCGCCCCCAACGTCGCGCCGCTGCGCGCCGCGCCGTGCAACGCCAGGCCGCCCATGGTCGGGCCACGTCGGGCCGGGCCACCCATGGTCGGGGCCCGTCGGGCGCGACATCGCGCAATCGCCAGAGCTGGACGATCGCCCTGGTGATGGGCGTCGTCTTTGGGGCGTTGGTGATCGCGGCCCTGACCACCGGTGACCCGCCGGTCATCGTCGAGGTCGACGCCGTCACGGTCGCCGGCGAGCCGCTGGCCACCTACGACCCGGCCGCCGAAGAACCAGGTGCTACGGCCCCGACGGCCGTGGGGCCGTCACTGCTGGACGACACGACGGTGGACGTGCCCGTGGCCGGGACCCCGACCATGCTGGTGTTCCTGGCGCACTGGTGCGAGCACTGCCAGGCCGAGGTGCCGGTCCTCCAGGCCTGGGTGAACGACGGCGGCCTGCGCGACGACGTGGCGCTGCGAGCCGTCGCCACGTCGATCGACCCGGCGCGCCCGAACTACCCGCCTGAGGCATGGTTGTCCGGCGAAGGCTGGACGGCGCCCACACTGATCGACGACGGTTCGTTGGCGCAGGCCTACGGCGTGACGTCGTTCCCGTTCTGGGTCTTCATCGATGGTGATGGCGTGGTCCAGGGCCGCGCCATCGGCGAACTCGACATGGCCACCGTCGGGCGTGCCGTCGACGCCCTGGCAGCGCCGAGGTAGCAGCCCGGGCGGTTTCGGCAACGAGGCGACAGCGCCACTGTGCGCGCAACCGACTTTGTCGGCCCCCGGCCCCGGCGGTACCTTCACGCCCACGACGCGGGGTGGAGCAGGTCGGTCAGCTCGCCGGGCTCATAACCCGGAGGTCGCAGGTTCAAATCCTGCCCCCGCTACCACGAAACGGCCCTTCGGGGCCGTTTCGTCTTTCTATGGGTGCCGAATGGGTGCCGAGATTCGCTCGGGTACCGTCTGAGCGCGGGGACGGCGGGCGACAAGTAGTGAGCGACGAGTAGGCCGTGACGGGGGCTGGTGTGGCGGACTTGGAGCTCAGGCTGCCGGACCCCCGCGGCCAGCGCGATGACTATGCGCTCGATCCGAAGCCGATTGGTCGGGGTGGTCAGGCCGAGGTGTTCGGGGCGACCGACAAGCCCAGTGGAACCCTCGTCGCGTTCAAGCGTCTCCGGAGCCCAACGGAGGAGTCGCTCGCTCGGATGCGTCGCGAGGTGGAAGTCTGCCGGCAACTCGACGACGTTCCCCATGTGATGCCGATCCTTGACGTGTCGGTCGATGGCGCTTGGTTTGTCATGCCGTTGGCCGCTGGCAACCTTGAGACGCAACGGGGAAGCCTCCGGCGCTCGGAAGACCTCGTGGGGATGCTTGAGCAGCTGCTCCAGGCCCTCGATCGTGCCCACGCTGAGGGCTACGTCCATCGCGACATCAAGCCAGCGAACGTCCTGTTGTTGGCGCCTGGCCAGTGGGTCGTCGCGGACTGGGGCCTCGTTCGGCGCCCGCGAGGTCTTACGTCGGTCGATGGGCGCACCATCGTCGGTCGTTCCTACGGCACTGCGGGCTTCGCGGCGCCGGAGCTCGCCACAGACGCTCACGCGGCCGGCCCCGCCGCGGACATCTACAGCATCGGTCAGCTCATCGGCTGGGTCGTCACGGGCCGAGACCCGGTCGCCAACGTGCCTTTGATTCCGACCAGCTCGACATGGGCTGGGGTCGTACGGGACTGCACGCGGGGGGATCCCAACCGTCGGCCAGGGTCTGCCGCCGATGTGCTCACGATGATTCGGGACGAGCTCGGCGAGCCACCCGTTCCGGCCGCGCATAGAGGTGAGGAGATCCTGATCGAGCTGGATGAACTCAGTCGTAGCCCGGGGACGGGTCGCGGTGCAGAGGTGCGCCGCCTGATTGCTGAGCTGCTACGGGTTTCGGTGGCCAATCCGTCCGACGAAATCCTCTTGGACGTGCTCCCTCGGCTAACTGAGGCACAGGTCGACGCCACGGTTCGCGTGGACGGTGGCGCGGTTCGCGAGGTCGTGACGGCCTATCGGACGCACGCGCCCGACTTCGGCCGACGAGACTTCAACTGGGCCAACGAGGTGATTCGACTCTTCTTGCGCATCGCCCGCGCTGCGGCACAACGCGGCGACCTCGACCTGTTCGAGGAAGCGACGGACTTGATGTTCGACTGGGACAATGACTGGGATCGGTGGAAGGTGCAGTCCGAGATCAACCGCTGGCTCAAGACACTGCAGGGCGACCATGCCCGGTCGGTGGCACGCATCCTCCGGCGCTTCCCGGACTCCTGCCGCCACTTCGAAGAACTCGGGGATGACCGGTCCGTCGACCTTCGAATCCGCAATGTGCTCCGCCAAGGAGCCGAGTGAGTGGCAGCGTCGCCACTGGGGTTGGCATCAGTCCTCGTCTGCATCCTGGTCGGAGTCGTCCGTGCCCTGACGGTCATCCACCCCGTCGCCGAAGACCATGCCGTCAAACCGAGCAGCGGCGGCGTCGTCCATGCCGGGGGTGACGTGCTGGTAGGTGTCGGACGTGAACGAGTGGGAGTGGTGACCGAGGCGCTCCTGGACGACCTTGAGGTGCTCGCCCCCAACGAGCAGCAGGGTCGCGTGGGTGTGGCGGAGGTCCTGTAGGGGCCGGATGCGAGGCAGGCCGCTGGCCTTGATCAACTTGCGGACCGTCGACGTGATGTGGTCGGGGTGCCACGGGAGACCGTCGGGTCGGCAGAACACCAGGTCGAGATCGTGCCACTCGTCGGCGTTCGCCCTCACCTTGGCCTGCTCGTCACGTAGCCGCGCGAGCGCCTCGACCAGCCGCTCCGGGATCCGCAGCGTGCGGAAGCCGTGGCGGGACTTCGGAGCGGGCTTGAACCGCCCGCGCCCGCCCACCTTGACGAGCACCTGGCGGATCGCGACGAGACCCCGATCAAGGTCGACGTCCTTCCATCGCAGGCCGAGCAGCTCCGACCGGCGCATGCCGGTCGAGGCCGTGAGCAGCCACAGCGCGTAGAACGGGTGGTCCGCGACGAACTGGGCGAACTCGTGGACCTCCTCCGCGGTCCAGGTCCGGATTGCCGCCTTGCGTGAGTTCTTGGCTGCGGTGGACGAGGGTGGCGTGGCCCGATGGGCGGGGTTGACCTCGATGTACTCCCAAGCGACGGCATCCTCGAGGGCGCGGTGCATGATGACGTGCACCTCGCGGACCGTCTTCAACGACAGCGGTCCCGTGCCGCGGCTGCGGCCGTTCTTGCGAACGTCGGAGTACAGCCAGTTGAGCTTCTGCGCCTTGAGGTCCCGCAGCGCGACGTCGCCGATCCGTTCGAGGACGTAGCGGTGGATGTACTCCTTGTAGCCCGTCCACGTTGAGCCCTCGATCGCCATCTCCATCGTGGGCAACCACTCGTCGACGAGGAACTCGCGGACGGTCAGCTTGGACCCGTCGACGTAGCGGTTGTGGTTGACCTTCGAGACGACCTCGGCCAGCGCCTTCTCGGCCTCCCGCTTCGTCGCGAAGCCGCCGGCCTTCTTGCGCTTGCGCTTCCCGGTGGCGCCATCGGCACCGACATCCACGGTGAAGTACCAGGTGTACGTCGAGGCCCCGCACTTCGGGCAGCGTCGGTCCTTGTCCCGGTACTGGGCGCGCCCGGGACACTTCGTGCATCGCTTGTAGACCTGACCGGCCATGCCTCACTTCCCTGCTGCGCCGTCGCTTGAGCTGCGGCCGCCCATGAGGATGCAGCCCTCCGGTCGTCGCCGGCGGGTGAGCCCTTCGGAGCCTGTGGATAGAGGAAGGGGCGCCGCGCACCACTGCGACGCCGAGCGGCTACTCGTCCGCGTAGTACGGGTGGACGGGGTCGGCCGGTCGGAACGGCTTGAACCAGTCCTTGGGGTGCAGATTCGCCATCCCCTCCGGGCGGGCGATGTCGGAGTCCGGATCTTCGATCCCGTCCCACGCCGGGTCGTAGAGCAGCTCGAAGTCCGTGTCCTCGAAGACGCATTCCTCGTAGATGCCCCAGCCCTCGTCGAGCTCGCCGTGGTCCTCGAGCCACACACCGGCGTGCTCGATGATCACGTGCAGCGCCATCTCGTCGGCGAGGCATCGCAGCCTGGGCGCGTCGGTGTCGGCGAACTGACCACCCACGTTCGCCACGGCGACGAGGATGCCGCGGTAGAGCACCTCGGTGTAGTGGCGTTCCAGTCGCTCCGGCAGGTACCAGACGATCGATGACTCGCTCAGGTCGCCGTCCGAGGCGAGCGACTGGAACGCGTCGTCGAGGAGCATCACGACGGCTGCGCGCAGCGCCTCGCGCTTGATGTCCGGGAGGACGTCGGGTCCGTACCGCATGGCTGGTCGCCTTCGACGCGCTTGGTGACCAAAGCCTGCCAGCGGCGCCGTCGCGACGTCGGCAGGTTCGCGGTGACCTGTGGACGGTTGAGGACCCGGCAGCGCAAGCATGGTCACGCCGCCCCTTCCACATCGCCACCGACGAGTCGCCGCACCTGCCCGTCCGCGAGGTCGAAGGCCTGCTCGCCGTCGAGTCCGAGCATCGAGAGGAACTTCGCCGTCGGCACCCGCAGCCGCCGCCCCAATCTGACGGTCGGCAGCTGGCCGCGTGCTGCGGCGCGGTAGGCGGCGCTTCGGCTCATGCCGACGAGCTCGGCCGCCTCCTCGACGGTGATGGTCACGGGGTACTCGGTCACTTGCACGGGCGGCTCCTCCGTCGTGGATCCCTCTATGACGGGAGCCCAGTTCGGAGGCACGCGTGTGACAGCGAACTCGAGATTGGTCAGGGACATGACCACCGAACCCGCGCGAACATCGTGCGAGACAGGCCGCATCGCGGTCGACGTCACACCGGGCCCCTACGATGCGTCTCATCGGTGACATGTCGGGGGCCTCCGGGTAGCCCTGACGCCGGCTTGGACGATGGGAACCTGATTGCGACCGATAACCGAGACGTGCAAGCCGCGCGAGGACGTCCTACAGGGGGGCCTGGACGATCGGCACTTCGCAGCCCAGCTGGACCGCGTCGTGGCCAACGATGCGCTGTACGAGGTGTACACGGACGCGGCGCAGTTCTTCGACCTGACGCATCCGACCTCTGGTCTCCGCGAGCTGATCCGTGAGACGTTCGCGCATCTGACCGGCCAGGGGGGTAGCCCGATCCTGCGGGCCCAGACGTCGTTCGGCGGGGGCAAGACTCACTCGCTGATCGCGCTCTACCACCTCGGCCGTGGATTCCGTCCTCACAACCTCGCTGAGTTCGTCGACGACGCCGGCATCCTGCCTACCGGCGCCGTTCGGGTGGCGGCGGTCGTGGGTGACGTCCTCGACCCGATCGTCGGGACGTCCGCGTCGGGGCGGACGACTTACACCCTGTGGGGCGAGATCGCCTCGCAGCTCGGAGACGAGTCGTGGGCTGCGGTTGCTGAGCACGACGAGCATCGGACGGCCCCGGGGACCGAGGCGATCCGCAAGATGCTCGACGGCGGCCCGGCGGTCATCGTCATCGATGAGATCGCGCAGCATCTGCGAGTCTGTTCCAAGTCGGCCCGTCAGGACGTGAAGGACCAGGCGGACCAGGTCGCGCCCTTCCTCAAGAACCTCTCAGAGGAGGTCATGAGCCGCGACGACGTGGTCGTGGTGATCACGCTGGCCACGAGCGCGGACGCCTACGAGGACGAGACCGAAGAGGTCAAGCGTGACATCGACGCGGCGCTGAAGGACGTCGGGTCCGTCCTCGCCCGCAAGGGCTCGGACATCCAGCCGGCCGCCGAGACAGAGATCGCGGACATCCTGAAGCGACGGCTCTTCGCAAGCATCGACCCCGACGCTGCCGCCGCGGCTGAGACGGAGTTCGCCCAGCTGTATGCCGGGGTAGCCGAGGCCGCCGGCATCACCTCGAAGGCCGCTTCCTCCATCACCGATCGCATCGCCAACGCCTACCCGTTCCACCCGTCGCTGGTGGACACCCTCGACAAGCGCATCGGCACGATCCCGAAGTTCCAGCGGACGCGCGGCGCGCTGCGGCTGCTGTCCCGTGTTCTGGCGCACCACTGGCAGTCGGGATCCGACGCGGTGATCCTCAACGTGGCCGACCTGCCGCTCGACGCAGACCCTGTCCTGCGCGACCTCACGATCCGCATCGACCGCACCAACTTCCAGCTCGTGGTCCAGAGCGACATCACCGGGGAGCCCGGCCACGCCAAGCACCTGGACTCGGAGCGCTACCAGGACCGTCCGTTCACCCGCCGGGCCGCCACGACGGTGCTCGCGCACAGCCTCGACCTCACGACCGAGTCCGGCGCGACCATGCCGGACATCGCCATCGGGACCCTGCGTCCGGGTGACGACTTCGCCCTCATCGAAGAGGCGCTCAACCGGCTGTTCGAGCGCGCATGGTTCCTCCACTACGACAACGTTCGCTGGACGTTCAAGACTGCGGCCAATGCCACCCGGGTCGTCGACCAGGAGGCAGACCGGGTCTTGCCGACGCGCGTGTCCGACGAACGGCAGAACATCCTGCGGCGGATGTGCAAGGCGACCGCCACGATCGCGACACACGTGTACCCCGACGACCTCGACAGCATCCCGGACGAGCCCAAGCTCCACCTGGTGGTGCCGCACCACGACACGGTCGAGGTCACAAACAAGACGGCGGACAGCGCCCCGGTCGTACTCCAGGAAGCCCGGGCGAAGACCCCATCCGGCAAACCCCGCAAGCACCGCAATGGGATCGCGTATCTGATCGCGGATGCTGACAAGACCGCCGACATGGACCGGGCGGTACGTCGGATGATCGCCGCCAACGCCATCGCGGACGACGACGGCAAGATGGCCTCGTACGGAGACGTTGTCGCCAAGGACATCCGCCGCATCGCCGACACCAGCCTGCTGCAGGCGCACATCGCCATCGGCCGCTGCTACCGCCACCTGTACTACCCGGCGAGCAACTCCCACGCGGGCGACCTCACCCACGTCGAGCTGACGGCGGACGTCCAAGGTGCGATCGGCGACCGTATCCCCAAGCAAGGCACCTTGCCCGAGGGTAAGGCCTGGACCGATCAGGTGTGGTCCACACTCGTGTCCAACGAGAAGGTCCGCCCCTCGGACAAGGCGCTGGGAACGGACTGGCTGCGCCGCAAGGCCTGGCCCAAGGAAGCCGACCGCGTCCGGACCACCGACGTGCTCGCGACCTTCTGGACCGACCACTCGGCCAACCTGCTCGCCGATACGGCTCCGGTCGTGAAGGGCATCCAGGACGGCGTCATCAACGGCACGTGGGTAGTTCAGGACATGCGCGACGCCACGGACGGTCGCGGCAAGGTCTGGTCCAACCGCGACGGGAACACCCCCCGTCCGGTGGCCATCCACGACGACGTTTGGCTCATCGACTACGAGGCCGCCGTCGAGGAGGGTCTGCTCGCAACACCGACCGGCGTCGCCGACGTCGTCAAGGTCGTTGACAAGCTCGGTGACGAGGACGAGCTCGGAGCCGCCGACGTTCGGATGTTCATCGAACAGGCCAAGGGCGGTCACGAACCAAGCAAGCAGGAGGTCCGGGACGCACTCGCCGAGGCCGTCCGCCAGAAGCGCGTGGTCGTGCTCAAGGAAGGAGAACCGGTCACGGCGGGTGACCTCACCGGGGACAAGGTCGGGTTCGACGAACTCCTCATTCGGAAGGCAACGCCGGACGACGACGACCCGGTCGTGAAGATCACCCGCAAGAAGCACTTCGACGGAGCGGCCGCCAAGGCCGCCGAGGAGTTGAAGGGCTGGGTCGGTGACCTCGTCCTCGGTGCACACACGGAAGGCCTCATCGAGGTCGGGGTGACGGTCGAGGTCGACGAGAACGACTCCACCGCCGCTGGCAACGTCATCCTCCTGCTCGGATCACTTCCCGACCTCACCAACGCCACCTTCGAATGCGAGATCGAGTTCGGCGTCGAAGGGGTCGACGGCGGCATAACGGTGCAGATCGACGGTGCCGACCGTCGCCAGGCCCAGCAAAGGGTCAAGCCGCTGCTGACCGCCATCGCCGGGAAGTCGGCGGCGCCCATCGATGGGCGCGCAACGGTGACGTTCGTGCTCGACGAACCGCACAAGCCGGACTCTCCGACGATCACCGGGTTGTTCGAGGCCGTGACCACTTACTTCACGGGCACCTTGCGTCTCACGGGAAGGATCGCCTGATGATGGCACGCCAAGCAGCTCGCGGCTTCCGACTCGTTGTCGAAGCGTCCGAGCGCGACGACGGGCGCTACGCGGTCTCCATCCACGAGACCAACGGTCGCCCTGGTAACGACCGCGAGGTCGCGCGTGTCCCGGCCGATCGACTGGATGCGGCCTCGTCCGCCCTCAACGACGCGATCAGAGCCTCCAAGCATGCCCGCACCATCCTGAAGGCCACACGCCGCGAGCCGATCAGCCTCGCTGAGGACGCTGGTGTACGGCTTGTTCTCGCTGCCAACGTGATCACCGGTGTGTCAAAGCCAGGGCGTACATCCCGCATCCTCGATGGCATCTCGCGTCTCTCCGATGAGGAGTGCTTCTACTGGTACGCCCACACAGTGGGCGAACGCGACGACTCCACGAGGCGGCGACGCCTCAAGGCATTTCGCATCTTCCTGGCTCAGGAGTAGCTCGTGCCGACCTCTGCCGAAGGTCATCGACCCCTCTTGATCGAGGAGTGGCTGCCTATCCGCGAACTCGGGATCGAGTCGGTCCGCGAGCGCCAGGCTGCGTCGGCGCTCCCGCCCCTCTCATTCCTGCACATCTGGTGGGCGCGTCGTCCCCTCGCAGGCGCACAAGGTGTCCAGCTCGCGGCTCTGCTCCCGCCCTGGGACGACACGCTGCTGGACTCCACTGAGGGTCTGGCCGAGGCGCTCGATCGCGTAAGGGGCCATCGTCGCGACATCAAGGGTGACCGTCGCATCTCGATGACCGACGAGGACTGGTACCGGACGTGGGTTCTGTGGCTGGCCGGGGTCTGGGGCGACACCGTCGCGGCGGAACAGCTGAAGAACGAGGCCAACGCCCGTGGCATCCGTCTCGACAGCAACCCCTTCGCGTGGAAGCAGGCCTACAAGAACAAGCCGGCGGTCGAGGACCTCAACGTCCTTCATCGTCTGCTCGTCTCGCGATGGGGACGCCTGCCCCGGGTTCTCGATCCCACTGCAGGCGGGGGCAGCATCCCCTTCACTGCCCAGCGTTACGGGCTGCCCACTTTCGCTAACGACCTCAACCCAGTCGCCGTCGGGATTCTGGAAGCGTCCCTGCATGCCACCGCTGAGTACGGCCCCGGACTTATGGACGATCTGGAGCGATGGGGAAACATCTTGGTCGACCGCCTGACCAACAGGCTCTCTCCCTACTTCGAGCTCGAGGCACACCACGAGAAGGTCATCGCCTACATGTGGGTGAACGCCGTCGCGTGCCCACGGACCGGCGGGCCTGTCCCACTCTCGCCGAACTGGTGGGTGGACAAGAAGGACAAGGGAACGGCGGTCGAACCGGTTCCCGTTCGTACCGGCGACGGCTCGCCCAGTCACATCGACTACCGAGTGATCACGGACGTTGCGTCATCCGACTTTGACCCCGACGATGGGACGGTCGCCCGCGGAGACGCCGTTTCCCCTTGGGACGGGCTCGTGATCGACGGGGACTACATCAAGCAGGAGGCACAGGCAGACCGGATGTGGGCTGACCTCTTCGCCGTGGCCTGTACGCGGCCGAAGAAGACGGGGCGTGGACGCGTTCGCTACTACCGGGCTCCCACGAAGATCGACCTGGGGGCAGTTGAGGCGGCAGAGAAGGAACTCGCCCGCCTCGAGAACGAAGAGTGGGCAGCGGGAGACATCATCCCGGACGAGCCAATCCCCGGTGTCATGAACGATCCCCGTCCCCGGATCTACGGGATGGACCGCTGGAGGAAGTTCTTCTCACCTCGCCAACTCCTCGTTCACGGGTGTTTCGTGGAGGAGTGGCGACGTCTCCTCCCTGAGTTGCGGGTATCACTCCCAGCGGACCGAGCGGAGGCTGTCGCGGGCCTCCTGGCGACTGGCTTCGCGAACAAGTCGCTCAACTGGAACTCCAGACTCTCGTCTTGGAACGTCAATCGACAGGGGATGAGGTCCGTCTTCGATCGACACGACTTCGCCTTCAAGTGGACCTTCGGCGAGTTCGAAGGGGCCGGACAGCTCTGGTCGTGGTGTCTGTCCCAGCTGCTCGATGCCTATGGGGGTATCGCGGACCTGATGCACCCGGACCGCGACCAAGGGATGCTCTCCGACCAACCAGGCGAGCACCCGATTCCGGCTTCCGTGACCGTCTCCGCGAAGTCCGCAACCGAGCTCAATCATCTTGCCGACGGGTCCGTCGAATGCGTCAACATCGATCCGCCCTACTACGACAACGTCCAGTACGCGGAACTCGCCAACTACTTCTACGTCTGGGAGAAACGCACGCTCGGGATCCTGAATCCGGACCGCTTCCGTGAGGAACTGACGGATCAGGACAACGAGGCGGTCGCCAACCCTGCACGCTTTGCAGACGCGGGGCGCCGGAAGAAGGAGTTGGCATCGTTCGACTACCAGCAGAAGATGCAGGCCATCTTCGCCGAAGCAAAGCGCGTCCTCACGGACGACGGCGTCCTCGTCGTCTGGTTCACCCACAAGGCTGCGGATGCGTGGGACGTACTCGGTACTGCCATGATTGACGCGGGCTTCACGATCGAGACATCGTGGCCGATCAACACCGAGTCGGCGATATCGCTTCACCAAGCCAAGGTCAACTCCGCAGCCTCGACCATCATCCTCGTCTGTAGGAAGCGTCGGGCGGACTCCGATGGCGTGTTCTTCGAGGAGATCGAGGCGGATGTTCGCCGTGCTGCCGTCGAGGCTGTCGCTGAGTTCAGTGACACAGTCGGCGTAACGGGAGTCGACCTTCAACTTTCGACCTACGGTCCGACGCTGAGTGTCATCTCCAGCCACTGGCCGGTGCTCTCCGACGAGGCTGGGGAGGACGGGCGCGCCCGACGTCTGCGGCCCGAAGAAGCACTGGCGGTGGCACGTGAAGAGGTCAACCGCCTCGTCAAGTCACGGCTTGTTGGCCACGCTGCCCAGTTCGACGATGCAACGGACTTCTGGCTTCTGTGCTGGGCGAACTTTCAAGCCCGGGAGTTTCCCTACGACGAGGCACGCAAGCTGGGGATGTCGACTCTCGACGTCGACGACGCCGTCCAAGCTGGTCTCGTGAAGAAGAAGGCAGGGAAGGTCGAACTGGTCAAGCCGGCCGGCCGCGGACGATCGCTGAGGTCGAAGTTGGCGGACAACGGGCGTTTTCCCACGTTGGTCGATGCTCTCCACCATCTGTTGAACAGCTACCGCGACGACGGTCTCGCATCCACCCGGACATGGCTGGCCGACTCCGGCTATGGCGACGAGCGATCCTTCCTCGACACCCTCCAGGCCGCTGTCAACGCGATCCCGCGGGTGCGGACCAAGAAGGGCCTGTCAGTGTCCGAAGCCCAGGAACTCGAGGACGTGGTGATCGCGGTATTCGGCGACAAGATCGAGGTCCCAGCAGAGGTCGAGGAACTCATCGAAGCACAGCAGACCAGTCTCGAGGTCTGATCCGTGCCCAGCCCAACCGATATCAGCGCCTGTTTCCAAGAGATCGACATCTCCGGTCGGTACCGCCCTGCGGACCACCCTCGCGACACCTTCCTGATCCCGTTGCTTGAGCGCGCCGTCGCATACGACCGAGCGGCTGGCTACTTCTCCTCGTCGTCCCTGGCCGCCGCTGCCGAGGGCCTCGAACCGTTCGCCATGGGGGGAGGGCGGATCCGGTTGGTCGTCAACCATCAGCTGTCGGACGATGACGTTGCTGCCGTCGAGCGCGGGCTGGGACTGAGGGAGACGGTCAGGTCTGCGTTGGAGAAGGTCGCACTGTCCGCGAGCAGTGGCCAGGGGGCCGAACCTGCTCGCTTGCGCCTGCTATCCACGCTCGTCGCTCTCGGACAGCTCGATCTCAAGGTGGCCGTTGCTGCGGACGAGGACGGCAAGCCCTTGCCGCGGGAACTCGTGGATCGCATCCACCACGCGAAGTTCGGAACCTTCAAGGATCGTTGCGATCCGCCGTGCCTCGTGGCGTTCGAAGGGTCAAACAACGAGTCTCGCTCAGGCTGGCTCGAGAACTACGAGACGTACAGCGCCTTCGTGTCTTGGAAGTCCGAGTCCTGGGCGGAACACGGCGTGCCGATCATCGAGGATTTCGAGGCGCATTGGAACCCGGATACGGCGCCTCCTGGATGGGCGATCGTCGAGCTTCCCGAGGCCGCCCGAGATGGCCTGATCGCTGGGGCTGACCCGGACCTGGCGCGCAAGGCCCTCATCGAGCAGGGCCGCGAAGAAGAGATCGACGCCGTCGTCGGGCGCATCCTGCTGGCGCGTGGCGAGAAGTCGGCCGAGACACCGCTGGGCGATCTTGACGAATTGCTCGCGGCACCCCGACTCCACTCGGGTGTAGGCGTCGGTACGTCCGCAGTTGAGATGTGGCCCCACCAGTTCGACGTCGCTCGGAAGGTCGTGTCGGCTTGGCCGTGCTCACGGATGTTCTCCGACGAGGTCGGTCTCGGAAAGACCATCGAGGTTGGCGCGGTGGTGCGCGAGCTCTTGGTCTCGGGCAGGGTGCAGCGTGCCCTGCTGCTTGTGCCGGCTTCGGTGATCTGGCAGTGGCAGTCCGAGTTGTGGGAGAAGTTCTCGCTCGCCGTTCCCGTGCTGGACGGCCGGAAGCTGGCCTGGCGGGACGTCCCGCACCCGGGCGGCCCGGCTGACGGTGAGCATGTCGAGGATGTGTCGGGGAACCGCTGGGATGCGGCCGATGTCATGCTTGCGTCCTCGTACCTCGCACGTCGAGGGAGTGAACGCCAACACCTGGTGGATCGTTCGTGGGATCTCGTCGTTGTCGACGAAGCACACCATGCTCGTCGACGAGGCAGCAAGGCGACCAAGGACGACCCCAACGCGCTCCTCCAGCTACTTCGCCGGATGCGTGATGCCGGGTCGTGGAAGGGTGTGCTGCTCGCGACGGCCACGCCGATGCAGATGAATCCGCACGAGGCCTACGACCTTCTCGCCGTCCTCGGCCTGCCCGGCCCGCATCCAGAGCATCCCGACGACGTGGCGTGGTCCACCGGCGGCGCCACCGGGTTCAACCGATACTACGAGCAGCTCGTCGTCGAAGACCCCGATGGGCGTGACTGGCGGCACTTGCGCAGCTACGCCCGCTCCCATGCGGCCGCATTCTCAGGACACAACCCCCACCTCGAAGACGCGATCCAGGAGCAGGCCAGCGAGGGCACGATCGGTCGCTCGGCGGCGAAGAAGATCGTCAATTTCGCCGAGGCAATCAACGAGAAGCCCTACCGGCGGATGAAGGCCAACGAGCTTGCCTGGCTTGACGCCTGGCTCCGCGAGCACACCCCGATGCGGGCACTCGTTCACCGCAACACGCGGCACCTGCTCCGGGCCTACAAGGACTCGGGCATCCTCGGTCAAGACGTGGTGATCCCGCGCCGTCAGGTCCGTGACCTCTACGTCGACTTCGACGAGGGTCAGGTCGGCGTGACGGCAGAGCAGGAGCTGTACGACCGCATCGAGACCTGGATCCGCGACAAGTATGCACAGGTCACGGAAGCCGCTGCGAAGGGCGACAAGAAGGCTCGCGCAACCGGGTTCATCATGACGGTCTATCGCCGTCGACTGACTTCGTCGTTCAAGGCCATCGAGTTGTCGCTGCGCAAACGGCGCAACCTGCTCGCCGACAAGACCGATGGGCTCTTCAACCTCGCCGCGCTACTTGAAGACGACGACCGCATGGCGCTGGAGGACGTTCCCGACGAACTCATCGGCTTGCTCGACGTCGAGGACGGTGACGACCCGTCTCTCAACGTGGCGCAGGCAGCAGGCGCCACCGCGTCAGAGATCGAGGAGCTCGATGCTTTCCTGCAGGCACTTGAGGATCGGCCGGCCTACGACTCGAAGCTCCAGAAGCTAGTCGATGATCTCCGGGCCCAGATCGGCTACACGAAGCCCGATGGGAGTCCGCGTCAGGCGATCGTGTTCACGCAGTTCACCGACACGATGGATGCCTTACGGGTGCAGTTGGCCGGCATCTGGCCGGGCAAGGTCGGCTGCTACTCCGGGCGCGGCGGCGAGGTGCACGACCCCGTCGCTGGCGCGTGGGCAAAGGTCGACAAGAGCACGATCAAGGCAGCGTTCCGCGAGGGCGAGTTCCGGATTCTCATCGGCACGGACGCGATGTCCGAGGGTCTCAACCTCCAGACCTGCGACCTGCTCTACAACCTCGACCTGCCGTGGAACTTCATGCGGATCGAGCAGCGCATCGGGCGCATCGACCGGATCGGTGGGCACCCCATCGTTCACATCGTGAACCTGCTCGTGCGAGGCACGGTCGAGGAGCGCATCTACTCGGGCATCAAGGGCGACTTCGCCGACTTCGAGCAGGTTGTCGGTGCGGCCCAGCCGGTGCTGGCGCAGACCGAGGAGGCGATCCGCGAGGCGGCGCTCGCTCCCGGACCCGACCGCGATGAACTGCTGAAGCACCAGGCCCAAGCGTTGATCGACGCGGCAGCCGATGCGACCACCGCAGCGGTCAACCTTGACACCTTCCAACACGACGACAACACCTGGCGCCCCGCTCAGCCACTCGAGGGCGAGACGGCCGCGGGAGCGCAGTGGTTCGACCGCCTCCGGGAGGCGCTGACCTCGCACCCGGTGATGGGGCAACGGTTCGAGCCCGCTGGTGGCGACCTCTGGAGCTACGAGGACGGTCTCGGTCGACGCTGGCAGGTCACCTTCGACCCGAAGGTCGCCGACGAGTCCGGCGGCCGCATTGGCCTCTTCGTCTGGGGCCACCCTGCGTTCCCCGCGCCCGGGTCCTCGTGAGATGGGACCTGGCCGACTCTGGGATGAGCTGTGCCCTCGGCACGGCGGCTACAGCCATGTCTTCACGCACGAGGCAGCGCACGCCGTTGCCGCCATTGATCTCGACATACCGATCACGCACGTGGAGGTGCTCCCGCTGGACCGGTGGGAGCACTCGACAGAGGGAAGTCGCATAGGAGGCGTTCACCTCGTGGCCGACGATGCACAAGACTGGGTTCCGGGGCGGACTCGTGACGCCTTCACCTTCTGCGTTGCAGGAAGCCTGGGGGAGGAGGCGATCTTCGGACACCACCTGACCGGTGGGTTCGCCGGCGACCTCAACTACTGGCGACGTGGCGTCTCGCTGCTCGACGGCGCCACGCCGGAAGCGATGGCCCAGGTCTTGGGATGCACTGTTGAGGAGGCACTTGAGTCCGCGAGGACGTGGGCTCGGCAACGTGCCAGCGATATCGGGCGGCTCGTCCGCGCCCTTGCTGGCGTGGACCGCAGCGAAGCGGACTTCGTGCTCATTGAGCCCGCCGTCATGACCTCCGTCGCGGTGGTGGACTTGCTTCGAGCGGAGGCATGACGTGCAAGGTGTCTATGACTACCGGAACTGCCAGTCGTTGTTCGGATACGCGGCAGCGGTTCACGTTCGGTCGGGGGGCCAGTGCGCCCTGTGCGGCTTCGGGCGGGATGGCCTCGACTTCGACCGCTGGCGCCAGCTCACGGTCGAGCATCTCCTCGGGCGTTCGCAAGGCGGGTACCGGGATCAGATCCGTGTCGCGGTGGCAGCTCGCTTCGCAGTCCAGCCCCCGGAACAGGTCGCGAAGGTCGTCGACGAGCTGGAGGCCGCGAACACTGTCACCGCCTGCTCGTTCTGCAACTCGATGACCAGTCGGGACAGGGCCCCGTACACCATGGTTCAGCTCCTCGCGGAGCCAGGGCCGCCGCCGGCGGTCGTCGGCCACGTCAAGGCTGCGCTCGAAGACGTGCTCCAGCGGAAGCGGAAGGTCGTGTCGTGGAAGCTTGAGTCCGTCCAAGCTGCGTTCGAGCGCGACGTTGCCGAGCGACTCCGCACCACGCGCACCGGGCCATAGGTGAGGCGATCGTGGCGAAGTACGACGCGCTGACCACGTGGCTTCAGGGGCAGTCCGGACCCGTCGCCGCATCCTTCAGCGACATCGAGGAGGTCGTTCGGGGCGGATTGCCCGACTCCGCGAGGAACTTCCGCGAATGGTGGGCCAACACCCGCTCGAACCCGCAGGCGCGCGCATGGATGAACGCTGGTCGCGTCGTCGGGTCCGTCAACCTGACCGCCGAGGTCGTCAACTTCAGCGCAGCCTCGAACTCGGCTCGGGCGGCGAGCCAGCCGCTGCCCGAGCCGCCTCGACCGTCGATCGCGACGCCCCAGCGACATGGTGATCCTCAGCACGAGTGGCACTGGGAGGGGAACGTCCAAACGGCGATCGTCGACCACCTGCTCGCCGAGGGATGGACCATCGTCTCGGCAGCCGACACGGCGACGAAGGAGGCCGGGATCGATGTCCTCGCGGAGCGCGGCGGGGTCCGCCTTGCCGTCGAGGTCAAGGGCTACCCGTCCGACCGGTACATGAGCGGGAAGCGGCGAGGACAGCCTAAGACCACGCGGCCGCCGACGCAGGCTAGGCACTGGTACGCCGGCGCCCTCCTCACGACCGTGCTGACCAAGGGCGCTCACCCAGACTGGACGCTGGCGCTGGCGTTCCCGGACTTCCCGACGTACCGCAGCCTGCTCGAACGGACCGCCCCGTCGCTGCGCGCTCTCGACGTGGCGGTCTACCTCGTGTCTGAGGATGGACGCGTCGCTCCTTCACCGCTGGCCTGACGCTCCTCGGCTTCCCTTCCAGGTGGGGAAGGGCGAGATTCCTGCCTTTCCGCCCTGGAAAGGCCGTGTCGTGTGAGTTCTGGGAAAGGTGCTCAGTGGAGGTTCCTCGCATCACCTGCTGCGAGGAGCGCCGCCGATGGAGACCTACCCACCCACGATCTTCAACCAACTCGACCACGAGTGGGGACACCTGCTCACCGGCCGACGACTCGACCGGGCGCTCGCCCGATGGCACACCGTCGAGGAACCGCTGTCAGGCTTCGGACGGATCCGCGACTTGCTCGACCTGCTGGAGGACCAGGCCGCCGACCCGGAGCGGCAGAGCGAAGTCCTGCTCGCCCTGCTCCGGCTCGCCCCGTCCGACGAGCTGGCCGCCCGACTGGTGCTGCAACGGTTCATCCCGCCGCTGAAGTCGATCGCCGGCTGGAAGCAGCCGCTGCGCCAGACCGACTGGGCCGCGATGGTCGTCTCGGCCGCGCACGAGGTCATCGTTACCTACCCGGTGGAGCGCCGGCCCCGTCGCGTCGCGGCCAACATCGTCTGGGACGTCCGCAAGCGGATGTACACCGCCCTGACCGAGCAACGCCGCTGGATGCAGGAACTCTCCGTCGGCGAGCCCGACGAGGACGCCCTCGTCGTTCCCGATATCGCCGAGCGCTACGAGGCCGCTGACCTGCTGGAGTGGGCTGCGTCGCGCTGCCGGGTCCCGCGCGAGATCGCACAGCTGATCGTGCTCACCCGCAGCGTCGGCTTCCAGATCGAGGAGCTCGCCGAGCACCGCTCGGTTCCCAGCGCTCGGCTCCGGCAGCGGCGGTGGCGGTGCGAGCAGCGGATACGTGAAGCGCTCGCAGCCTGCTGATCCCGACCTGGCACCAACGTGCCTGTCACGTCCACCCCTCCCTCGACGGCCTCCCGGTTCGCAGGGGTCTGGCCGCACCGCGCGACCGCCGGAACGCGGCCAGACCTCCGGACAGGAGGAGCCATGGTCACGACCACATCCAACGGGCACGCACGGGCCGTCGACGACGGCCCACCGGCCGCCGCTCGGCAGGTTCGCCGCATCCCGCGAGCCGTCACCCCCGACGACGCCGTGCCCCGCCTCGTCGGCCTGGGCCTCCCGGCCGACGAGGCCCAGCAGCTCGCTGAGCGGCACGACGAGCAGCGCATCACCGACGTGCTCGACGCGCTGGAGGAACTCCGCACCACCAGCCGGATCATTCAGCCGGTCGGGTGGGTCCGGGCAGCCGTCAGGCACGACTGGGACCTGACCGCCGTGCTCGCAGATCGTCGCGAGCGCGAGCAGCAACTCGCCGCGCTCGATGCCGACCGCGACGAGCGAGAGCACGCCCGAGCCTCGTTCCCGGCCTGGCGGGTGATCTCCGACCGTTGGGACCGGGCGATCTCGTCCTCCCTCGACGACGACCAGTTGCAACGCGCGATCGCCCAGGTCTCGCGTCCGCTGCCCGGCATCGGACGGCACTCGATCCCCGTCACGCGGGCCGAGCTCATCTCCTGGGCCGTCGCTGTCCACGACCGACACCGCGACGTGCCGCTCGCCCAGTCGCTGGCCGACGACCTCGACCGTGGTCCCCGGCCGTCCGAGCCACCGCCTTGGCCGCTTCCTGAGCCGCCAACGCCGCCCGAGGACAGCACAAGCACACCGCCGCTTGCAGCGCGCATCGCCGCGGTGCTCGGCCACGACGTCGCCCAGACCCGCGACGTGTCCCAGGTGCTCGAGGTCGCAGTCCCACACCGCACCGTCCGCTTCGGCCAGGACCTCGAGCGATGACCGCCGCGAGCGCAGCCGTCCCGCCAGCCACGGATCAAGAGACAGCCCTCGCCGCGCGTCTGTGCTGGCACGCCGTCCGAATCTGCAGCGCGCTCGACCAAGGCGTCGCCGAGCTGCAGGTCGCCCTCGCCGATGCAGCCGAGCACACCGACGCCATCATTGAGCTGGCCATGCAGCTGGCCGACGCGACCGGCGGTGCCAGCACGACGGACTGCGCGGCGGAGCCTCGTCGATGACGGCCCCGCACGAGACGCCCGAGTTCTTCAACTCGACCGAGTACACGGTCAGCATCACGTACCGAGTCGACGGCGGGGCCCGGTGGCAGACGGCGCACCGGCGTGCCCGCAAGGTCGCCGAGCGCCTCGCCAACGCCGCCGCCCGGCTCGCCGCCGTCGTCGAGGCAACCGCCGTCGGTGGCGCCTCGTCGGACGGCACGCTGCTCAGCACGGAACGCATCCGCTTCGCCGCAGCCAACACCGGCCTCGGCACCCACGGCGAGCCGGACAAGCTCGACCGCTACCTCGATCCCGAGTTCGAGCGGGCGCTGCAGTCACTGGCCGAAGCGAACGCCGTCGCTCGCAAGTCCACCGAGGCTGACCGCGAGCGCCGCCAGGACCTCGGGTGCCTCAACACCCGCCGGCTGGCCTCACAGCTGCCCCTGCGGTGCCTGTGCGTCTACTGCGAGCCCGCCGCCTACGAGCACGCGCTGCAGCGCGCCGAAACGGGCACCCCCGACCCGCTTCGCACGCCTCGATGCATCTGCGGCCGCGCCGTCGCAGCCGCAGGCCTGCGCTGCAGCCGCCACCGCGGCCACGAGCTCGTCGTGTTCGACGGCGACACCCCGGCGCTGCAGCGCCTGGCCCGACGCCTCCACGTCGACCGGCCGGCACCAGGCCGGGATCTCGGCGGTCCCGAGCTGCCACCACCAGGTCTCTGACCGATGAACGAGGACCCACTCATGGACCAGCTGCACACCCTGCACCTCGAACAGCCCGCCGCCGACGCCCTGACCTGCGCACTGCTCCAGGCGATCGACGACCTCGAAGCCCGAGCGATCATCGCGGAGCATCACGACCCGATCCTCGGCCCAATCAGCGCCGCCGAGTACCGCACCGACGTCCAGCGTCTCCGGATCGTCCTCGGCGCGATCGCACCCGGCAGCCGAGCCCCGTCCCCAGATCGCACCGCCGTCCACTGGATCGACGGCACCTGGACAGTCTCCAACGGCCACCCCGTCCGACTCCACCGCCAGGACGACCTCGAAGGACTCCTCGAGTCCAGCCTCGACCTTGTCCACTACCGACTCCTCGACCCCCACGACGCACTCACCGCCATCCACGACCTCATCGCCAACGACGACCTCCACATCGCCACCACCAACGATCTCATCCACCGCAACGACATCGACCACCACGACGACATCGACCTCATCGACCACGACCACGACTACGACCACGACGACCAGACCCAGATCTCGAACGACCAGACCACGCACGACCTCCAGACCTCCTCCCTCCCCACCCTCCAAGCCGCTCACAGATTTGCGCGACGAGGCCATCGACACCCTCTCGCTGCCCTTACCGACCGTCGAGATGAACCCCTCCGGCGATCAGGTCGTCCACGTCGAGTCCTGGCTCTGGGTCGACGACGCCATCTGGCGGACACACACCAAGTCGGTGTCCGCCGGCGGTGTCACGACAACGGTCACCGCGGCACCCACGCGCGTCATCTGGGACCTCGGCAACGGCGACAGCGTCGTCTGCGACGGCCCGGGTGTGCCCTACGACCCCTCCATCCCCTCCGACGGGCAGTCCACGGACTGCTCCTACACGTACAGGCACACGTCCGCCGGCCAGCCCGGCGACGCGTACCAGGCCACCGCGACGATCGAGTGGACCGTGTCCTGGACCGTCACCGGCGCCCCGGGTGGAGGGCCATTGCCGGCCATGTTCACCTCGTCACCGGTGGCCGTGCGCGTGTCCGAGATGCAGGCGCTCAACCAGTAAGCACGAAAGGGGACGGTGTGGCGACCACGACGGACATTCGAGGCAACGGGTCGACGCGCACCGAGCCTGAGCGCTTACGCCTGGACCCGAACGCCCGGGTCGGCCGTCGACCACGAACGTCGTGGATCGCGCTCGGGCTGCTCGTGCTCGTCGGTTTCGGGCTCTTCGGGGCCATCACCGTCGCGCGCGTCGCCGGCCGAGAGCCGGTCCTCGCGCTGGCCCAGCCGATCCAGCGGGGCGAGCAGCTGACCGCAGCCCACCTCGCCGTCGTGAACGTCGGCACCGACGACGCGGTCGCTCTCGTCCCGGCAGCCGATCGCGACGACCTCCTCGGCCTCACCGCGACTGCAGGCCTGGAGGCCGGGACGCTCGTCACGCGGACGCAGTTCGCCGAGGGACCGACGGTGGTCGCCGGCTTCAGCGTCGTCGGGCTCTCCCTGTCCCCGGGGGAGTACCCGACCGCCACCCTGCGCCCCGGCGATCTCGTCGTGGTGGTGCGCACGCCGGCGACGACGCCGCTCGAACGTGAGGACAACGAACCCGTCGTCCTCGTCGAGGCAGCCGAGGTGTTCGCCATCGAGACGCTCAGCGAGACGGCGCACACGGTCATGGTCTCGATCGTGGTGCCGGACAACGTCGTGCCCGAGATCGCGGCCGCCGCGGCGGCAGGTCGCGTCCGCCTCGCCCTGGTGGGTGGCTCGTGAGCCTGCTCGTCCTCGGATCCGCCAAGGCATCGCCGGGCGTCACCACGACCGCGCTCGCCCTCGCGGCGACATGGCCCGCGGACCGGCACGTCCAGATCATCGAGGCCGACCCCGACGGCGGCGTCCTCGCGGCCCGACAGGGCGTGCCCTCCGAACCGGGCCTGTCGACGCTCGCTGTCAGCAGCCGCCGTTCCCTGTCGGCCGGCGATCTCGGCCTGCACCTGCAGACGCCTGCTGGTTCCGACGTTCGACTGCTTGTCGCGCCACCTGCGGCCGAACAGGCACGCCGATCGCTCGGCCTCGCCGCCGGCCCGTTGGCGTCGGTCGTCACGAAGCTCGATGGCACCGACACGATCGTCGACGTCGGTCGGCTGCGCCCGGACTCCGCGGCGATGCCCCTGGTCGAGGCTGCGGACGCCGTGCTCCTCGTCGCGCGTCCCCGGCTCGACGAGCTCCAGCAGCTTCCCGCACGGCTGCGGGCGCTCCGTCCGACGCTCGCGCGCGTCGGACTGCTGCTGATCGGCGACAAGCCGTACCCGTCGGCGGAGGTCGCTGTCGCTCTCGACATCGAGGTGGTCGCGGTCATCGCCGACGACCCTCGCGCCGCAGAGGCGCTCGGCGGTGTCGGTCGGGCCGCCCACCTCGGCCGCTCGCCCCTTCTGCGCAGCGTCCGCAACGCCGGCGAGGCCATCCGCGTGTGGCTCCCGGGCAACGAACCCGGTGGTCCGTCGGTTGAGGTGTCGATCCCCGACCTCGCACCGACTTCGGCCAGCGGGGAGGGGCCGCGATGATCGCACCAGCCGAACGCGCGGGACTGATCGCGACCGTCGCTGACGCCATCGCCAACGAGCTCGCTGCCGACCAGGCGCGGGCCGACGAGGCCGGACGCCCGCGCAAGCCGCCGGAGGACGAGCGGGTGTTCGCCCGCGCCCTGATCCGCCAGCGGCTCGAGGCGGAGTCGCACCGCCGCCTGCGTGCCGACACGGCTGCGCTTGACCCTGCCGAGGAGGACGTGCTCGCCCGCGAAGCCTTCGATCGGCTTTACGGGCTCGGTCGTCTCCAACAGCACCTCGACGACCCGCGCGTCAGCGACATCCATGTCCAGGGTTGCGACGTCGTCTGGCTCAAGCTCTTCGACGGGACGTGGGAACGCGGCGCGCCCGTCGCTGACACCGACACCGAACTCGTCGAGCTGTTGCGCACCGCTGCGGCGCGCGTGGGCCGGACCGAACGGCGCTTCGATGCAGCCAACCCCGAGCTCAACCTCCAGCTGCCCGACGGGTCGCGGCTCTTTGCGGTCATGGAGGTCTCTGCCAGACCGAGCCTGTCCATCCGCAAGCACCAGTTCGAGTTGTCGTCGCTCACCGACCTCGAACACCGCGGCACCCTGGGCGCCCCGCTGGCCGCGTTCCTCCGCGCCGCCGTTGCCGCCCGCCGCTCCATCGTCATCGGCGGAGGCGTCGGCTGCGGCAAGACGACCCTCATGCGTGCGCTCATCAACGAGATCGAGCCGGAGGAACGGCTCGTCACGATCGAGGACGCGCTCGAACTCGGCCTCGAACGCTTCGGCGACCGGCACCCCAACGTCGTCACCCTCGAAGCCCGTGAGCCCAACATCGAGGGCGAGGGCGGGATCTCGCTGGAGCAACTCGTCCGCATGGGCCTGCGCATGGACCCCGACCGGGTTTTCGTCGGCGAGGTCCGCGGCAGCGAGGTCCTGCCGATGCTGCTCGCGATGAGCCAGGGCCAGGACGGCTCCATGTGCACGGTCCACGCCAACACCGCCCGAGGCGTGTTCCGACGCATCCAGATGTACGGGATGCTCCCGCCGCATCGACTCGCCCCCGAGGACACGGCGGTCCTGATCGCGAACGCTGTCGACTTCGTGGTGCACCTCGACAAGCGGCGTGTCGGCGCCACCGTCGAGCGGTTCGTGACCTCGGTCGTTGAGGTCCGCGACGCCGATGGCCGCGAGGTCATCGCCAACGACGTGTTCCTCCCCGGTCCCGACGGGCGTGCAGTGCCGACCGGCATGGTCCACGACGAGACCCTCCGCATCCTCGAGGAAGCCGGTCTCGGCCCCGGTGCTGTCGCCGGCAACGGCCAGACAGGGTGGACCTCATGATCGTCATCGGGGCCGTCTGCGGCGCGGGCATCGGGCTCGGCCTGACCCTGCTCATGCTCGGCATCCGAGGAACCGAGCAGGCACCGCCGCCGCGGCGCCCAGCCCGCGAGCTGCTCGCCGGTGAACCGCTCGTGCTGCAGGGCATCCTCGCCTTCGCCGCCGCGCTGATGATGTGGGTCATCACCGGCTGGGTCGTCGGCGCGGCGCTGGCGGCCATGCTCGCGGTGCTGATGCCGCGCAGCTTGCGGCGTACGCGTGGGCAGGTCGAGCTCGTCGAGCGGACCGAGGCGATCGCCGCGTGGACCGAGATGCTCCGCGACACCCTCGCGGCTGCGGCCGGGCTCGAACAGGCCATCGTCACCGCCGCCCCCAACGCGCCGGACCCGATCCGCCCTGAAGTGGTCCGCCTCGCCAGACGGCTCGACCGGGGAGAACGGCTCGTCGCCGGACTGCGAAGGCTCGCCGTCGACCTCGCCAACCCCGCAGCCGACCTCGTCGTCGCCGCGCTCGTCACCGCGGCCCAGCGGGAGGCCCGCGACCTCGTGCCCCTGCTCGGGTCGCTCGCCCGCTCGACGCGCGCCGAGGCCGAGATGCGGATGCGCATCCACGCCAGCCGCGCCCGGCTGCGGACCGCGGTGCGGGTCATCGTCGGCAGCCTCGGCGTCTTCGCGGGCGGGCTGATCCTGTTCAACCCGCGCTACCTCGAGCCGTACCGGACCGTGACGGGCCAGCTCGTCCTCCTGCTCGTCGCGGCGATCCTCATCGGCGCCTACGTGCTCATGCAGCGCATGGCCAGGCTGCGGACGCCGGACAGGTTCCTGACCCGAGTCGGTTCCGAGTCCGTTCTGGTGGTGCCGTCGTGATCGCCGCCGGGATCGTCGCCGGGTCGGGCATGGCGTTCGGGCTGATGCTCATCGCCTACGGGTTCGCGCCGCGCCGCGAACCCCTCGCGCAGGCGCTGGCCGACCTGCTCGACCCGCCTGCGGTCACGCGATCGACGTCCGCAGCCGGAGCCAGGGGGGACTGGCGCGCTCGCACCAGCGGTCGCGTCGCGACGTTCCTCGGCTCGCTGGGTATCGACCTCGGCAACCTCGATGCCGACCTCCGCGTCGTCGGGCGTGGTGTCGAGCAGCACCTCATCGAGAAGCTCACCGCCGCCGTCGCCGGGCTGCTAATCCCGCCCGCCCTGGCGCTGCTCGCGAGCGTCGGTGGCGCATCCGCGCCCATGTCGCTCGTCGCCGTCGGCTCGCTCGGCCTCGGCGCCGCAGGGTTCATACTGCCCGACGCGCTCCTGCGCACCCAGGCCGCCGAACGACGTCGCGACTTTCGTTTCGCTCTGTCGTCGTACCTCGACCTCGCCCACATCGTCCTCGCCGCCGGTGCCGGCGTGGAGACCGCGCTGGCCTACGCCGCCGAGGCTGGCGACGGCTGGGCGTTCGCCGAGTTGCGTGCCGCCCTGCACCGCAGCCGCCTCGCTGGGGACAGCCCGTGGGCTGCGTTCCAGCGGCTGGGGGAGGAGCTCGACGTGAGCGAGCTCCGCGAGGTCGCGTCCAGCCTCGCGCTGGCCGGCACGCATGGCGCCAAGGTGCGCGCCTCCCTCGAAGCACGCGCATCGGCACTGCGTTCGCGCGACCTCGCCGAGATGGAGGGTGACGCGGAGGCCGCCACCGAGCGGATGGCCATCCCGTCCGTGCTGATGGTCGTCGGCTTCGTCATCTTCGTCGGCTTCCCGGCGATCACCGAGATCCTTGGGTTCTGAACACGAGAAGGAAGGAGAGGTCATGTCCGAACTGGGCTACCTCACGTCCATGTGGAGCTACTACCTCGTGCGCCTGCACGAGTCGCGGGACGACGAGTCCGGCGCCATGACGACCGAGACGGCGATCATCACCGCGATCCTCGCCGGGCTCGCGCTCGCCGTGGGCGCGATCATCGTCGCCAAGGTGACGTCCAAAGCCGAGTCGATCCCGACCGACTGACGACACGGTGGCACCGCGGCGCTGCGAGGACGCAAGCAGCACGACCGAGCTCGTGCTGCTCATGCCTGTCGTGCTCTTCGCCGTGATGCTGATCGTGCAGACCGGCCTCTACTTCCACGCCCGGCAGGTCGTCGAGGCGGCCGCGCAGGAGGCACTCGAAGCCGCTCGGGCCGAGACGGCGACTGCGGACCTCGGCACGCAGGCAGGCGACACGTTCCTCGCCGAGGCGGGTGGCGTCCGCGGCGCCGTGGTCGAGGTCACGCGCAGCGGCACGCAGGTCGTCGTCTCGGTGACCGCCGCGGCACCGAACGTCCTGCCTCTGGCGGTCTGGCAGGTGTCGGCGTCGGCCACGGGCGAAGTGGAACGGTTCATCGGAGAGGCCGACCGATGAGATGGCGAGCCGCCGATGGCAGCGTGAGCACCGAGCTGGTCCTGCTCACGCCGATCCTGCTGGTCCTGCTCGGGTTCGTCGTGTTCGCCGGACGTCTGGGAGGTGTCCAGCAACGTGTGCTCTCGGCCGCCGACGAGGGTGCGCGGGCCGCCTCCCTTCGCGGCGAGGCGGACGCCGGTCGTTCCGCAGCGATCGCCGCCGTCGAGGCCAACCTCGGAGACGCGGGGCTGGAGTGCGTCGATCTCGCAGTCGAGGTGGACACCGGGGACTTCCGGCGCGGTGGCCACGTGACCGTGACGGTCCGGTGTGCTGTCGGCCTCGACGACGTGGTGTTCGCCGGGCTGCCTGGGAGCCGGGCGTACAAAGCATCGAGCACCGAGATCATCGACCTCTGGCGCGGGGGCGATTGATGAGACGCTGGCGATCGGAAGAGGGCTCGGTGACGGTGTTGGTCGTCGGGCTCACCCTGGCGCTGATGATGGTCGCCGGACTCGTCTATGACGGTGGCCGGATCCTCGCCGCCCGACGGCAAGCACACGGTCTGGCTGACAACGCCGCACGAGCTGCGGCGCAGGCGGTGGACATCGACGCGTTGCGTTCCGGTGCGACCGTCGAGCTCGACCCGCTCGACGCCCAGGTCGCCGCCGAGAACTACCTCGCGCTCACTGGTCACACCGGCGAGGTGCGCGTCACCGCCGACACCGTCGAGGTCACCGTCACGATCGCCACGCCGATGGTGCTTCTCCAACTGGCGGGGATCTCCGAACGAACCGTCACGGCCAGCGGCCAGGCACGGCTCGTCCGCGGCATCACCGGACCGGAGGCCTGACATGCAACGACGATGGCCAACCGTTGTGCGCGGACTCCTCGCCGCACTGGCGCTCGCTGCCCTGATCGTCGGCGCGCCGGTCCTCCTCGTTCGGGAGGTCGGGTGGCCGCTGCCGACCACCGTTCCTTCCTGGGGCGAGGTCTCGCGGTCGATCACGACCGGCGCCATCGAGGACGCCACGATCATCAAGGCCCTCGCCGTCCTGGTCTGGTTCGCGTGGGCGAACTTCGCCGCGGGTGTGCTGGTCGAGGTGAGCGCAACCGCCCGTGACGGCGTTGCCCGTCGCGTCGCCGGTCTCGGCGCGGCGCAGCACCTCGCGGCCAACCTCCTCGCCACCATCTCGGTCGCGATGGCGCTGCTCACCCGTCCGACGGCGCCTGCCTCGGCGACCCCGACCGACCTGCGCGTAGCCTTCCAGAGCGTCATGCCCGAGCCGTCCCATGCCTTGATCGACCTCGCCGCTCACGAACCTGCACCGGCGATGTTGACGGCGAATGAGTCCCTGGCTGTTGGTGGCGCGTTGGGCGCGAACGCGTCCTCGGTCGGCGCTGCCACCTCGCTGTACGAGGTCCAGTTCGGCGACACGCTCTGGGACCTCACCGACCGCCTGCTTGGCGACGGCATGCTATGGCGCGAGATCCGCGATCTCAACGTCGGCCGACAGCAGTCCGACGGCGCCACGATCACCGCCGAGACGGAGGACCTCCGCCCCGGCTGGACCCTGCGCGTTCCTGGACGTGGCTCGTCAGAGCCGTCGGCCGACAGCGTGGTCGTCGAGCGTGGGGACACGCTCTGGGACCTGGCCGACGAGCACCTCGACGACCCGTACCGCTGGCCCGAGATCTACGAGGAGAACCGCGACGACCCGCAGCCCGACGGTGGCGCGCTCACCGACCCCGACCTGATCCAGCCCGGATGGGTGCTCGACCTCCCGGCGCCGGAGGGAGCGGATGCCGCGGTGTCGGACGAGGTCGCCGAGTCCGTGCCGCATCAAGCGACCGATCACGACAGGGCCGACGCACTCGACATCCAGCCGGCCGACGACCCGACCACGACCGACGACGAGCGTGGCGCGTCGCCGCACGAGAACCGTGACCTCGAACCCCAGCGCGAGGCTGCCGACCAACCGAGGGAAGCCGCCGCCCCGACGCCGGCCCCGCCCAGTCCCGTCGACCCGGTCGCGGACGCCGAGCACTCAGCCAACGAGCAGGCTGACGGCCTTGCCCTCGTGCCCATCGCCGCGGCCGGCACCATCGCTGCGGGCCTCGTCCTCACGCTCGACCGCATCCGCCGGGCCCGCCTCCGCCGCCGACAGCCGCACCACCGCATCCCACTCCCGAGCGGCGACGACGCGGCCGCCGAGCAGCGCCTCCGCGCGCACGCCAACCCCGATGCCGACCGACTCCTCAACCTCGCCCTCCGCGAACTGTCCGGTCACTACCCCGACCACCGGCCCAGCCCGCCGGTCGTCCTCGTCAGCCACGGACCTGCGGACGTCGCCGTCCACCTCGACGTCGCATCCGACGCCTCGCCAGATGAGTGGGAGCGCCACGACGTCGACCACACGTGGAGCCGTCACCGCCCGGCGACCCTCGACGCGCTGCACGCTCATCTCGGGACGCCGTCCCGTTTCCCCGCACTCGTCACGCTCGGTGCACTGCCCGGCGCCCGCATCGGCCTCCTGAACCTCGCCCACGCCGGCTGCCTCCACCTCGACGGCGACGAGGACACCGCCCGGCGTCTGATGGCAGCCTGGGCGCTGGAACTCGCCACGACGCCGCGCGCGGACGCGCTCGACGTGATCACGGTGGGCATCGACGGGCTTCCCGACAGCCTCGAACGTCTCACGACGTTGGCCGACGGCGACGAGCTTCGCGGGGTCCTGGCCCAGCCTCACTCGAACGGCAGGACCAACCTGCCCCGGACGGTCATCCTCGCCGCCGGTCTGCCCTCTGAGGTCAGCGTCCTCCTCCGCACCACGAGCGAACTTCGCGGGGACCTCGTCGCCGTCGTCAGCGGCCTCCAGCCACGCAGCGGCAACTGGTCCCTCCACATCGAGGGAGGCACCCGCGCGCGCCTCGACCCCGAGGACGTCACCTTCGACTTGGTCGACCTGGGTTCCGAGGCCGCACCCATGACCGCGAAGCTCATCGAGCAGGCGCTCCACGACCCGGACCAGCTCGTCCAGCTCCCCGACGATGACGAGTCGGAGACGATCGACCTGGACGGGCCGGTTCCGGAGCCCGAGCCCGATGCCACCGAGGAACCCGACGGCGAGCCCACGACCGACGTTTGCGTCCTCGGCCCGGTCGAGATCGTCGGCACCGTGGAACCGTTCCGCACCAACAAGACGATCGAGCTGATCGTCTACCTCGCACTGCATCGCAGGGGGGCGGACGCCGACACGCTCCTCGAAGCTCTCTGGCCCGGCCAGGAGCCACGTCCGGCGCGGCTCTACACCGAGGCCTCACGAGCCAGGAAGTCCCTCGGCACGGCGCCCGATGGCTCACCGCACTTCCCCGACGCCGAGCTCGGCCGCTACCGCCTTGCCGACTCCGTCGCCCTCGACCACGAGCGCTTCACCGCCGCGGTCGCCGCTGCCCGTCGCGACCCGACCAACGCGATCGACCACCTCCGCCGAGCCCTGATGCTCGTCCGTGGCGTCCCGCTGTCAGCGACCGCGACCGAGTACGCGTGGGCGACGAACGAGCTCTACGCGCTGACCCAGGAAGTCGTCGACGCATCCCACGACCTCGCCCAGCTCTGCCTGGAAGCTGAGCGTTACGACGACGCCATCTGGGCCGCCGAGCGCGGCCTACTCGCGGACCCGCTCGCCGAGATCCTGGTCCGCGACCTCATGGAAGCCGCCGCCGCGACCGGCAACACCGCCCGCGTCCACGCCGCCATGACCCGCCTCCGCCGCCACGTCGCCGAGGACGCCGACGCCAGCGACGCCGACGACTGGCTCCACCCCGAAACGGTCGCGACCTTCGAACGCGTAGCACGCCTTTCCGTCACCTGACCGTCCCAGTAGCTGTTGCGACGTGCGACATGGCCATCGTGTTGCTCCGAGCGGTCCTGTCGGGGCGGGATCTGGCGGCTGTCAACATTGGAGGCTGATAGTGCGCGTCAGCCCATGGTGGTCGCGTCGGTGGGGCCGACGAGGTCATGGGTCGCGACGATCCGAGCTGCGTGGATGCGGTCGTAGGCACCGAGCTTGTCGAGTGCGTTCCGTACATGACTCTTGACCGTCTCGGCGGAGATGCCGAGTCGGCGCGCGATCTCGGGGTTGGTCCGGTCCTCAGCAACCAGTCGAACGATGCGCAGCTCCTGGACCGTGAGGCCGAAGGGGCCTTGGCCGCGCTCTCCCTTGCGCGTCAGGTCGAGCACGTCCTTGGCGAGTCGCGGGTCGATGTAGCGCTGCCCGTCATCGCGTGCCACGGCGATGGCCTCGAGAAGCTTCTCCGGACGCTCGTCCTTGACGACAACACCCCGTGCGTGTGCTCTGAAGACGCGAAGGAGATCGGCCGGGAACATCTCATCGGCCGTGACGACGACCGCCAGCTTGGTTGCCAGATCACGAAGGGCACCGAATGCTCCGGCGTCGGCTTCGTACAGCAGCGAGAATTCGACGAGAGCGACCTCCGGCTCGTGCCGGTCAACGACGGCACGTAGTCCGTCGTACGAGTGCGTCGCTGCAACAAGCTCGACCGCGTCAGCCAGGATGGCCGCGATACCGGCGAGCATGAGTCGGCTGCGGTCTGCAAGCACGACCGTGGGTCTACTCCCCTGGCGCTGGGCGGCAGGGGGTACGGGTGTGAACGATTCCGACATGCGTGCAGAGTGACATACGTAGCTGACCGTGATGACTGCGAATCTGGGGGCTGTGGATTGCGTACGTTCCGCGGTCGGCCGCGTGGCGACGGCGGTTCTCTACGCTTGCCGTGCCGCGACCTGAAGCCTCGCTGCTGAGTCCTCAACGGAGGTAGACGTCGGGATGCCACGAGGCACGAGAGGATTCGATCCACGACGTCTTCGGGCACTGCGCCGAGAACGCGGGCTCACCCAGGCTGACCTGGCAGCGCAGGTGGGCGTGCGGCGGACCTACCTCATCCAGTGGGAACGGGAACGTGGTCGAGCCACGGCCCCGTCACCAAGGATGCTGTGCCGCCTCGCCGACGTGCTCGAAGTTCAGCCGTGGCAGCTCACCACCATCGAGCCGTCCCGCGCGCAGCTCTCGGATCTACGAGCCTGGACGGGCTTGTCGCAACCCGAACTGGCGCGCGTACTGGCCGTGCCGGAGACGTCCCTCAGTGCGGTGGAGCGGGGGCAGCGCCCGTTGGGTGCGGAGCTGGCGGAGGAGCTGGCCCGTCACCTGGACCTTCCTGTCGCTGAGATCCGACGGGCGTACGAGCGTGCGAAGCCGCCATCGTCGCCGAACGACCGCGAGTGAAAGGGAGTTCGATGGGATTGGTGGCCTGGCCCCGGGCACGCCGACGGCAACGACGCCTACGACTGGGTCCGCCTGGAGCCGCTCGAGACCTTCGAGCGTGTATGCGGCACCGCGGGAAGCGCGTCGACTCCTCGCTCACCGATGTCGCAGCCGACAGGCACACTAGAAGTCGTGGCAGGTCGCCCCGATGGGCGGGGTCGCCCCGATGGGCGGGGTCGGACCTGAGGGTCGAGGCTGCCGGTTCGCGTAGCATGGCGACGGTGCGAGGCGCGCCACGAGGCGAATGCCAGGGATTCGCGACTGAGACGGGCCGAGATGGCAACTGCTGATCAAGTCAAGGCACTGGTGCGTAGCCATGCCGAAGGCGACGACAGCCAGTTCTACTCGGTCGCCATGCAGGTCGCGGCTAGAGCTGCTCGCGGCGGTAAGAACAAGGTTGCGCAGGAGCTCCGAGACCTCATCGACGAGGCCAAGCAGCGCGCGTCGCAGCCAGCTCGCCAACTTCGCCCCGTGCCGGTCGCTCAGCCGAGAGGCGAGCTGTCCGACCTCTTGGCGGTCTCGTATCCGGAGGAGCGCCTGCCTGATCTGGCCCTCCCGAGCGAGGTTGCCGAGCGGCTGGAGCGCGTCATCACCGAGCAGCGGCAAGCGGATCGTCTCCGGCAGCACGGCTTTCAGCCACTCCGCAGTCTGCTGCTGCTCGGGCCACCTGGTACCGGGAAGACCATGACCGCCCGGGCGATTGCCGGCGAGCTGCACCTGCCGCTCTTCCTGATCCGCCTTGAGTCGCTTATCACCAAGTACATGGGCGAGACCGCCGCCAAGCTCCGCCTGGTCTTCGATGCTGTTGAGAGCACGCGTGGCGTTTACCTCTTCGACGAAGTCGACGCGCTCGGTGGAGATCGCTCCACCGGCAACGATGTCGGAGAGATCCGTCGGGTCCTGAACTCGTTCCTTCAGTTTCTCGAGGCGGACGACCCAGCAAGTCTCGTCGTCGCGACGACGAACCACCCACAGCTACTGGACCGGGCAATGTTCCGACGGTTTGGCGCTGTGATCGAGTATCCGATGCCGACTCCCGAGGTGGCTCGGGAGGTCATTCGCCAACGGCTCGCATCCTTGAGTCTGCAGGGCATCAACTGGAAGCCAATCGACGAGGTCGCGCTTGGGCTGAGCCACGGGGAACTGACGCTGGCCTGTGATCAGGCAGCGAAGGAGACGATCCTCGACGGCCGCAAGATCGTCAAGACGGCATCAGTGGTCTCGGCACTGCGTGAGCGGCGTCACTCCTCCAGCAACTGATTGGTAGCGATCGGTGGCTGAGAGAAACCGTCCTCACATCATCCTGACCCAGCCGGCTGAGGCTGAGGCGTATACATCGCATCAATCAGGTCGAGGGAGCCGACGACCGCCGCCGCCAATCGACCGGCATGAGCATGGGACCGGGCTGGCTCGCGCAATCGAGAGAGTCGAGCAACAGGGCCACTCTGAACGACGCGCTGTCGCTGAACAGACCAATGTGGTCGCGCTCGGCGAAGGCGTGCGGGTCGTCTTCGACAGTGTTCCGGACTTCGATCTGAAGCTCGCCACCTTCGACCCTCAGACACGAGGACCTCACCCCGAGCTGCTCAGTGTGACGGAGGTCGTGACCGCCGACGGGGCGACCGTCGAACGAGCGACCGTCTTCGTGCCGGAGGGGCAACTCAGCCATTTCGTACAGCGGTTCGAGCAGTACGCCACCGAGGAGACGAAGACAGGGAAGCCCAAACACGGTGACTTCGTCGAGCGGATCTCCGCCGTCAGGCTCGCAACCATCGCGGCATTGTGGACCGACGCCGTCGAGGACTTCCCGCCACCCGCTATTCCGATCTGGTGGGAGGTGTGGCTCAGACACTCCGACGGTGAGGAGCTCGATCGGCTGTCCGCCGTCGCTCCTGAACTGGAGATCGAAGTTGGTGATCGACATCTGATCTTCGACAACCGAACCATCGTGCTCGCAAGGGCAACGGTCCAGCAGCTGTCGGTAGCGGGAGCCTTGCTGGACGATTTCGCGGAGCTTCGCCGCGCCCGCATCACCGCGGAGTTCTTCCGGCGAATGCCTGCCACGGAACAGGCAGAGTGGGCCGCTGACCTAGCGGAACGGACGCGGGCTGCAGGCCCCGGTGCGCCCGTTGTGTGCCTCTTGGATACGGGTGTCGCCCGGGAGCACCCGCTGCTGAGCGTGGCCCTGGACGCCGCCGACGTCCACGCGTGCGATCCCGGCTGGGGAACGCACGACCATCACGGCCACGGGACAGAGATGGCCGGACTGTCGCTGTACGGCGACCTCGTCCCCGTCTTTGAAGGCGCTGGCGAGGTCAGCCTCCGCCACAAACTGGAGTCCGTGAAGATCCTGCCGCCCCGTCCTGCCGTCAACCGCCCCGACCTCTATGGGGCCATCACGGCCGAGGCCGTTAGCCGCGTGGAAGTGGAGGAGCCCGCGCGTCGGCGAGCATTCGCCATGCCCATCTCTACCGACCATGCTCACGGCGTGATCCCGGGGACGCCAACCTCATGGTCAGCGGCCGTGGATGCGCTCGCTGCCGGACGTGAGTTCGACTCAGTCAACGGGGAGTTGAAGTACATCGATGAGGCCAGCGTCGAAGCGCATCGCCTCTTCGTCCTGTCAGCTGGGAACATCGACAACCTTTCGGCCGCGGACAACCACCTCGATCGCAGTGATGTTGAGCCGATCGAGGACCCAGGCCAGGCGTGGAACGCATTGACTGTGGGCGCGTACACGGAACTCGTTGACGTAGCGGGAGCGGGTCCTGCGTTCGACGACTGGACGGCGGTGGCGGCGCCGGGCGAGCTATCTCCGTTCAGCCGAACGTCGGTGGCGTTCCAACGTCAGTGGCCGAACAAGCCCGACCTCGTGCTGGAGGGTGGCAACACGGCCGTCTCGCCGGGCGGAGATGTTGACTGGCCAGAGTCGCTGCAACTCCTCACGACCAGTCGCGATCTCCCGCGACGGCTTGTCACGACATCCAACATGACGAGTGCAGCTACAGCTCAGGCTGCGCGGCTCGCAGCGATCATCGCAGCCGAGTATCCGAGCCTTTGGCCCGAGACGATCCGGGCGTTGATTGTCCACGCCGCCGAGTGGACCCCAGCCATGCGCGCCCAGTTCGTAGCCGCTGGCGACACGAGGACGGCTCGCGAGAACCTTCTCCGCCGCTACGGGTTCGGCGTGCCCGACCTGGGCCGCGCCGTCAGGAGCGCCACCGACGACCTGACGCTGGTTGTCCAAGACGCGATCCACCCCTTCGCGAACACGAAGCTTCGGGAGATGCACGTCCACGAGTTGCCGTGGCCCGTTGATGTCCTCGAGGCGTTGGGTGAGACGTCTGTCCAACTGCGAGTCACGCTGTCGTACTTCATCGAGCCGAACCCGGCTCGCCGTGGTTGGCGGCGGAGGTACAGCTATGCGTCACATGGGCTTCGTTTCGAGTTGAAGCAGCCGAGCGAGACCAACGACCAGTTCACGAAGCGGCTCAACAAGCGTGCGCTGGATGAGGAGGAGAGTCGCCCGACCGTCGACGACGTCGGCGGCTGGTTCATCGGCCCACGAGCACGCAACCGCGGCTCGCTCCATGGGGACATCTGGGAAGGCACGGCCGCTGACCTTGCGGCGCGGGGGAGGGTCGCCGTCTTCCCGGTGACGGGCTGGTGGAAGGACCAAGCGAGACGAGACCGAAGCGACCTCGGTGTCCGCTACGCGTTGGTCATCTCCATCCGCACGCCCGCCGAAGCCGCCGACGTCTGGACGCCCGTCGCTCAGCAGGTGGGGGTGCCGATCGAGATCGCCACGGAGTGGTCATGAGCCTCAATCGCTGCCTATGCGGGGCCGACCTCCGGACGTCGCCAGATGGGTGCCGAATGGGTGCCAGGATTCTGGCGACGCACCGGTCTGGGATGGGATGGCGAGAGACAGGGGAACTGCGTTTGTGCTGGTCAGCGGCATGTTGTGGGGTCGGTTGGTCCGGGGTGGGATGAGCTCTTCGGGGCTCATAACCCGGAGGTCGCAGGTTCAAATCCTGCCCCCGCTACCACGAAACGGCCCTTCGGGGCCGTTTCGGCTTTTCATGACCACCAACTGACCACCGGGAGCTGACGGCAAGGCGATCCTTGTGGCCCTTCCGGCGCCCCACGGCTTGGGCGCCCCGCGGCCCCTCGTGTGCGCCCGACTCGTTGACTCGACGACGCGTAGACCAGACGTGCGCGCCATAACCTGGATTCGGTCACGTAGATCGGCCGGGTTGGAGCACGCTGGCCCGGGTGCCTCGATTCCAAGGACTGAACCCACCGGGGGTCTTGTGCGTCATCCTTCGTGAGTGGAGGGCGCGCGTGGACGGGGAAGCTGTGGTGAAGAGGTCTGCCGCCGAGGACGGTGTCAGCCCGGTTGACCACACGTTTCGTCGTTCCACCGAGGGGAGTACGCGATCACGCTCGCCGTCGTCCTGGCGTTGCGCGGATCCCGAGTCGCTGTCCCGGCGCCGTGTTGGCCAACCATCCCGACGTTGAGGGGAGTGGGGCCCGTCAGGGCGGCGGAGACAGGACACTCGCTCTGACCGGTGCAAGTGTGCACCACCCTGCGAGAACGAGGCGGTGCTTCACGGTGTGGGAGGGGTGGTCCAATGGCCGGCGCGGACAGCTTCGCGGACGGCCAGGGTCGCGCGAACGTCGTCCTCGTTGTAGGCGATGAGTCGATCCCGGGCCGGCTGGATGGAGGGCTCCTCGCCGCCGACGGCCTCCTGGTACCAGACCATGGATGCCGCACCGCCGGGATCTTCGTCACGCCACGTGAACCCGAGGGCCTGGGCGACGGTCTTGAGCCCGTTGCCGTGCCCGGTGACGAAGCGGGACTTGAACCAGGCCAGCAGGTCCACCCACTGGTCCGACGCGATGAAGTCCTCGACGGCGCCGGACTGGCCGAGCAGTTCGCCGCCCTGGCGAAGAAAGCGGTTCTCCGCCGACTGGCTCCAGCAGAACGCCACGAACGAGGCGCCCTGGGCCTCGCACGCGCCGCGCAGGTCGGTCAGCCACGACCAGAACTCCCCGAAGCAAGTGGTGATCGCGGCATCGTCCAGCGGATCGGACCAGGTCCGGAACGCACGGTGGCCGGCCTCGATCCCGTCGAGGCCGTCCCGGCGCACGGTCACCGTGGCGCCCCACAGGTAGGCGCCGGCCGAGACGTTCTCCATGTCGATGTCGACTTCGACGTCCGCGGCGGGAACGTCGCCAGTTGCGCCCGGGCGCAGGTAGGCGACCTGGTCGCCCGAGCGTGCGCGGGCCTGGAGCCGCAGCTCCGCGATGCGCCCGTCGGCGATGCCGTCGATGGACTCGACCGTCGACGCGGTGAGGTCGTCGATCGTCCCGAGTTCCGCATCGCGGAGGGCCTTCCACGCCTGGTAGGTCACGCCGGGAAGCCGGGACACGTCGCCGGCGGCATCGAGTTGCGGCCAGCAGTGGTTGCGCCACGGGCACTCGGGGCACTCGGAGCAGTCCATCGGGTCGACCAGCAACGGGACGGTCGGGTCCGCCGCGTGCTCGAGCGCGACGGCCGCGATGTCGAGCCGAAAACCGAACTCGAAGTCGTACACCTCGAGGCTGCTGCGCCGGCGCGTGTCGACCTTGGGGTCGGACGTGGGGGTGGTCCACAGCGGCTCGTCGAGGCGGTACCAGACGGGCTGCCCCTCGGAGCCGATGATGCCGCCCCAGACGTCACCGTCGACCGCGTGCCCGCACGCCTGCAGCATGCGGTGGTAGTGGGCGAGCTGCAGCACGTCGCCCTTGGCCGTGCCGTCCCGCCGACCGTCGGGCGACACGCCGGCCCCATCACCGGGCACGGCGAGCTCGCCGATCGACTGGACGACCACGTCGGCACCGGAATCGGCCCGCAGGATCTGGTGGGACTTGACGTCGAGCGGGGCGTAGCGCCAGCGGCCGTCGACCTGCGCCGCGCCGACGCGGACCAGCATGTCGGGCTCACCGACGCGACGGCCCTCCTCGTCGGTGGGCAGCCGGCCTCCGGTGATCACCTCGTCGCCCCGGGCCATGGCCTCGACGGTGGCGGCCTCACGCTCGGCCCGGTCGGCCGCGTCGGGACCGTCGATCGGCACGATCTCGAGTTCCTCGGCGAGGTGGGCGAACACCTCGGCCTCGAAGGCCTGGCCGCGCTCACCCAGTGATCGCAGGAACTCGGACACGCCCGCACGGTCACCGGGCTTGAGCACGTCGAGCTGCGTGCGGACCGGGCAGCGCTTGGCCGCGTAGCCGCCCAGCGGCGGCACGGCCGCGACGTCGCGCCGGATCCAGTCCCCCCAGTCGCGCGCGCCCGTGACGTTGCCCATGCTGATCTTCCCCGATGGTGATGGACGCGCAGCCTGCCAGAGAGGTGCGCCATCGGTTGGTGATCCGGACGGTGACGACGCATGCGCCCATGGCCGGGCGCCGTCCCTACGATGCACGATGGCGAACAGAGCGGGGGCGCTGTGGTCGGGTTCGGGCAGTCACTTCAGCGGGCGGAGCGACTCGTGCAGTTGAGCTCGGCCCTCGGGCTGGGTTCGCCGCGCACGCTCGAGGAGCTGCGCGACCGGTTCGGGATCTACGCCGGCGTCGAGACCCGTGCGATGCCGAAGAAGTTCGAACGTGACCGTGCGGACCTCGCCGAGGTGGGGATCCACGTCGAGACGATCCGCCTCGGCGAGAACCACGCCTACTGGATCCGACGGCGGACCGAGCCAATCCAGCTGAGCGACGAGGAGCTCGATGTCCTGGCCCTGCTGAGCGCGACGATCGGCGACCCGACCACGGGCGTGGCGCTGGCGACCCTCGCCGGGGACGCCGGGCGGTTCCCGGCCGACCATGCCGACGGTCGCGCCGCCATCGACAACCTCGCGATCCCCGACGAGCTCACCCTCGCGCTGGCCCAGCGACATCGCCTGCGCGCGACCTACCGGGACGCGACCGGCACGGTGGCCGAGCGGAGCTTCGAACCTGTGGGTGCCGGAAACCCCATCGTGGGGTCATGCCGCGATCTTGTACTCGTTGATGAGGCCGTCGCAGCGCGGTAGCCGGATGATTTCGGCCGTCGGTGACTCGAGTTCGTGGTCTGGCGGGGCTGTTGGCGCCGGTTTGCTGAAGCGCCCGGTGAGGGCGGTGGGCGTTGTAGTGGTCGACGTAGTCGTCGAGCAGCCGGTGCAGCTGGCGCTGGTTCCAGATGATGGTGCGGTTGATCAGTTCGCGGCGCAGGGTGCCGATCCAGCGTTCTGCGATGCTGTTCGCGACTGGCGTCCGCACGGGGGTCTTCAGGACCTTCATGCCTTCGGTGCGGAACACCTCGTCGAACGCGATGGTGAACTGGCTGCCGCGGTCGCGCACCAGTGCCCTGGCGTTCGCGAGCTCGTCGCTGTGGACGAGTAAGAGGTTGCGTGCGGCCTGGACGGTCCAGTCGGCGGTCGGGTTCGTCGTGATCCCGCCGAGCGTGACCTGTCTGGTGGTGACGTCGATGAAGAACAGCACGTAGACGCGGCGCAGCAGGGCGGTGTCGACGTGGGCGAAGTCGCACGCCACGGCGGCTTGGGAGCGCAGCAGCTGTGACCACGTCGTCGAGGTGCGGGTCGGGGCGGGGTCGATGCCGGCGTCCTTGAGGATCTGCCAGACGGTGGACGCGCCGATGTGGTGGCCGAGCCCGATCAGTTCGCCGTGGATGCGCCGATAGCCCCAGGTCGCATTCTCGCGTGCCATCCGCACGGCCAGGTGACGCACTCCGGCGGCGGTGGGTGGCCGGCCGGGACGGGAGCGCGGGTGGGTCCAGTGGCGGGCGATGCGTTGGCGGTGCCAGCGCAGCAGCGTGTCGGGCGTGACCAACCAGCCCTCGCGGCGGGCACGGGGGAGGGCGGCGGCGATCGCGCCGAGCAGCGTGCGGTCGCTGTCGTCCAGGGCGGGCCGGTCGATCTGCGGCGCAGCACGACCAGCTGGTGGCGCAGGACGACGATCTCGAGGTCCTTGGCACGCCCGGATCGCACCAGCAGCCGGATCAGCGTTGTCAGCAGAGGGTAGAACGCTCGGCGCATGACCATCCGAGATCCGAGGGCCGAGCAGTCAACCTCGCACGATCGGGTTTCCGGCACCCACAGGGTGAACCGGCCGACGGTACGAGTGGGCTCGCCGGGGTGGCGCCCCGGGCGACATGGGCGACGCATGCCTACCGGTTGCGCTCCCGCGGCTGCTGATGACCCAGAACGAGGACGCGCCTCGCTCGGCTACTCCTGCCACTGGAGGCCGTGGAGGACCATCGCTTCGGTGAGGGCTTCGCTCTTTAGGTCGACTCCTGCCGGTGGGGCGGTGGGTTCGATGAGGGGGAGGTCGCCGGTGGATTCGAATAGGGCGTAGCAGGTGCTCGGGGCGCCGTAGCGCGACGGGTACAGGATCGCGTCGGCGTTGGCGTGCAGGCGTAGCTCGCGGGCGATGGCCTGGGTGGTCTGACGGTGTTGGCCGGTGGCGACCGACAGGTCGAGGTCCTCGACGTTTTTGAGGTCGTCGAGCATTGGGCGCAGGGCGGGGCGAAGGTCGAGCCAGCGAAGGGTGTCGGCCGAGGCGATGTCAGCGATTCGGGCCATGACCGTTGCGTCGCCGATGGCGCGAGTGGCGAGCCACGCCAGGGACACGGTTCCGGCCGGGATGGGTGCCGCGTCGCCGAACTCGTCGATGATGTCGTCGAGGGCGGACTGGGTCTCGGGGTGGGCGCGGAACCGGCCCAAGACCTCGACCCACGCGCCGTGCTCGTCGCTGGCGGTGTAAAGGGTGCGCCAGAGGTGGTCGGGGTCATCGAAGCGGCCGGCCCAGGTCTGGTGCTGCATCGGCACGAACACCAGCGGGTCGGGCTTGCGGCCGACCCGCACGACGTCGATGCCGGCGCGCTGCTCGACGTGGGGCTGGACCTGGGTCACTGGACGACGAACCGCCGTGCGGACTGGAGCACGCGCCGTAGGTCGTCCTCGTCCTTGGCGTGGCGTAACAGCCACAGCGGCGACTGGTCATCCAGCATCGGGTCCATGCCCTGGATCCACGACTGCACGGTCTGCGCGTCAAACGTCGTCTCGACGATCTTGGCGACCTGGGCGGCGGCCCGCAGCCGGGCCTGGGTGGCAGCGGACGGTTCGCGCAGGCCCTCGGCCCACTCACGCGTCGCCCGGGTCTCGCGCACGCCGCCCAGCAGCGCGCTCAGACGCGGGGTGAGAACCTCGCGCAGGTAGGCGACGATCTCCGGCAGCGGGGCGCGCGCGACCCAGTCGTGGGCCTGAAGTTCGATCCGGCGTTCCTCAACAACAGCCACAATCACATCCTTGATCACATCTGATATTACAGGTGGATAGTACAGGCGAATGGCATCCTGGTCGAGGCTTCCCAGGTGGCCTCGACGTCGTATCAGTTGTTGTTCTTGCGGGTGATGTAGCCCTTCACGGTGTCTCCTTGGTTCGCTGAACCGACTGACGGTACGAGTGGGCTCGCCGGGGTGGCGCCCGGCTTCGCTGCGCGAGCCGTGTGTTGGCTACTCGGCCGCAGACATCGCGTCGGTGCCTACGCTGGGGTGCGTTTGCTCCGGCGGGGAGGGGCCGGGGATGAGCGAGGAGTGCAGATGACTGTGGAGGAGTCGGACCGTCAGATCGGGGTGCTGCCCGGTCGGCGTCATCCGCGCCGGGCTACCCCGGGCAGCTTGCGGCTGCACGTGGGGTTGCACGACGCGTTCCCGCCGGCGTGGCGGCGGATCGAGGTGGCGTCGGACCTGGGGCTGGTCGACCTGCACGACGTGTTGCAGGTCGTGTTCGGCTGGCAGGACTACCACTTGCACCGGTTCACCACCGGGCCGTGGGACGACCCTGGGACGGCGTTCGTCTGCACGGCGGATCTGGTCCAGGGCCTGGAGTGGGACGACGTCGGCTCGCCGCCGACGTGGGACGTGCGGGTCGATGAGTTGTTGGCCGAGCCGGGGGAGCGGCTGTTCTACAACTACGACTACGGCGACAACTGGTGGCTGGTCATCGAGGTCGAGGACGTTGTCGACGGGGCCCGGCCGCCGGGGCGCGTGGAGCTGGTCGAGGGTGCTGGTGCTGGACCGCCGGAGGACTGTGGCGGCGTGGACGGTTACCGCCTGATGGTCGCGGCCGCCGACCCGAGGCATGCGGCCCGCCTCGGTCACGCGCAGCCGAAGCGCCCTTCGATCCTCGGGGTGTGGGTTCGCTGGATCAGGCCCTGCTGTTCAAGTCGGTCGAGCTTGCCGGTCATCCCGGACGGCGATGCAAGAAGTGCGTTGGCGACCTCTGACGGGCTCATCAGCGCCGGCTCGTTCCTGCGGAGCAACAGCAGTATGTTCACGAAAGAGATTGTTGCGGGAGGTGACGGACCCAGGGGCCGTCGATCCGAGCGATTGGGTGGACGTTGACGGTGAAGCTTGCTCAATCGTCGAAGCGGGACGTGCTCGTTCGGCGGCTCGGCATCGGTCTCGGCGTCGTCTTCATCGGCCTCGGCATCGCAGAGACGGTGCGGCTCATCGTCACAGGTGACGGAGGTTTCCTCTTCTGGTTCGGCACGCTCTGCGGCGGCGGGACCTTGGTCCTGGTCGGAACCTTGCGATTGCGTACCCGCCCCACTCTGGCGTCAATCGTCACCATCGTGGGAACGCTGGCCGGGTCCGTCGCCACTGCCTGGACACTGGTCCTGCCGATCGCCGCGATGACGCTCATTGTCCTTCGACTCAGCACGCCCCCGACGGCGGATGCGCATCCGTGATGGCTGCGTCATCTCCGAACGTGCCTGCCAGCGAGTGACCTTTGCGTGCCGATCGCGATGACGCGTCGACGTTCCGGCCTCGGTTGCTCAGGCGTCGGGTGATTCGGACCTTGAGGTCAGCGGAACTTGACGTCGACGCCGTGCGTCTGCCCGTCCACGAGCGTCAGCTCGAACCGAGCACAGGTGCGACGACGAGCCTTCTCCGCCTGCACCACCAGCCGGTACTGGTCGAACCGTTCGACGTACTCCGTGGGGCGGACAAGCCTCACCGCTTCGGCGTCGCCGAGCGGTGCCCGTGTGTCACAGTCGATTGGGGTCCAGCTCGGATTCCCCGCCACCACGCCGAGGCCCTGGTAGCCGGACAGGGAGAACGCCACCCGGAAGTCCTGCCCGGCCTTCAGCGCCGCAAGACCGCCGTCTGCCACCGCAAGCGGTGACGCGAAGCCCGAGAAGTCGAACACGACCTGCGAGGTGCAGTCAGCCGAGGCGCTGACGTGCCCGACGTTGTCGGTGACGTCCACCGTGGTGACGACGGGACCGATGGCGCTGGTGTCCACCACAACTGCGCCGGTTGCGTCGCCGGCAAGTCCGGCACCGTCATCGGCCGCATGCCACGTGAGGCTGACCGCCTCGTGGAGCACAACCGTTTCGGGGCACGCGTCGAAGGCGACCGTCGGGTCCACCGTGTCGACGTGGACCGTGAGCGAGGCCTCCGGTGAGACGTTGCCGATGGCGTCGATGCTCGTGGCGCTCACCGTGGTGGCGCCGTGCTGCGTCACCGTCTCGCTGCTGGCCGAGGTGACGGTGCCCGTCCCGAGCGAGCCGTCCGCGAGCAGGGGATCGGCACCGGGGGTGATCTGCACCACCACGGAGTCCGCGTACCAGTCGAGACTGCCCGCGTCGGTGAACTCGGGCGTCCGGTCCGTCGTCAGGGAAGGAGCCGCCGGGCCTGTGCGGTCGACCACGACGGCCGCAGAGGCGACCGAGGCGGTCCCGAAGACGTTGCCGTCGGTGGCCAGCACTCGATAGCGCAGCGTGCCCTCGGGAGAACTGGCGATGAGACGTGAGCTGGTCGTGGTCGGTGTGCCCAGGTCCTGCCACGCGCTGTCGTCCGCGTCGCGGCTCTGGAGCAGGTAGCGGACGGGGTCACCGTCCGGGTCGGTGGCCGCCGCCCACGCGAGCTGGAAGTTCCCCGTGTTCGGCGACTGCGTCCCACCGGACAGGGCCGGGGCGGCGGGGGTCTGGGGCGCACGGTTCTCGTACGCGCCCGCGTCGCAGGCCGCGCCCTGCGGTCGTGTGACACCGCGCTGGTCCGTGGCTGCCATGCAGTGGCCAGCATCGGACGCGGGTGAGCCGGCCAACAATGCCATCGTGGCCGTGTTGCCGCCGTTCTGGCCGACAGGAGCCAGCTTCGGGTCGCTGGCGAACACCACGCCGGTTGGTGGACCGTCGAGCTGGCAGTCGGCGTTGAGCACGTTGCCGCCATGGGAGTGCAGCGGTGTGCTCCCGCCGCAGTCGCCCCATGAGTAGACGTCGTTGCCGGACACGATGGAAGACTCGAGCTCGACGACACCGTCGTTCCACAGCCCCCCGGCGTCGGGAGGCCAGCTGCCAACGTTCTGGCTGTAGGCGATGTTGTCGCTCACCGTGGACGCGGTGAGATGGAGTGTCCCGGCGTTGTGGATCCCACCACCGACGGTCGCGCCATTGCCGGCGATCGTCGAGCTGGTCACCCACGCCACGGCACCAGCGTCGTTCTGGAGGCCGCCGCCTTCCTTGCCCTGGTAGCCGGCGATGTTGTCCACGACGGTTGAGCGCAGGAGCGTGAGGCTGCCCACGTTGCGCAGACCAGCGGTGTTTCCGCTGATGGTGGTGTCAACGATGGTCGCCGTGCCGCGGTTGTGCACCGCGCCCTCCCGGAAGTTGTCGCTGTTGCCGTCGATGAGCGAGTTGGAGACGCTGAGCGTCGCGCCCTCGCCATTGAAGATCGCGCCGCCGCCCAGACCCACGCCGCTGCGGTTGCCCTCGATGGTGGTGTTGCGGATGGTCATGGCCCCGCCGTTGCGGATCCCGCCGCCGACGGCGTAGGAGTCGTTGCCGTGGATCCAGCCGTCCTCGATCAGCATCGTGCTGTCGCCGCCCAGCGCGAGGCCGCCTCCGAGGGCGGAGGTGCCGACCGGCGCACTGTCGTGGTCGCGGATCTCCACGTGGCGCAACGTCACGTCCGCGCCGCCGTACGCCTCGACCCCGCGACCGCTGGAGCCTGAGCTGGTGACCACGGCGTTTTCGACGGTCACCGTGACGTCGCCTGCGATGGAGACCGTGCTGCTTCCGGAGTTGCTCTGCAGCGTCACCGAGAAGAAGCCGAACAGCGACAGGTCCTTGGCGATCCGGAACACGCCGATGCAGGTCCCCTGTGCGATCACGGCGCCGCCGACGTCAGCCGCGTCGATCGCCGCCTGGAGGCTGTCGCCGTCGTCGCAGTTGGCGAACTGCGTCGCCGCGGCAGCCGGTGTGGCGGCGGTCACAGCCGTCAGCGCAACGGTGGCAGCCATGATTCGGGCGGTGATCCGCCCGGTGTGTCGCAAGCCCATCACTTCCCCCCTACGTTGCGGCACCGAACGAACGCGCCGTGGTTCGACAGTAACTCTGAGCGCTATTGTCGGTCAACCTCAGTGGGCGCGGCACGCCTGAGGGGGTCCCGATGAGTGGTCCACCGGCTATGCGGGTTGGGGTTGATGCCTGAGGGTCCAGGCGGTTGCGAACTCGGTTGGGGTCAGATCTCCGTGGGCGGAGTGGGGACGGTTGAGGTTGTAGTCGATGCGCCAGTCCTCGATGATGACCTGGGCCTCGCGCAGCGAGTCGAACTGCCACAAGTTCAGCAGCTCGTCACGCAGTCTGCCGTTGAACGACTCGATCCAGGCGTTCTGCCACGGCGAGCCTGGGTCGATGAACACCGCACCGGTGCCGTTGGCGGCACACCAGTCGGCCACGGCGTGCGCCACAAATTCGGGTCCGTTGTCGAAGCGGATGTAGGCCGGCACGCCGCGGGTTGCGGCCAGCACGTCCATGGTGGCCACGACGTCGTCGGCACCGATCGAGTGCTCGACGTCGATGGCCAAGGCCTCGCGGGTGAACTCGTCGATGATGTTGAGCAGCTTGACCTGCCTGCCGGAGATGGTGCGGTCGAACTGGAAGTCCATCGCCCAGATCGCGTCCGGCGCGATTGGTGACATCGCCCCGACCGGCACACCGATGCCGGTCAGCCGTCCCTTGCGGGACCGTTGCGGTACTTGCAGCCCTTCGTCGCGCCACAGCCGCCTGACGCGCTTGTTGTTGATGCTGTGCTCGGGCCGGCGGTAGCGGCCTTTGCGGTCCAGGGTCACGGTGGTCCAGGCATCATCGGGCAGGGCCTCGAGCTGGGCGATGACCTTGGGGGAACGTTGACGCAGCGTGAGAAACCGGATGCCTTCG
>Ga0326597_10000694_pt1 | contig 58183 bp, 62 predicted proteins | sample RVTome_12_FD_203789 | JGI IMG/M metagenome (GOLD analysis project Ga0326597, IMG submission 203789) | Soil microbial communities from uranium-contaminated site in the Upper Colorado River Basin, Wyoming, United States - RVT100D185 | ecosystem: Environmental > Terrestrial > Soil > Contaminated >...
GACGCTGGGATTTGCCTTTCCGACAGCGTTGGGAGCGAAGATAGCGGCGCCGAACAAGACGGTTGTGAGCCTTTCAGGAGATGGCGGATTCATGTACGCCTTGCCAGAATTGGCAACCGCCGTGCAGCACGGCATTAACGTTATCGCTCTGGTATTCGTCGACAACGCTTTCGGGGCGTTGCTGAGTGATCAAAGGACGCGCTATCGGGACCGAGTGATAGGAACAGAACTCAAGAACCCAAGCTTTGCTCAATTAGCTGAAGTCTTCGGCGCGAAAGGAATTAAAACAGATCCAGATCGACTCGATCAGGCGCTCGAACAGGCGCAGCAAAGCCATCGTCCCACAGTGATTGAAGTGCCGATTCCGACGCTCACCCCTCCTTTTCAGATTCATGGACGGTAACACGGTACTCTCGGCGCGTGAATGTCAAAGGTAAAGATGCGCCCCTCCGTCCCGACCCTTTGCTTGCACCTTGACCCCCGGCTGCGTTATTTCCATCTAGTTAATGGTTGTCAGCGATTTTTCAGAAATCCGCGCGACAGCCGGCTCGCGCACGTTTCGCAAAACAAAGGAGGCAAAGGATGGGCATTATTGAACGAACCTATGGGAAAGAGAGCAACGCCGTCATTGACGAAGTTTTGATCTCGTCCGACTCACACGTCATCGAGCCCGAGGGTCTTTGGAAAAAACAACTGCCGAAGGCTTTTCAGGACCGCGCCCCCGATTATGGCGGGCAACGGCCCAACGACACGCCCGGCGGCGCCCAAGACAAGAACAAGCGCGTTTCCGAGATGGCAGCCGACGGCGTCAGCGCCGAAGTGCTCTATCCGACCCATGGCTTGAAGTGCTTGAGCCTCGACGATCGCGAGTTGGAGGCAGTTTGCGCGCGGGTCTACAACGACTGGTTGATCGACTACTGCAGCGCCGCGCCCGAACGGCTTATCGGTATCGCCATGCTGTCGATGTACGACATCGAGGGCGCCGTGAATGAACTGGAGCGCTGCCGCAAAGCCGGCATGCGCGGCTCGGTGATCTGGCAGGTACCGCCGCCGGAGCTGCCGTTTTCCTCATCGCATTATGACAAGTTCTGGGCCGCCTCTCAGGATCTCGGCCTGCCGGTCAACTTGCACATCTTGAGCGGGCACGGCTACAGCCGAAGCCGTTCTTTCGGCCTCGGAGATACCCCAACCGGCCTCACCCAGGAGGCCAACAACGTGAACATGAAACTGTTCCAGTCGGTCAACAGCCTCTACGAACTGATCTATTCCGGTGTGCTCGAGCGTTTCCCCAAGCTCAAGGTCGTCCTCGTCGAGAACGAGCTTGGCTGGATTCCGTTTGTCTTGGAACAGTGGGACTACTACTTCAAACGCCATGGCGCCAACCGCAAGGGCCTGGCCATCAAAAAACTCCCCAGCGAATACTTCCACAACCAGATCTACACCACTTTCTTCAACGACGCCGTCGGCGGCCATATCTTGTCGTGGTGGGGAGCCGACAACTGCATGTGGTCCAATGATTTCCCGCACGGCAACTCGACCTGGCCCAATTCCCGTCAGGTTGTCGCCCGCGACCTAGGCGACCTCCCCGCCCCATTGCGCGCCAAACTCGTGCGGGAAAACGTCGCGCGGCTTTACGATATTCCGATTCCAAGTCCGGTCTGAGAGCCGGTGGCCCCATCGACGTTGCTGGGGTTGATTAAAGGACATCTGGAGTTTCAAAGATCCTCGATGCGGGTTTGTCCGGCTGGTCAACAGCGTCATGAAATAGCGAAGTTTGCCGATCTGGCTTCACAAAAAGATCCAGAGGCAAGGCGCGCGAAAAATCGACGAGCGGAGGCGTACATCGGCAGTACGTTGACGCGACGCGATTGAGCGCAACGAAGCATGTGGGTCTTTTTCAGCAGCGTGCTAGTTGATCCGCTGCTGCCCAATGCGCTTGGTCAACTCGGCGGGCGAGGCCATCGCCAGGGACATCGGTATCATCAATGCGCTGATGACGATGAGTCCCCAGATGGCGGCGGAGTAGTTCCCGTTCAGGTCGAAGATAATACCCATGACCAAGGGGCCGATGACCCCCGCCGCAATGGAGCCCCCCTGCAGAAGGCCCAAGACCCCGCCGATGGCCCGGGTGCCAAACATGATGCTGCCGACGGCGCCACGCATGGGAACCAGGCAGCCGAAGCTGACGCCGAACGTCAGCACAAAGGGCAATGTGGCCCAGACCGTTTTGACGGCCACGACCTGAAGGTACAACAGCGCAAAGCCCATCATCGCGGCGACGACTGCCAGGACGAGGCGATAGTCTATTCTGTCCATCAGATAGCCGCCGCCGATGCGCCCGATACCGCTGATGATAAAGACCATGGACATGACCACCGCCGCCCAGGCAGCGGTAAGCCCGATGTCTTGCTGGAAGTAGGGGATCATGTGGGCTTGGATCGCGGAGTTTACGGCGAAGGTCCCCGACAAGTAGATCGTGAATAGCCAAAACTCCTTGGTGCGGAACACCGCGCGGAGCGTCAGCCCGCCATCCGTTCGGCGGTGCGATGAGCCGGTAGAGTGCTCAATGGAGGCGCTATCCTCCGGTGGATCGCCATCTGGCCGCAAGCCATAGGGCTCCGGCCGGTCGCGCACCATCATGCTGAGCAGCGTGACACCGACCGAGACCAAGGCGCCGTAGCCGAACAGGACGGCGCGCCAGCCGTACGCCTCCTCGATCCGCGTGTTCAATATGACGAGGGGCGAGCCGAAGATGGGACCCGTGACCGCAAGCCCCGTGGCCAGGCCGCGATTGCGGCGAAACCACCGCGAGATGATTACGGGCCAGGTCACCGCGTGGCTGACGCCGGATGCTCCCAGGGAAATGACCACGAAGAAGAGAAAAAAAGTGACGATGCCGGTCGTGAAGCCGAGGCCGATGAAGCCGATGCCCGAGATGACGGCGCTCCAGAAAATCAATTTACGTGCGCTGAAGCGGTCCAGCAGGAAGCCGACGGCGGGACTGACAATGCCGGACTCCAACTGGCGCAGCGACATGGCGGCGGAAACAATCCAGCGGTCCCAGCCGAAGGTGCGTTCTATCGGCAGGATGAGAACGCCGAAGCCCTGGAAATAGGCGGCGGAGAAGATCGTGTTGGCCGCGACACTCGCGGCGACGATGTACCAGCCGTAAAAAATCCGACGCTTCCCTGATTTCTCGGTGGCATGGGTATCGATCATTCCGGGCTCTCGGCCCGGGTACGGCGGGGCATATTCATGGTAGCGATCGCGGCTGCCGGCTGTTTTCCGATCTTAGCAAATAAACAGAATTTTTCGCCTGGGGTGTATTGAACGATTGGAACGGCTGGAACGGAGCGCCGCGGTGGAACCTCTTGAACGGGCCGCAGTATTGATGTGAACTGTTAGCAGCAGATTATTTGAAGATTCGGAGTCAACGTGGGCTTGACGAGGTCTACGAATTGCTTGGAAGAAATCTAAGCGGATCATATCTCCATGTTGTGTATCGTGTTTTACCGAACCATCGGCTAAGAGTTTTTCATATGAACGGCATGACCGAAGCTCAAAAGCGGCGTTATCGGAGACACCGAAGATGAAAAAGACAAAACGAAAAGCTTCCCGCCTGACCCGCAACTCGACGGATGAAGACGTTATCCGCTGGACAAAGTCCCATGACGTATTCGATCGGCTGGAAACAGGCGTATCTGAAGTCGTCGAGGATCACAGCGATTTAGACGAGATCCTTCGAGAAGCGATTTTCCAGGACAATACCGCCCAACTCAATATGCGCCTTCCGCCCGCCATGAAGGCCGTGCTGAGCAAGCTTGCGCGCCAGCGCACAACGGACGCGACGACTCTGGCTCGTATATGGCTCGCGGAACGCTTGGAACGGGAACTTAAAGCGGGATGAATCGACGAACGCTCGAGCGGACCTTGTTTCGACGGCCTCTACGGCGCAGTCGATGCGATTTGAACCGGCCCACGTATTGGAGTTTAACCACTGGAACTTTTGGAACCGACTTTGCCTAATGTGAGCGCAGCCAATCTGACCTTGAACGAACATTGAACCTTGAACTTTGAACTGCCGCCTGCCGGCGGCTATTTGCCGTCGTCCATGCTGACGACGATGATGGCGTTGGCGATCAGCCAACCGTCGTCGCCCTTCTCATTGAGCACCTGCAATCCGCCGTGGACGACGTTGATATGGCCGCCGCCGTGGGGCAATGTTTCCAGCACGGCCTGACGATCCACCGCCTCGGGCTTGGGCACGCCGATGGTGACATCCACCCGCATATCGTCGGCGGTCTTGCCCACCAGCCGCGGAAATCCCAAGCTGCTGTGATGAATCGCATCGAACACCGCCCGCTTGGCGGCATTGGTGTAATCCAACCCATGAACATCCACTCCCATACCCATTTCTGTAACGCACCGTACCAAAGCCATACCTGGTCACCTCCACCTGCGAGTTCCAGTCGATCCGATTCTTGCGATACTCATTAGCAACGGGAGGACTGCTCCGTCAAGCTTGACGCCGGCTTCGACCCAAAAAATCCAAACACCACTTGATTGTAGAGAGTGTTATGTCTAACCGCCATACCCACATTAAAGATTTTACACAAAAGCCAGCGAGTTGCAGAGGAAATGGCTATGGCTTTTTCCAACGCGACGGATATTTGCTCTCATCAACACCGTCAAATGGACAATCGAAGATCACTGCGTCTCTGGGCCATCCCTTGTGAAGTGGGCGCTCCTCGAACTCGGAAATGAGAGAATGCAATTGAACGAGCATGTCATGATAGCCAAACTGGTCATGAAATAGCGTTCGTCGCGCCAGCGTGGACGGTGCGATAAAAAGCAACATCACTGCCTCCATGTGATTCCACACTTCAGACGCTGTAAGGGATGGCGCTTTTACTACATCGTAATGCACGAGCGAATCTCGAACCGCCGCCGCCTGCTTCCCTGCCTGCCATGGCCGACTCCCACGGTCAAATTCTAGATTGCATCCGTATTTTAGGAGTAGCCAGTAGCGGTCTAAGACCGGTCGGCGGTCCGGTTGTCGTTCGATTTGTCCATTCCTCGCCACGAAAGACCGCACTTCCAAGAGAGCATTAGCGATCGAACGCGGAAGCGTCGGAACGACAGCCACCAAGATTTCTGAACTGATTCGCACCCATGCTTCAAACGCAGACCACACGGTCATAAGAATAGACGGGTAAAACCGGTATAAATCCCATCGACGCTCGCGTTCATGATACTCAACGAGACTATCTCCAAACAGCTTTAATGCTGCGTGAAGCAAACTGCCGGGAACGGTAACGCTCTGAAGCGTATCATGCAACGCATCGGAACCGTCTTGCAGCAATCGCTCAAAAGCCCCATCGCGCTTTAACCAACCCACTTGCCATAGACCACGATAATAAGAGGTATCCAGTCCATGAACCGAGGAGAGACTCTGATTGGGGGAATAGCGAACCAAGCCATCCTCGTCTGGCTCGGGGTTAAGAATCAATTCGATTTCGCCTTTGAGGTCATCAATGTGCATTTTTTGCTGCGGGGCAGTCACATATTGTCTTTTATCGCCAAACCTTTGGATCAATCAAGTTCATTAGGTTTGACTTGCGGCGCCGTAGGCGAGGCCGAGGTCGCGGTCGATGAATCCAGGGTAAAAAAAGAGGACGCGAACCTTTTTCTTGACGCAAATAGCGCCTTTGATATAGCGCGACGCGGAGACGCGGTCGCGTTGTCCCCTCTATCTTCCCCAAATAAGAACCAGCGCGATCACAACCACTACCGCTCGCGGTAGCATCTCGGATCGTGCCATGGGCGAACGTCAAGATAAAGACGCCACGTAAACGTTCCCCGGCTGAATCGGACTCACAACGGGCAAAACGTTAGTCATTTTCCGTGAGAGGAGCTATATTGTCTTTCATGCGAACCGGGAGAACGTCAGAAAAATGGTCAGATGCTCAACTTTTGGAGTATTCCAAAGTGCATCTGAAATACGAAATCAGCATGTTCTTTGGTACGGGAATTCAACTATCAACAATACAATTTCCACCTGATGGAACGGCGGACATTTATAAGAACGCACTCATTGAATCATTCGCGACGCACCTTCGGAATCTTCTGCTCTTTCTTTACCCGGATCGTCCTCACGAAAAAGATGTCATCGCCCACGATTTTTTTTCGGATACAGTAAGAGATTGGCCATGCCATAAGCCAAAGATACCGCGGGAGCTTAGCGATGCGTTGATTAGATCTCATCGCGAAATATCACACCTGACAGTTGACCGACGCGACGGTAAAAATGCATCGAAGGATTGGTTCTTCCTGAATTTGATGCAAGAGCTGATACCGGTGTTAAAACAGTTTACCGAAAATGCCTCTCCTGAGAAACTCCATGCGGATGTAAAATTGTCCGTCGATTCCGTGCAACTAGGCACTACCCGGTCACCGATTACCGACGCGTCTACCAAAACGATCGCCGTGACCTTTGCGGGCGCAACGAATTCAATTCGGTCGGAATCATACTCCAGTTGGGTTGAGAAAAAGTAACAGCGCGGATTCCAATGAAGATGCTCAACGAACTTGTCGCAAGGTTGTCTGGCGACCAACCGAGCCTAACGGACGCCCTGATGAAGACCAGGGTGCTACTTCATCAGATCGGTCAGAAAGAGCTAGTTGGATGGGTCAATCTTGAACTCACCGGCTATCTTTAGGGTCTCTTTGGGGTCATCTTTAGGGTCAGGCAAACCTTATCGATCTTTTCTTATCCGTCAGTTTTCCTCAAACACTCGTGCGATCGGTTGTGATTGACGACTCGCTGGCTTAGCGATAGCTTCACCAGAATGACGCAATCCAATCCATTACGCGTAGGCCTCATCGGAGCGGGCGGCAGGTGGGAGCCGTGGGCGCATGTGCCGGCGCTGAAGGGCGTGGCCGAAGCCGAGCTCTATGCCGTGTGCACGGCGCATGCGGAGACCGCGCAGGCGGCCGATTTGCTGCATAAACGTCAACGTGGAGAGTGGGTTTAATCACTCCCGTGAACACGTGAGAGAATTTAAGAAGCGACGTTTTCAGTGAGGGTGTTTCTTTGTCAGAACAAAGGGCAAAAGATCATCGTTTTCTTGACAAGAAAGAAACTTTCTTAAAGCGGGCCTATCACGCGCTAAACGATCATTTTTCTTCCTACGATACCTTCGTCGCTTTTTTCGATGCGATAAGCGGAGATGACGCTAAGAATCGATTCCTAAGAACGGCATCTTTCTATCTATTTTTAGTTAAGGGCGGTGACTGGCTGCTTGATCTACCGGATTCAGACAAGCGGATCGATTACCTTACGAACACGTACAAGTACGTGGCGATATTTTCACTAATCGAATCGCTTTCAGAGGAACAGTATATCGATTTTTATCAGTTTCTCAGAAGCAAGAAGACGCCAATCGAATTTCCGATCAAAGACAAGCAGACTTTGGATCAACACTTCAAAAACTACACCCAAGATTACGGCTCAATTAGACGATGCACTTCTTTCTTCAAATCTCTCGGTGAGGAAAGGCAACGCGATCTTCTATCACGGTTTGAAATAAGAGGAACTGAGCCCACAATCGAGAACGTTGCCAAGTACCTCTATACGATGCGCTCCAAATTCGTTCACGAAGGCGATCTTGTCTTGCACATGGGCAAAGAGGTGTCCATAGGCATAATCGACAATAAGCCTGTCATTTGTAGCCTGACCATTAACGACGCCATGCGCTTCTTTGAAGAGGGGCTGATTGTATATTTTCGAGCACGACAACCGAACAAGAAAAGCTAAAGCAAAAATTTCTGGTTGGGTCTGGGGTCAAGCTGAGTATTGACTAACTCGCTTTCCGCATCTCGCCGGCCAGGATTTCGTTGACGAGCGACTGAACAACGCTGTACGTTCAAGTCGTTCCAGATGTTCAAACCGTTCAAGCCGTTGAAGATCATCGGTCTCGCCGCCGGGTCGAAATCTTCGCGTCTAACCGGATCGCAATTGGCCGCCAAAGCCGCGGGTCGGACCAGTCTATGTGCGAGTGCTTTCGGAGCTTTTCCCCTGGAAAATCCTGTTTTGCGACCTTAGCGCATCATTTTCGCCGCTAAAATAACGGCCGTAAGCTTGCCTCTGTTTTGCCAAGTCCGCGGCCTTGTGATCTCTTAGCGCGTGGGTTTTGGCCTCAAAAAGGCGCTGCGAAGCCGCTTAGTCGCTCCTACTCTGCAATCTTAGCTTGCTGACTCAATGTCTTGCGCAGGTCCGACCCGGTGCTTGACTGGCCAACGTGGAAATTCCCGTTCGAATCTGACATTGAACATTGAACCTGGAACTTTGAACTACTGTGTAATGAAAAGCGGGAGTGTACAAGGACGATACGCTCGTCTAGGATGAAGGCTATGTTAGACAACTTCTTGCAGATTCTTCCAGAGATCATTTTCGACGCCGCCGAGAAATTGGGCGGGCGTTGCACGGGCCGCTTCTACGCGCTCCATGCGCTGGAAAACCGTGTGTACGACATCGAGATGGAAGAAGGCCCGCACGTCATCATCAAATTTTACCGCCCCGGCCGCTGGAGCCGCGCCACGATTCAGGCCGAGCACGATTTTCTAAAGGCCCTCGAAGCAAGCGAAATTCCCGTCGTCTGCCCGCTCACCGACGGCAAGGGACAAAGTATTTTCGAAATTAGGGAAGTGATGTTCACAATCTTCCCGAAGCGTCCGGGGCGACTCGAGCCGGAACTGACGACGGAACAGCTCACGCGCCTGGGTAGGTTCATGGCTCGCCTTCATAACGTCGGGGCGACGGTAAAAGCCGCCCCTCGGTTACGGCTCGATCCGCAAACTTATGGGCGAGACCCGTTGAAGTTTTTAAAAGACGGAAACTTCGTTCCGATGGAACTCGCAAGTCGCTTCGAAACGATCGGAACGCAAATTTGCGATGCCATTACTCCTCGTTTCGAGGACGTTAAGTACGTTCTGCTCCACGGGGATTGCCACTCCGGAAATATTTTGTGGAATAGAGACGATCCGTACTTCATCGATTTCGACGACACGCTCTACGCGCCTCCCGTTCAAGACATCTGGATGCTCACGGGCGGAGACGACGACTACGGGAAAGAGCGAAAGCGTATCTTGCTCGAGGCCTACGAACAGATCAGAACCTTCGACATGACGACGATGCAGCTCATCGAGCCGTTGCGGGCGCTGCGCATGATTCACTTTTCCGCGTGGATCGCGCGCCGCTGGGAAGACAGCGCTTTCAAACTGGCGTTTCCTGACTTCGGTACCGAGCACTATTGGCAGGAGCAAATCGAAGGGCTCGCGCTGCAATTAGAAAAAGCGCAATACCAGACGACCGATCTCTACCGTTGAAAAGTGGCCAATGTCTGGGGCCTGGCCTTGCAATCTTGCGGAAGGCAGAATCAACGCCCTCGCTCTCAGCCTCTACCACGCCGTCTGCGTCAGACGGTGTGGGCGGCGATTTCCGTGAGCCGGTCCATTTGGTCGAGATCGTCGGCGCACGGCCGGAGAATGAATTCATCAACGCCCATATCGCTCTGGCGCTTGATCGCCTCTTCCACCGCCGCGCGCGAAGCCGGTAGCGTACGGAGGCGCCGCGCCGCAAGATCGGGATTGTATCCGTAGTTCGCGTTGATATAGCGGCTCGCATGATCTGCGGCGTTGGGACCGAGCGCGTAATAACTCGCTCCGACCCAACGCGGCTTTCCCTTGCGTCCCGCCTCTTGCCATGCGTGTTCGATTTGGCGCCACATCTTGAGCAGGCTGTCGGGCTCTCCGCCGCCCGGCGCCATGTAACCGTCGCCCCACTTTGCGATGCGCTGCACGATCGCGGGCACATACCCGCCGATCAGGAGCTCGGGTCCGTTTGTGTTGCCGGACCTTGGACCGATCGCTCCCATTTCGCCCGAAAGGTTCTCGCCGGACCACAACCGGCGAAGGATTGGTAACTGTTCTTCAGCACGGCGACCGCGGCGATGAAAATCAAACCCGGTGGCAAGATAATCGTTTTCACGCACGCCGATGCCGAGACCGAGAGTGAGCCGGCCGCCGGAAAGCACATCGATGGTCACGGCCTGACGCGCGAGGAGCGTGGTTTCGCGCGTCGGTCCGATCACGACACTGGTCATCAAACGGATGCGTTGCGTCGCTCCGGCCGCCATCGCCAGGACCGAAAGAGGTTCGAGCGCCTGGGAAACGACTCGATCGGTGACGACGACGCTCGAAAACGGGCCGCGCTCGGCGCGGGTGATCCACTCGATCATCGATGCGCCGGAAGCGGACGCTACTCGACTAGGTAAGCCTATGGCAATGCGCATCCGGTTGACTCCCAGTAATTACAACCTGCTTCGTCTCGCAGTTTATATACCTTAAAACAGCGAACGGGTTCTACCTTAATATTGCAGCCCGTTCCAATCGTTCAAATCGTTCCAGACGTTCCAATTTTTCCGGTCGTTCCAATGTTCTTTCTCGGTTCAAATCGTTCAAGCAATTCAACCGACCGGAATCGATTTGTTTCATTAAACGATTGGAACAACTGGAACGGAGCGAAGCGGTGGAACGATTGGAACCCATTCTTGTTCCAGGCGATTGCGATTAATGACTCGCTGGCGACGAGTGATCTGCACATCCAGTTGACCTGTTTGCTCTGCGGGACTATTCTCGCGAGCAAAGACGAGACCCCCGATGAAGCCGATGCCGAGTGACGATTGACAAATTAAAGACTGAGGAGGGGCTATGCGGGAGAAGTTAGTATCTCTGGAGCAGGCAGCGAAAATTGTGCGCGATGGCGACCGAATCATATTCAATGGCGATATGGACTGGACGCCGATGGCGCTTCTTCGGGAGCTGGTGCGAAATGGCATTCAGAATCTTCACACCATCGGCGTGGTGGGAGGCGCCATAAACCTGGACTTCCTCATAGGCGCGGGAGCGACCGCGACAGTGGAAACTTGCAGCCTTGGTTTCGGCAAATATGCCCGGCTGGCTCCGAACTACGAGCGCTATCAGAAAGCCGGTCGCGTAAAGATGAAAGACAATACGTGAGGGGTGCTCTATAGCATGGTCCAGGCTGGATCCATGGGAGTTCCGTTTGTGCCGACCCTTGCCTACGCCGGAAGCGACGTCATCAAGCGCCGCCCGGAGGATTTCACAATCGCCGCTAACCCTTTCAATCCCGATGAGCGGATCGTGGTCGCTAAAGCCATCAACCCCGATGTGGGCATTTTTCACGGCTTGAAAGCCGACCGGAGGGGCAATGTTCTTCTGAGAAAGGGAGGAGAAGAACTGCTGTTGATCCAGGCCTCGAGGAAAGCGATCGTGACCGTGGAAGAGATCGTGGAAAAAGTGGATCCGGAGGCTTCGGGCGCTCGTTTCCTCCCGTCTCTTTACGTCACCGCCGTGGTCCACGTGCCCTTCGGAGCCCACCCGACCGGCGCTCCCGGATACTATCCCGCCGACGACGATCAGTTACGCGAGTACTTGGCGGCCGCCACTTCCAATGAGACATTCGGCGCCTACCTGGACAAATACGTCTTCGAGCCGGGAAGCCACGACGGGTATCTGAAACAGGCGGGTTTAGGTAGTGTCGGGAGCGTAGCGCCATGACGGCAGAGCTTCAAACGACCATCGAAGAATTGCTAGCGGTGTTTATCGCCCGGCAGATGCGGGACTTCGAGACCTGTGCCTGTGGCGCGCAATCCTTCATCCCCGCGGCGGGAATGCTTCTGGGTCGCGAACTTTATGCTCCCAACATGGAGATCATAATTCGGGGCACGCGGGACTATAATCCCATTGTAAGCCCCCGGGACTTCCACTTTCTAGCGCAGCGGGGGAAGATGGATCTCTTCTTTATCGGCGCCATCGAGATAGACAAACACGCCAACTTCAACTTGCACGTCATCGGCGACCGCGATGCCCCGCAGGTGCTGATGCCCGGGCAGTACGGTACGGGTCTACTCTACTACGCCGTCCCCCGCATCATTATGTTCCGCTCGGCGCACACGAAACGTATCTTTGTGGAAAGAGTTCACTACATCTCGGGCGCAGGCACGTCTCCCGAAGGAATCTTCCGTCGCACCCGAGAGGTAAGGATTCTCACGCCTATTGCCTGGCTCAAGCTCAACCAAGAAAGCAGGGTCGTGGAGTTAGAGTCGGTACACCCCGACCATACGGCGCAAGAGGTGCAGAGAAACACCGGCTTTGACCTCAACATTCAGGGCCCGGTCCCCACAACGCCTGCGCCGACCGAGGAGGAACTTCATACTCTGAGGACCGTTGTCAAATCCGGCATGATTGAGACGGCAACCTACGCCGACCTAGCCCGCACGCGCATCGGTAACGCGGGGTGACAAAGCAAGAGAAGAGTTCGGACTGAACCGGCGCGAGAAATTGGCGTCGTGCCTGAGTATTGACTTATTTCCTTTTGGATTGCCCGCGGCCGGTTTCAATCGCTCCAGAGGTTCCAGTCGTTCAATCGCTCCGCTCCGTTCAAATCATTTAAAGGAAGTTCGTTCCAAACGTTCCAGAGGTTCCGGCCGTTCCAATCGTTCAACCTTAATACCGCCGGCCTGTTCCAGCCGTTCCACCGCTGCGCTCCGTTCCAGTCGTTCCAAACGTTTTCCTTTCCCAATTTTAATCAAAAACTCGTGTGATCGATTGCGATTGACGGATCGCCGGCTTAGCGTTACAGAGGAAGCAAATTGGCCGGAGGCGCGATGACCATGGCAAATCGAGCGGCAGAGATACACGCCGGGCTGAAACACCCGGTGATCGACGGCGACGGCCACTGGATGGAGCCGATTCCGATCTTCCTCGAGTACCTCCGCGAAGTGGGCGGCCCTGGATCTGTCGATCAGATACGAGCGCTCTGGCGCCGGAATCAAGCGTGGTACCGGGCCACCTGGGCGGAACGCCAGCACAATCGCCTGCGCCGCACGATCTGGTGGGGGGTCACGACCAATACGCTCGACAAGGCCACCGCGCTGCTGCCGGCTCTGCTGAACGAGCGGTTGCCCGAATTGGGCATCGACTTCGCGCTGATTTATCCGAGCTTCGGCCTCACCCTCAGCGGCATCGCCCAGGAAGACCTGCACCGGGCCGCGGCCCGCGCCTACAACATGATGACGGCGGACATGTTTGCGCCGTTCGCCGCGAGGTTTGCGCCTGTAGCCATCGTGCCCGCACACACGCCGGACGAAGCTCTCGAGGAGCTGGAATACGCGGTCGGGCAGCGGGGTTTCAAAGCGATCATGCTGCGGGGAAACCAGGAGCGACCGATCCCAAGCGCGGCGGAAGAAATCAATGACCCGCAGAAGGCCGCCTGGTACTGCGATACCATCGCCCTCGACAGCCCCTATGACTACGACCCGTTGTGGCAGCGCTGCGTCGAGCTCGGCGTGGCCGTGACCCAACACGCGGGCAGCCCACGCTGGCCGGATCGCGCCTCCATCAGCAACTTCACCTATAACCACGTCGGCCACTTCGCCGAATCGAACCACGCCTTTGCCCGGGGCGTTTTCCTGGGCGGTCTCGTGCGGCGCCACCCGAGTCTTAATTTCGGCTTCATGGAAGGCGGCGTGAGCTGGGCCTGCCAGATGTGCCTCGACTTGATCGAACACTGGGAGAAGCGGCGCCGCGCCGGGCTCCAGTACCCGAGCGAAACTGACGTTGCCCAAATGCATCGGCTGATCGACCGCTATGGCGATCGGAGATTGAAAGCCAGCGCCGGCGCAATCATGAACAACCTGGACGCATTCCGCCCGGAATGCAGTCTTGACGAACTCGGACGGCCCGAGCATGTCGCGGACGATTTCGAGGCGGCGGGAATCAACTCGAAAGCGGATGTCCGGGCGGTCTTCTCCGGCAACTTCTACTTTGGCTGCGAGGCGGACGACCTGGCGACGATGTGGGCCTTCGATCCGCGCATGGGCGTGCGGCTGCGGCCGGTCTTCAGCTCCGATTTCACCCATTTCGACGTGCCCGATTTCAGGGAAGTGATTCCCGAAGCGTTCGAGCTCGTGGAGAAGGGCTTCGTGACGGAGCAGGATTTCCGCGAATTCACGTTCACCAACGCCGCGCGTCTGCACACGCGCAACAACCCGGGCTTCTTCAAGGGCACCGTGGTTGAGCAAGCTGTGGCCAATGAGCTTGGACTGCCAGCAGCGAAAGCCTAAGCGGACCTATTTGATTGTTTACCTCCCGCAAAGGCGCAAAGACGCGAAGTTCGAAAGAAAGAAACCGAAGTGACTCAATATCTTGTTCGATATCGACGGTCTACCGGTGATCTTCTTCAGTTCGAGGATCTCGGTCCCAATCGCGCTGCTGCAATGGAGCGCCGCTCAGAGGAGGAAAGGGCCCATAAGGACGATTCGGATGTCGAGGTAGTCCTCCTGACCGCGTCTTCTCGTGAAGCTCTGATACGAACCCATGCGCGCTACTTTAAGAGCGTGCCCGAGTTGGCTGCCGCGTTGGCCGCGGCTCTGCCAGCCATTCCAAGGGATGCCTCTCGTCCTATTTCGAAGGATAATGTCGGCATTGATCAGCGAAAGAGGTCGTAACCAAAGAGAGCCGTAGGTAATGACCTCGTCGTCATAAGCGGAACTGCTAACGACCTCACTTCGCGCTCTTCAAAAACGGCGACCAGTTCCACTCGAAGGTCGGATCGGTGTAAGCTTCCCGTGGCATAAGTGACGTCAGTCCGCGTTTGGCCATCTCGCCCTCGAACTTCTCCCGCACCCAGGGATCTTCGTTGACGTACTCGATCTGGTCCTTGGCGCGGTCTTCGACCTTCTCGGCGTGGCCGTGGAACTGCATCGGCGGGTGCAGCGCGAGGTAGCGCGCCGGCTCGCCGCCGGCGTTGAAGTGCTGGTGAAACCATTTATTAGGCGGGACAAAGCAGCTCGCCTCGTGCCAGGGCACGACGACCTTTTCTTTTCCTTCCTCCCACATGATCGAGTAGCCCTCGCCGACGGGAATGACGATCACGCGCCCCGGGCCGTGGCGGTGGGCCTTTTTGTATAGGCGCGCGTCGAAGACGGACATGTGACAGGACATTTCAGAGTCTGGGAACTGAATATAAACGCTCCGGCCGCCGGCGCCGCGCCGCGCGTTGCTATCGAGCTTGTCCCAGGCGCGCATGTCGGGAAAGAAGTTGCCGTACCAGTAGGCGCGCCGGCCCCAGGACTCGTCAAGCAGGTTTTGCGAGACCATCTTGGCCTCGGAGTAGAAATCAAGCTCATTCTGAATATCCGGCCCCTCGTACAGGTTGCCGAAAATAAAATTCACGTCGCGCACGCCGGATAGCGTCAACGGCATATAGTTGTAGTGCAGCAAGCGAACCGGCTTGTCGCCCTGCATGTTGCTGAACTGGTGCGTGTAGTTGTGCGGCAGCAAAAACATACTGTGCTTCTGCCACTCGAAGGTTTTTTTGGGCCGTTTTTCCCCGGCCCAAATCGTCGTCAGCCCGCGCCCTTCGACAACGTAGACGATTTCGTCGAGAGCGAATTTGAGCGGCGGCAAAGTTCTGCCCGGCGAAATTTCCGTCACTCGCGCGGAGGTAACGCCTTCCTGGCCGACTAGCTGGATGAATGCCGAATTGCACTGGCGCGCATCCCACCAACCCAACTGCAATGTGCGCAAATCTTCGATGTAGTAGCCCCGATGAATAGGAATGCCTTGGGCTTCCATCCACTCGTCGTAGGTATAAAACTTGCTCCACATTCTTCGTTCCGCTTGCATTGCCTTGGACATTACCGTCTTTCCTCCGAAAACGTTTTTCTGGTCATTCATATCACCGATCAATATCGAAACAAATTGCCGAACCGATCCCTATTTGGCCAGCACCACAAGAACGGTCCCGGAAACGGTTAACAGCGCGCCGCCGATCACGCGCAACGAAAGCGCCTCCAGATCCCTGAGAAAAATGGCGGTGAGCAAGAGCGTCAACACCGGGCTGGAGCTCACCAGCGGTTCGACGATAACCACTTTGCCGTGGCTAAGGGCGTAGAAAACCGAGAGCATCGCCGCGGTATTGAAAAACGCCGACGGGAACAGCCATGCGGCGCTCCGGCGCGTGAGCTTGAAAGCTCCCTTACCGCCTTGAACCTGGAGCAGAGCAAACGAAAATGTCGCGGCAGATAAAGCCGTAACGGCCGCCGCCAACAGCGGGATGTTGACGAAACCCAAGCCGGCCTTGCGCAAGGTTGACGAGGCGCCGAATGCGATCGCTCCGACGATCGGGAAAATAATATCTCCCTTGCGCCACTGGCCTACGGCCGGCTTGACCATCGACAGGATCACCACGCCGCCAATGACCAGGAGAGTTCCAATGATGTTTTGCAAGGCCCACACTTCACCCAAGACGATCACGGCGAAGACCGAGGCGAAGATCGGCGAAGAGTTCACGATCGGCACGGAGCGGGCAACCCCGACTCTCTCGATTCCCACGTAACTCAAGGTGCGACCGATTCCGGGCGCGAAAATACCGGCGACAATGAAAATTGCGATTGCTGGAGTCCAGAGGGCCGAGAGCGGCACGAAAAACGGCATCAAGCACCACAAGATCAGCGCGCTCATAGAGAGCGAGATAAACGACCCGGTCATGGCGTTGGACCCGACGAGACCGCGCCGGATCATGATATGCGCGATGGAGAAACAGAGCGCCGCTTGAAAAGAGAAATAAATCGCCATTCGCCAACTCTATCGCGCCGTGATCACCAGGACCGTGCCCGCCACCGTCACCAACGCGCCGAAAATGATCCGGGGCGATAGGCGTTCGATCTGCCGGAGAAAAATTGCCGCCCAGAGAATCGTCAATAGGGGATTGCAAGCGACCAACGGCTCGACGCGAACAACCTTGCCGAGGTTGAGAGCGGAAAAAAACGACAGTATCGCCCCCGTGTTGACCAGCGCCGCGCCGAACATCCAGCCATCGCTCTGCCGATGAAATTTGAGCGTTCGGCGTCCTCCCCGGACCTGAATGATGATTAGCAAAACCACAAACGCGGTCCCGACGGTGATGGCTGCCGCGAGTAGTGGCAGCGGAACCGTCATCAGGCCGCTCTTTCGAAGCGTGGTTGAAACGCCGAACGCCACGGCGCCGAGGAGAGGGTAGATGATGTCTTTCTTTCGCCACTCACCTTCCGCAGGCTTGCTCAAAGAGAGCAGAATGATCCCCGCGATGACCAGGCTGGTCCCGAGGATATTTTGGCGGGTCCAGACTTCGCCCAAGATAAAAACCGCAAAGACGGAAGAAAAGATCGGCGATGTATTGACTATCGGCGCGGAGCGGGCGACGCCTATTTTTTCCATACCGACGTAACCCAAAGTTTGGCCGATCGCCGGCGCGAAAACACCGGCGGCAATAAAATAGCCTACACCCGGCGCCCGCAATGCCGATAACGGAACCAATGCCAACGCCAGCAGCCAAAAGATCGCGGCACTGGTGCCGAGTGAAATGAAAGAGCCGGTCAGCGCGTTGGAATTTACCAAACCCCGCCGGACGAAAATATGCGCAATGGAAAAACAAAGCGCGGCTTGGAAAGCGAAGTATTCGGCCATGGATTAGCTTGCAGATGGGCCTGCCGCGATATGAATCTGACTCCGCGCGACACTTTCCGAGTCCTCTCCCCCTCGACGGGGGAGAGTTAGAGTGGGGGTAAACTTCGAAACTCAGCGAGCGAGAGCTGCACCCCCAACCTTCCCCGTCAAGGGGGAAGGAGTTTGAGAAAGCTCTGCGCCCGCAGCGATGAATAAACGTTAATCGCTGTGCGTCGTCGGGAACATCAACGACTTGACGGTGACGGGAATGACCTCCGTGATACCCAAGCATTCGCCGATATCCACGTAGTCGAGGTCGCCGACTTCGATTCCGTCGACAGCGATGATATCGCGCGAGACTTTGAGCTCGTCCTTTAAAATTCCACCCAATGATTTCGCGATGTCGAGGTCCAGAGTCAGATAAAGCGGGCAGTGCGGATCGTCCGCATCCTTAAGCACTGCCGCCACGCCCTCGGCGATCCGTTTGACTGATTGATAATCCGGCACGCCGTTCACCGTCAAAGACAACGCCAGGCCCGAGGTAAAGCGCGGCAAGTCGAACTTGCGCAAAGATTGTTTGAGCGCGTTGCTGACCGACTCGCCGTCGCGAATCGTCGCTTGAATGACTTTGAGGCCGTGCACCGGCAGCGCCTGCTCATTGGAAACGTAACTCGTGTTGCCGCTGGCTTGAATCGTGTACTCGCCAGCGCCGATGACCGTGGCCCGAATGCCTTCCACAGGCTCCCTTACGACATCTTTCGGCAGGCCTTTGAGATGCTCGCGCATGTTCTTTCCAAGCACGGGCCCGATATCGCCGTATGATTTCGCATCGTGATCATAGACATGCTCCGACACGCCGCCGGAGAAGACAATATGTTGAACCTGCTTCAAGCCCTTGTAGTTAACGAACGGAGGGGTGACCATGAGCTGCTTGGCCATTGGAGCCTTGGGCCCTTCCTCAATGGTCCCGAAGAGTATCTTTGCCATGTAGGCGCCGAAGTCTTCTTTCATTTTCTCAGTGATCTTCTGGCCGAGCTCGACTCTGTAGCCAAGTTCTTGCATCATCGTGCGGCCGCCGTCTTCGATCCGAGTAATCTTATCGTCCTCGTCGAAAGCGATCAGCCGGGCGCCAACGTTGATGGCGGCGGTCTGGGTAACCACGCCGTCCTCGATGAGGGATAACTTCGTTGTGCCGCCGCCCATATCGACGTTCAACACGGTCTTGTGCTCGGTCTTGGATAGGTCCACCGCGCCGCAACCGTACGCTGCCAGCAATGCTTCATGGTTGTGGCCCGCCGCCGCGCAGATAAATTTGCCGGAGTACTTGGCGAAGTTCTCGACGATGGGCTGGGCGTTTTCTTTTTTTAACGCCTCGCCGGTGATGATCACCGCGCCGGTATCGATATCTTCGGGCGATAGACCCGCGTCTCGGTAGGCCTCGTGAATGAATTCGTTAACCTTATCCGTGTCGATCTTGGTCGCCGACAGGTAAGGCGTCAGCATGATCGGCGAGCGGTAGAGCACCTCGCGGTTGGTCACTTTGAACTTGCCGGAAAGCGACGCGCCTTGGCGCCTGAGCGTGATATGGGAGAAAATCAGGTGAGAAGTCGAGGAGCCGATATCGATGCCCACGCTTTTGAGCGAGAACATCTCCAGTCCTTCGATATCGGTGACGATCTCGCCTTCTTTAATAATGAAATTATCCGGGTGGTCGTGATCGTAAATGTCATCGTGCATTGGCTTGCCTCTATCCATGATTCTTGCGGCCCTTCATAAAAAGCAATCCCCGCGCTGGGCGGGGATTGCTGAATTTTACCCTGAGAGAGCTGTGGGGTAAAGTGCTTATTGCTTCCCCATCGCCTTGGACCACTCGTAGTCCGGGTCGGTGAAACACTCGGCGGGCATTTCGCTCTTGATGCCGTGCTTGGCCAATTCTTCTTGGAACTTGTTGCGGATATAAGGATCCTCATTGGGGTATTCGATCTGGTCTTTGGCGCGGTCTTCGACCTTTTCCGCGTGACCGTGGAACTGCATCGGCGGATGGAGCGCCAGATAGCGCGCCATGTCGCCGCCGGCATTGAAGTGCTGGTGGAACCATTTGTTGGGCGGGGTCACCATGGAGCATTCATGCCACGGGCAGACGATCTTCTCTTTGCCCTCTTCCCACATGATCGAATAGCCTTCGCCCGCCGGAATGATGATCGCGCGCCCGGGTCCGTGGCGGTGCGCCTTTTTGTAGGTCTTGGGTGCGAACACCGACATATGCGCGGTTAATTCTGAATTCGGGAATTGAATGAACACGCTCTTGCCGCCGGCGCCGCGCCGCTCGTTGGCGTCGAGCTTGTTCCAGGCGCGCATGTCGGGGAAAAAATTGCCGTACCAGAACGCCCGCATGCCCAAACCTTCGTCGGCGTTGGCCGCCTGGACCATCTTCGCCTCGGAATAAAAATCCCCCTCCAGAGCGCCGTTCTTCGCCTCGAAGGGGTTATTGAAATACAGGTCCGGATCGGGCAAGGCCGACATCGCCATCGGCATATAGCTGTAGTGGAATAGGCGTACCGGCTTGTCGCCCTGCATGTTGCTGAAGACATGGTGGTGATTGCGTGGGACCAAAAATAGGGCATGCTCTTGCCATTCAAAGCTCTTCTTCGGTTTATCACCGCCCCAGACGGTGGTAAGGCCGCGCCCGGAGAGAACATAAACGATCTCATCCAGAGCGAATTTCACCGGCGGCAACGATTTACCCGGGGGAATTTCAGTCACGCGCGAGGCGCTGACGCCTTCTTGACCCAACAACTGAATGAACGCCGCCTTACATCCGCGCTCTTCCCACCATTCAAGCTCGATGGTGCGCAAATCCGGTATGAAATAACCGCTGTGAATCGGGATGCCCTTGGTTTTCATCCAGCGATCATAGGTGAACTCCTTGCTCCACATCGTGATGACGGGTTCCGCTTTCGCTGCCGTAGCCATAAAATCCCCCTTGCCTGCTATTTTCTCGCGTCTTTCCCGGCGACCTGAAGCCGCACTAACGCGCGCCGCAGAGCCGCTTCCGCGATCTCGAAATCCTTTTCACCGCGGCTCAGCTCGCGTATTCGTTTCTCAGCCCGCTCTTTCGCTTGTTGCGCGCGTGCCGTATCGATCTCGGCGGCGAATTCGGCCGCCGGAGCGAGCACAGTCATGACATTATCCAAAACCTCGGCGTACCCGCCGCTCACAGCCAGGTAGTGCTTCGCCGTCCCCTGTTTATAGCTCATTTCGCCGGGCTCCAAAAGGGACAAGAAAGAGATGTGATTCGGCAGCACGCCGAACTCGCCCAATGCGCCGGGGCCGGTGACTTCGTCCACTTCTTCGTCGAGCAGTAGCCGGCTCGGCGTTACGACTCTAAGCCTGATTTTATCCGCCATCTTATCTCAACTACTCGAACCTATGGAACGGTTGGAACGAAAAGCAGCGATTCGTTCAAAAAGTTCAAATCGTTCAAGCCGTTCAAAACCTCGCGCAATTCATCGTACGGTTAGCTCGCCGCCATTTTTTTCGCCTTCTCGACGGCCTTCTCAATCGTGCCGACCATGTAGAAGGCCTGTTCCGGTATATCGTCGTGCTTGCCGTCGACGATTTCCTTGAAGCCGCGGATCGTATCCTTTAGTTCGACGTACTCGCCGGGTGTGCCCGTAAAAGCCTCGGCGACGTGGAACGGTTGCGACAGGAAGCGCTGAATCTTGCGCGCCCGGGCCACCGTGAGCTTATCGTCTTCGGAAAGCTCGTCCATGCCGAGAATCGCGATGATGTCTTGCAAATCTTTATAGCGCTGCAGGATCAACTGCACCTGGCGCGCGGTGTCGTAATGCTCGCTGCCGACGACATGGGGATCGAGAATACGGGAAGTGGAATCCAGCGGGTCCACCGCGGGGTAGATACCCAGCTCGGCGATCTGACGGGAGAGCACCGTGGTCGCATCTAAATGCGCGAAGGTCGTCGCCGGCGCCGGGTCGGTCAAATCGTCGGCGGGAACGTAGATCGCCTGCACCGAGGTAATCGAGCCCTTGCGCGTGGAGGTGATGCGCTCCTGGAGCTCGCCCAGGTCGGTGGACAGCGTCGGCTGATAACCGACGGCGGAAGGCATGCGTCCGAGCAAGGTCGAAACCTCAGAGTTGGCCTGGGTGAAACGGAAAATGTTGTCGATGAAGAGCAGCACGTCCCGGCCCTCATCGTCGCGGAAATATTCCGCCAGCGTCAGCGCGGTCAAAGCGACCCGGGCGCGCGCCCCGGGCGGCTCGTTCATCTGGCCGTAAACCAGCGCGGCCTTATTGATGACGCCCGACTCTTTCATTTCGAGCCAAAGATCATTGCCCTCGCGGGTGCGCTCGCCGACGCCGCCGAAGACGGAATAGCCGCCATGCTTCATGGCGACGTTGTTGATCAGTTCCATCAAAATGACGGTCTTGCCGACGCCGGCGCCGCCGAACAGGCCGACTTTGCCGCCGCGAGCGTAAGGCGCTAGCAGGTCGACGACTTTGATGCCGGTTTCCAGAGATTGAACCTTGGTTTCCTGGTCGACGAACTCCGGTGTCGGTCGATGAATCGGATAGGATTTCTTGGCGTTGATCGGCCCCAACTCATCGACCGGCTCGCCGATAACATTAAGCACCCGCCCCAAAGTCTCCGGACCCACCGGCACGCTGATTCCAACGCCGGTATCCAGCGCATCCATGCCGCGAACCAGACCGTCGGCGGTATCCATGGCGACGCAACGAACCGTGTTTTCACCCAAATGCTGCGCCACTTCCAAGATGAGATTACCTTCCTGGTCGCTGATCGCCGGATTGCTGACTTTCAACGCGTTGTAGATGGGTGGCAGCGACCCGCCGGGAAACTCGACGTCCACGACCGCTCCCAGCACCTGGGTGATCTTTCCACTGTTCATAGCTTTAAAACCTCCAACTGTCGTGCTCGTCGCTCGTGTTCGTGCTCGTCAAAAGGGAGAACTCCGAAAATACGAGCACGAGCCACGAACACGAGCACGTTCTTATCATTTCAACGCTTCCGCCGTGCCGACGATTTCCATCAGCTCGCGGGTGATCGAAGCTTGACGCGCCCGGTTCATCTGCAAGGTCAGACTGCCCATCATCTTGGACGCGTTGCTGGTTGCCGAATCCATCGCGGTCATGCGCGCGCCATGTTCGCTGGCGATCGCTTCCAACAGCGCCCGCTGCGCCGCCACCTCGGTAACCCGTGGCAAGAGGCTTGCCAGGAGTTCCTGCACTCCGGGCTCGTAAAGATATTCCGTTGGTTGTTGTCCCGCCGCCATGCTCGCGTCGGTCAACGCGACCGGCAAAAGCTTTTCCAGCGTCGGCACCTGAGAGAGCGCCGAACGAAAACGGCTGTAGAGAATGTAGACCGCATCGGTCTCACCGCCGACGAAACGGTTGATCAGTTTCCGGGCGATCTCCGCCGACAATTCTTCGGCGGGCGTGGCAAGAATCCCGATATGGCGGTCGGCGATGCTCGCCCGGCGCCGGCGAAAGTAATCCGCGCCCTTGCGGCCGACCAGAGTGAGTTCGATTTCTTTATCGCCGGCGTTTTTCCGCATGAACGCCTCGGCGGCGCGAATGAGATTGGCGTTGTAGCCGCCGCACAGGCCGCGGTCGGAGGTAAAGAGCACCAGGTGAAGTTTTCTTTCCTCGCGGGCTCTTAATAAAGGATGGGCCTCGCTGGACACCCGCGCGCCGACGTTTTTGAGCAGCTCCATCATTTTCTCGGCGTAGGGCCGCGCCGCCACCGCCGCCTCCTGGGCGCGGCGCAGCTTGGCCGCCGAGACCATTTTCATGGCCTTGGTGATCTGCTGCGTGTTGCGGATCGAACCGATCCGCTTACGGATCGCTTTGAGAGTCGCCATTGCTAAGTTATGAGTGATGAGTACTGAGTGCTGAGCCGGACGGGGTCAGGAGCCTTTCGGGAAGGGCTCCTGACCCCTTATCTCAGGCCTCATTACTCAGGACTCAGGACTATCCTTTGAACGTCCCTTTAAACTCTTCCAACGCCTTAGTTAACTTGGTGCGCAGGTCGCCGTCCAGTTCACGCTTCTTAAGTATGTCGGCAAATATATCCGGATGCTTCGATTCGATGAAGGAATAGAGTTCCTGCTCGTATTTTTTGAGCGCGGCGAGCGGCAGCTCATCGACGAAGCCGTTGGTGCCGGCGTAGAGGATTAGAATTTGTCTTTCCACCGCCAGCGGCTCGTACTGCCCCTGTTTGAGCAGCTCGACAAGACGCGCGCCGCGGTTCAGTTGCCGCTGCGTTGCCTGATCCAAATCCGATCCGAACTGGGCGAACGCCGCCATTTCCCGGTACTGCGCCAGCTCAAGCCGGAGCGTGCCGGCGACCTGCTTCATCGCCTTCATCTGCGCGTTGCCGCCGACGCGGGAGACCGAGATGCCGACGTTGATCGCCGGGCGGACGCCGGAATAAAAGAGGTCGCTTTCCAAAAAGATCTGCCCGTCGGTGATCGAAATGACGTTGGTCGGAATGTATGCGGAAACGTCGCCCGCCTGGGTTTCGATGATCGGCAGGGCGGTCAGCGATCCGCCGCCGCGCGCGTCGCTCATCTTGGCCGCGCGCTCGAGCAGCCGGGAGTGAAGATAGAAAACGTCCCCCGGAAAAGCCTCGCGTCCGGGCGGGCGGCGCAGCAACAGGGACAATTGCCGATACGCCACGGCGTGCTTCGAAAGATCGTCGTAGATCAGGAGCGCGTGGCCGCCGTTGTCGCGGAAATGCTCGCCCATCGTACACCCGCTATAGGGCGCGATATATTGCAGCGGCGCGGACTCGGAAGCCGTAGCCGCGACGACGATGGTGTACTCCATGGCACCGGCTTCTCTGAGCCTATCGACGACCTGGGCGACCGTGGAGCGCTTCTGGCCGATGGCAACGTAAATGCAGACCACGTTGCCGCCTTTTTGATTGATGATCGTATCGATGGCGACGGCGGTCTTGCCGGTCTGGCGGTCGCCGATGATCAGCTCGCGCTGGCCGCGGCCGATGGGGATCATGCCGTCGATGGCTTTTAACCCGGTTTGCAGAGGCTCTTTAACCGGTTGGCGTGCGACAATGCCGGGCGCTTTGATTTCGATGCGCCGTCTGTCTTTGGTATCGATTGGCCCACGGCCGTCGATGGGCTCGCCCAACGCGTTCACCACTCGTCCGACCAGCGACTTGCCCACCGGCACCTCGGCGATGCGTCCCGTGCGCTTCACGGTGTCGCCCTCTTTGATCATGTGGGTCTCGCCGAACAGAGCGGCGCCGACATTGTCTTCTTCGAGGTTGAGGGCGACGCCGAAAATCCCATGAGGAAATTCCAACAGCTCGCCCGCCGCGACCTTATCGAGACCATGGACCCGCGCGATGCCGTCGCCGGTCGATAGCACGGTGCCGATCTCCTGAATTTCGACGCTTTTTTCGTAGTCGCGAATCTGCTCTTTGATGATTCGGCTGATCTCCGCTGTGCCTATCTCCATGGTTCGCTCCTTAGTATTCGCGCGCGATGCGCTGTTTCATCTTCTCAAGCTGGGTGCGCACGCTGCCGTCGTAAACCTTGCCTTCCAATTCGACCAACAGACCGCCGAGCAGATTTGGGTCCGTCTCTTGCTGCAACACGACCTCTTTGCCGGAAATCCCTCGCAGTTGCTCGCGCAGCCGCTCCACCATCGCCGCATCAAGCCCGACGGCGCTAACGACTTTCGCCTCGACTCGGCCCTTGGCCTCGTTGAGGAGACGCCGATAGCAATTGACGATGCCGGGCAGATGAGCGAGACGGTCGCGCTCTAACAGAAGCGACAGAAAGTGAATCGACAGCACCGACAGTTCCAGGCCGTTGGCCACCTGAATGAGAATTCTCTTGCGGCTATCCATAGGGAACGCCGGATTCGTCAACACTCCTTCCAGCTCGGACCCGCTAAAGGCCGCGTAAAACTGCTCGATCTCCTGGCTAATTTTTTCTTCCTGGCCCGCCTCGCGCGCCAGTTGAAAAAGCGCCCTGGTATATCTGCGGGCTAAACTACCTTCAATCATTGCGTCCGTCCGATGCTTTGAATGAAGTCTTCCGCCAAACGGTCCTGATCGCCGGATGAAAGATGACGCCCGAGCAGTTCGCGCGCGGTGGATGCGGCCTGAACGGCCATGTCGAATCGGATTTTCTGCCGCGCGGTCTTAACTTCTTGATCGGCGAGAAAGACTGCGTCTTCTTTTATCTTCACTGCCAGCATTTCGGCTTCGCCGATCAGTTTGCCCTTTTCTCTTTCGCCCTCAGCCCGTAACTCGGCCTGAATCGCATCGACCTCGCGTTGGATACCGGCGAGCTTCGCTTGATAGTGGCTCACCACCGCCTCGGCCTGCTTCTTACTTTCCGCCGCGCTTTCAATCGAAGTTAAGATTCCCTCGCGCCGCGAACGGAGAAAGTCGCGCACCACCGGTAGGGCGAATCTTTTGATGATATAGGCAAAGATGACAAAATTCCCGAGCGGGAATAAGATTTGGATAATCGAAGGGGCGTGGTGTTCGGCTTCGGCGGCCGAGGCCCAGGCCTGGGCGACACTCAAGATCTCCAAGTAGCTCACGCCAGGTTCCTTCCGAGAATCTTGCTCGCCATCTGCCGGGCCACCGTCGCGGCCTCGGCCGCGGCGAGCTGCCGGTCCCCCGCCACCTGCCTCGCGACTTCCTGGCGCGCAAGCTCCAGGGTAGCCGTCGCCTCCTGGCGCGCCTGGCTCAACACCTGCTCGCGCCGCTGCCGCGCTTCTTGAAGGATCGACTCTTTGGCCGCGCCACCAGCGGCCTGGGCCTGGGCGATCCGCTCTTCGTACTGTGCCTTGAGCCGCGCGCCCTCCCGCTCCAAGTCGGCGGTGTCGTGGAGAGCGCCGGCAGTCCTGCTTTCGCGCTCTTCAAGCAGTTTTAGGTAGGGGCGAAAAAGAACCTTGTTGAGAACAAACCACAAGACGAGAAAAAAGACGATTTGATAGACGACGCTTATGTCTAAGGAAATCATACGCTAGCTTTCACCACCGGGTAAACTCTCGTCAGCATTTCAACCGCTTGCACCTTGAGGGGCACCAAGCTCAAGAAAAAAACCAACCTTACTAATGAGGAACGTAGAAACTTGGATACGGCGTGAACGGCGAACCGAAGTCTATTTCTCGGAATCAGCCTGCAATTTGGGCGCTTGAGCCCCCACAGCCATCTCGGCGGTCGCGGCCTGAAAACCCGCCACTCCACCTTTTTGTTTTGCCACTCCCATGGAACAGTCACCATCAAAAACCACGCCCTCCGTAACAGTCAACCGAGGGGTAACAATGTTCCCGTAAAGCCGCGCCGGCGTCACGAGATCGATTTTCTCTTTGGCCGTCACGTTGCCTTCCACCCGACCGTGAATTACGACAGTTTGGCCGGATATTTTGGCTCGCACTTCAGCCCCCTCTCCGATGACCAGCCTGCCCTGGCACTGGATTTCCCCATCCACGCTTCCGTCGATTCTAGCGTCCCCTTGAAAATTCAACTGGCCGCTTACCCGACTTCCCTTCTGCAGAGACGCCACCAATCCCGACTCAGTCGGCCGGGGCGGTTCCTTTACGGGTACAGGCTCCGACGACATGGCGGTTGCAACTGGACGCGGTTCCCCACCCACGGGCCGCTCGGTTTCCGACTCTTTCTTTCCACCGGGGTTTCGATCAAACCAAGCCATAAGATATGACCCCCCTGTTTTTGGCAGATTTTGCTATAGCATCCATGACTGTCATTGTCAAAAGTGAAGGGCAAGGGGCTTGGCCGTGGCGCCGCCAAGTGTGCCCCTGGGATGGAATCCGGAGTGAGAGCGGGAACTTGAATCGAAGGGTCGATTTAATCTCTACGGGTGTAATTCCCCGCAGCTGGCTGCGTCGTGATTCACGCGTAGGATGGGTTGAGCGTTAGCGATACCCATCGTTCCCCGTGGTGGGTATCGGCGCTTTGCGCCTCCACCCACCCTACAATTTCGCTCGACATGCTTGTGCTTCGATACCCCGCAGCAAGCTGCGGGGTAGTTCATTTTGCTCCAGTTTTAATACCCGCTACGTACGGTTACATTGCCTACCCTATAAACTTTCTTTACCTCCGTACTGCCACCGATGCCTCGAATTGACCGACCGCAACCCACCGAAGAATTCACGTGGTATTTGTCCGACCTTGACCCCTGCTCCGTGTTTGTTTAGCTTAAGGCAGGAGGCTCGGTCATGACTTGCACGAGAAACGCTGCCATCCTGTTTTTTTTCTCCCTGTTGCTAATCACCAACCCGCTGGCCGCGCAGACGCTGCTTCGCGTGGCGACCCCCGGCGCGCTTACCGCGCGCTGCCGATCTTCCTCGGCGCCAAAAAGGGGGTGTTTGCCAAGTATGGGCTCACGGTCGAAGTCATTGCCACGCGCAACGAGCAGATGAACATGCAGGCGCTGATGTCCGACAGCGTGCAGTTCCTCACCTCGAGCACGACGGGACTCTTTTACCTGGGCAAGCAGGGATTAGATGGTGTGGGAATCGCCTCGTGGAACAACGCCTCTCCCTACAGCGTCGGCAGCCGGTTCAAGATTAAAGACCTTAAAGAACTCAAAGGCAAAAAAATCGCCTCCAGCGGCGCCGGCGGCCGGGCGGATGCGTTTATACGCTTCATGCTCGCCAAGGCCGGGCTCGACCCTAAGAACGACGCGCAGATCATCCCACTGTCGGGCGGCTCCTCTGTCCGCCTTGCCGCCGTCCTTTCCGGGAATCTCGACGCCACACTGATTTCAACGTTGCAAGGGCGCCACGCCGAGAAGCTCGGTCTCACGGTGATCGCGATCCCGCTCGAATACACGTGGGGGATCAATTTGACGCGCAGATCGTTCATGGCAAAAAACCGCGAGCTCGTGAAAAATTATCTCCACGGGCTTTCGGATTCAGTGCGCTTGATGATGGCGGATAAGGCTACGACTTTCGCCGTCATGTCGCAGGTTTTGAAAATCGACGACCAGGAGAGCTTGGAGTATTCCTACCGGATGATGCGGGCGGACTCCCGGCCCGATCTGTTTCCCACCGAGGAATCGATTGTCAACGTACTCAAAACCATGAGCTACGAGGACCCGGCATTCTTGACCATTCCGCCGTTCAAGTTCTTTGACCTCTCATTGATCCAAGAACTCAAGGCAGAGTCGCGCTAGCCGGATTACTCATGGATCGAGGAAAAGGTACTATACACCGTCAACCAAGGAGTGAGCCTCGTAGGGAGCGGGCACAGGCCTGTCCTGAGCAGAGTCGAAGGAAACGTGGAGCTGCGCCGACCTGTCCCGCGCTTGGTAATGAGCTTGCGTTTCCTGCTGTCATAATGCTTTGCCATGTGAGTTTGCAATCCGATTCGAGGCACAGGTCCATTGCCCGCGACGGAAGAGGCTCGCTCCTTGGTTGCTGCTCGATCAATAATCCACGCTAGCAAAATCGAAAGGAGAAACTATGAGGCTAGTCCTAATCATTCTGATATCGATAATGATCCTCAACGCCGGGCAGACCGGAGCCGAGCCGGTGCGCGGAGCTTATCCGTCCGCCAACGTCCAGTTTTTGCCGGCGTTCGTCGCGCTGGAGAAAGGTTTCTATAAACGTGAAGGGTTGGACGCCGAGCTGATCTCCGTGCGCAGCGCCGTCACCGCCGTGCAGGCGCTCCTCGGCGAACAAATTCATTTCATTTTTACCGTCGGGCCGCAGATGCCGTCGATCTGGGAGGGCAGCGATATCATCCTGCTGGCCCAGCAGGTGGGCCGGCCGACCTTTTCGATGATCGTCACTCCCGACATCCAGAAGGTCGCCGACCTCAAAGGCAAGAAGATCGGCGTGAGCTTCGGCGGCTCGACCTTCTCCGGCACCAAGGCCTTGCTGGAACTCAACAAGATGAACTCCGACAAAGACGTTCAGTACGTCAGCATTCCCGGCAGCCAGCCTAAAATCGCCGCGATGCAACAGGGCATTATTCAGGCGGCCTTGCTTGCGCCGCCCGCCGATTACATCGCGATCAAGGCGGGCTTCAAGCGTCTGGTCAATTTGGCGGACGTTTTCAAGGATACTTCCTTCACCGGTCTCGCCGCCACGGGGAAAACCATCAAGGAAAACCCGCAATACGTAAAGCGCATGGTGCGCGCCGTCTATCATACCCGCGACAATCCCGAAGACGCGGTTCATACGATGGTCAAACACTGGCGCATGGAGCGCGAGGCCGCGGTCGACGCCTATCAGTTGATCCGCGAGGCGCTGAATCCCGTCCCCACCGAGAAAGGCGTGGAGCTCATGGCCCAGTGGCAGGCGGTCGCCTTGAACGTGAAACCGAAACGCGCCGCGCGTGAATATATGGACCTCCGACTCGTCAACGAAGTCGTCGCCGAATTAGCCCAAAAGTGAGGGAAAAATGATCGGGAAACTTCTTTTCGTTGCAGCATTCGCAATCAGTGTATCGAACGGCTTCGCCGCTGAAGCGCCGGAGAAAAAAGGGCCGCTCTACGCGACCCTGAAAACCAGCCTGGGCGACATCGTCATTCAATTATTCGACGACAAGGCGCCGAAAACCGTCGCCAACTTCGTCGATCTCGCCTCGGGAACAAAGGAATGGACCGATCCCAAGACGCGGGAGAAGGTGAAGCGGCCGTTATATAACGGCACGATCTTTCACCGGGTCATCCCGGGCTTCATGATCCAGGGAGGCGATCCGCTGGGTAACGGCACCGGCGGGCCTGGCTATCGCTTCGGAGACGAGTTTCATCCCGACTTAAAGCACTCCAAGCCCGGCATTCTCTCCATGGCCAACGCCGGACCTAATACCAACGGTAGCCAGTTCTTCATCACCCAAAAGGCAACCCCCTGGCTCGACGGCAAGCACAGCGTTTTTGGCGAAGTGGTCAAAGGCCAAAACGTCGTCGACGCCATCGTCAACGTGCCGCGCGACCTGCGCGACCGGCCGATCAAAGACGTGGCGATCCAGGAAGTGATCATTTCGCGCGGCAGTTTTTAAGCGTTAGAAACGTCTTCGGGGTGGAGGATGGGCATGAAGACCAGCCATTTACAGATAGCGATCTTTATTGCTTTTGCATCGCTACGTTTGTGCGGCGCCGCGCATAGCGCCGACACGTTGCCCCAAGCCACAGCGGTCTACGGTGTCATCTCCACCGATCCGGTTTACCTGTGGATCGCTCAGGAAAAAGGCTTCTTCAAGAAAAGCGGCCTAAATATCGATCTTACGCATATACCCACGAATCAGGCGGTCCAGGCGCTGGTTGGCGGCAAGGTCCAGTTTGTCACCGCGGGTCCGCAGATTCTCGACGCTAACCTGGCCGGTTCCGATACGGTCTACATCATGTGCCCGATCAACAGTTTCGTTCTTTCCCTGTACGGCAAGCGGGAGATCAACGGCGTCAAGGGACTCTTGGGCAAGACGGTTGGCGCAACCAACAAAGGCACGCCTACCGATATCGCCGGACGTAAGGTACTCGCGCAGAACGGTCTCAAGCCGGATGTGGACGTGAAGTTCGCCTATCTAAAGGAAATCCCCGCGCTGGTAGCGGCGCTTCAGCAGGGAGTCATCGACGCCGCCTTGATCACCGCGCCGAGCACGTTGACGGCAAGAAGCTTCGGCCTCAAAGAATTGCTCAACATCACGGCGCTCAAGCTGCCCTTCGTGCAGCATGCGATCGGCACCACCCGTTCCTACATCAATGCGAACCCGGAAATCGTGCGCGGCTTCTTGCGCGCCGCCGCCGAAGGGCTGAATTACCTGCGTAACAACCGCCCTGAAGCGGTAGCCGTCCTGTCCAAGTTCACCAAGACCACCGACGCCGCCCAGCTAAACGAAGCGCTCGATGCTTATGAAAAGTCCTGGGAGCGGATTCCCATGCCCTCGCAAACCGCCCTCGAAGCGGTCCTCGCCGCCTCGGAAAACCCAAAAGCCAAGGGAGCCACGTGGGAGCAGTTTGTCGACGACCGCTTTGTGAAGGAGTTGGTGGCGGCGGGAATGTTGAAGTGAGGAGACATTTATCCAGCTAGTCAACAACGTTCCGTAGATCTCTACGGTAAGTGAGGAAATTGCCTCGACAATGTCCGGGATCCGACCCCTCTGGGTTAGTTTGTAGCAATGGGGCTAGCTCTGCTATAGTTTTATTATGTCTGAAAAAATCCATTTGAGACCTGGTCTTGCACAGGTGCGTTACAGACTCGGAACGGCGCCTAACTATCAATTAGCATCACCTGGCAATGTCGCACACTTGGCGGGTAAATTCGCTGAGATTTTCAATCTAAAGGCCACTAGCTTCAATTTCAATCAGAATGCTCTCAGTACTCAATTTCTCTCATTCAGATACATCTTCCCTTTTGGCGCGCAAGGGATTCCGTTGACGCATCTTCCGTATTTGGACGTGGCGTTGGGAGTTGACCAAGTGGATCTGCTCTTCTCAAATCCACCTACCGTACAATTGATCCGTGAAACATCCCTACGGATCTTAGAGGCGGTCATTGCCGTTTCGTCGCCGACGATGGCTGACCATTATTTTGAGGCGAGTCTCCACGCGCCGGGTGATCAAATCAACATTCGGCAGTTCTTCGATAATTTCGTGACAATTCCGACCACCTTCCCTATAGAGAAAGGATTTGCCTTTTCGTTGACGTTAGAGAATGGCGCCAGAGCAGCCATGAATTTAGATACTTCTATCCTTATAAAGGGGGGAGTCTTTATCTTTTTCACGTATACGCGTTCAGTGAATGCAAAGGACGTCAACTCAATCGCAGCGATTATGGATTCCGCCGTTGGCGTTTACAGACAATTTCAGTCCGTGGCAAAAATTGAGATTGAAGAACCAGCGGAGATTCCGACATGAGGACCTACGCTCAGGAAAGACCGGAGAACCCTTTTGACCGAGGTGTTTTTCAGGTATCCGATGGCTCATCACACTATTTTGTGCATCTGAATATTGGCATACCAAATAAAGCATTGGGTTTGTCTCCAATGCTCAATATCTTTCCCGAACAGACCTCCGGCCAGGACAAGGTTCAAACCGACCTTCGGCTTAAGCCGTTGTTAGATATAGTGTTGCTTCCACGATCTCGGACTGAGGATCCGTCATTGATTGAGGCTGAAGCGAAGGCGGCCGCAAATTCGGCCAACGCAGCTGTTCAAAATTATTTCGAACTAAGCTCGATCGTTGAGCATGAACTAAAGTTTTTCTTCTTTGCGGGACAAGAGCAAACCTTTGAGGATGGAATTGAAAGTGAATTCTCACAGAATTTTGTTCGTATTATTTCCAGGTATAAGAAAATCGCGTTAGATAACTTGCAAAAGCTTATTGAGTCACATTCGATAAATACAGAAGTCCTTGCCGAAGCATTGCGTTGGCTGCCGAGAATTGAAGACTCCTCAACGTACAATCAGCGATTAAGTCTTCTAACACGATCACTTTTTCTGCCGTGGTCGCGTGCGAGAGATGCAGCTACATTGGCTCTCACATCACTTGGTGATAAGTCTGCGATCGCGGCATTAAAAAAAGCGATAGAACTAGAAAGCGTTGAGGAGCTTCGTGCAGACATGGAGCAAGCATTAACTTACCTAGAGGCAATCTCCGGTGCCTCTCCTTCTTAGAGAGATTAGAAGAGCTAAGTGGTACAAAAACGCTGAGGTCAAATGGCTCGGTGATAATGATCTGCAAGCGGATGCTCTGGGTGACATACGGACTTCTAACAACAGGTTGTCTGTTTGGGAGATTGCAGACGACCGAACGAATTTGGGTGCGGTTATTGGCGCCATTGTAGCGGGTAAGAATACTGCTGCAAACTTTGACTTCGCACTATTCACCACAACTGCCGTACTGGACACGAATATTATAATAAGTGAGGAGCCAGGCAAAACTTTCGACGAAGGGGTCAATGGTTTTCATCGCGAATTAATTGAGCTGACAACCTCGAAGCTTCTGGCTCTTGCGGAAATAATTCACCGACATGCGACCAAAGAAAGGATAATCGAGCCAGAGGTAGTAGCTTTGGTCGCTGCCGCTATTGAGGAGGGTCGTATTAAACCCGATTTTCTCTCGCCACAAATCAGAGGCAAACTGCAGAAGTAGGATAAGCTTCGGGGTCTGACATAACAATCGATTCTGCCAAAAAAGCCCTAAGGGTTTGGGGACGGGGCCACGTTGTTGACTAGCTGGACAAACGTCTGGTCAATATCTTCGAAACCCCCAGAGGTCGATAGGATAAGGGACAAAGGGTCGAATAAGGGGTCACCCATTAGCCGGCTGGTCAAGTAGGCACAGACTTTCCCGCGGAGAAGAATTTCTTTTTCTTCTCCTATCGTCTAGGATACGGGATACGGGACTACGGGATACCGGACGTTGTTGACTAGCTGGACAAAGTCCAAGGGAAATTACTGCGTCGCGTCTTTACCTTTCATGCTACCGACGAGGAATCGGTTCCAGTCGTCTGTCCAGTCGGTTGGAACTATGCGGAGCGCAGGCGTCGTTCTGCCGGCACAAAACGAATCTCGACATGCTGATTTAGGGCCACGGTGATTCGATTGAGCATCGCCAGGGAATGGCCCTCGTAGTTGGCGTCTTCGAGACGACAAATGACCGACGCTGTGGTTCCGATGAGTTGTGCCAAATGAGTAAGATCGACCTCTTTCGTTCGGCAAAAACAGCCAGCCTACTTCCGTTCTCTTCTCCGGCGTAGTCGGTTGGCTATTTCTTCGTAAATTTCTCGCCGGTGGCCGATGGCGAAGATCCTGATCACGCGGGTCTTGCGATCAAGTTCGTAAACAATGCGAAACCGCCTGACTTTGATGCGCCAAAGTCCGGTCAATTCTCCGATCAGCGGCGTTCCGGCGAACGGGTCGGCGCACAAAGATCGAAGTGCCTGCTTGATGCCGCGCTTCAATTCCGGAGGTAAGTGCCGAACGATTTCCGCGACGCGGGGTGGAATATCGGGCCGATAGACGGCCATTATCGCTTCCGGGGTTTACGCGCAACGAGAGATTCGCCGAAGAGCGCTTCGAAGGATTCCCCTTGTCGCCCTTTGGCGTAAAAACGCTTGCTCTGCGCGATCTGCCTCATCGATACCGGATCGCTCAAGATATCCAGCGTCTCTTTCAACCGCTCGTACTCGTCGTAATTTACCAGCACGGCCGCGGGTTTCCCGTTGCGTGTGACGACAATCTCATCTTCGCGTTCCTCGACACCGGAGACGAGCTCGGGCAACCGTGTTTTCACCTCTGAGATCGGCATCGTTTTGAACATGCTCGGCCCTCCGACTCGACCAAAATTCTGGTCTACAGGAATTTACGCTACCGTTCGGCACTCGTCAAGAGTGATTGACCGATGGCCCGGTGTTGTATCACTGGCCCGGACGACCGTTAACGATTCATTCGTCTACGGAGTTTCTAGGGTCCCCAAATCGCTTGTGTCAGCTCGCTGTCCGCTTTCTTTGCGAAGCTGAAATCGTAGGCGCGCTCGATGGGCACTTCCCTTGTGACGTTGAGGACCTCGCGTACGATGTCGAGATCGTTTTTCTGCGTTTCCTCGTCGACCACGCCGTTGCACGAAGTGGTCATCTCGCGCGGGAGCTATTAGGCGATACAAACGCTGCTCGCTACTCCAAATCGTAGGCCACGCCGACCCGCTCTGCCACTTCGCGCAATCCCTTCAGCACCGAGTCGTGCAAGGGAATGCCGTGCGCGGCTCTCTCCTGCGCCGTTTCGAATTCGATCTCTCCCGCCACGTACACCCGTTGCTGTCCTTCAGCCGGGGGCGTTGATCGCAAATCGATGATCAGCCGGTCCATGTCGCGTTTGAATTCGGCGACGGGACGAAAAGCATCGACGCGCACGGCGGCGAAAAAATGGCCGCGCGGATCTTGATTGGCGTTGAGCGCGGTGATCGTGCCCGTGAGCACGCCGCAGAGAATCTCCACGAGAATCGCCAGGCCGTAACCCTTGTGACTGCCGCTTTCCCACGTCCCGCCAAGGGGCAGCAAGCGGCGCGCTTTCTGCGCCGCCCTTGGGTCCGTCGTTGACGCGGCGTTTTCATCCAGCGCCCAGCCGCCTGGGATCGACTTTCCAAGCCGAGCCGCCAGTTCCAGCTTGCCGGCGGCGGCGGTCGTCGTAGCCATGTCCAAAACGAATGGCTGCTGCTTGTCCGCCGGAACCGCGAAGCACATCGGATTGGTGCCGTATTTTGCCGCGCGGCCAAAGGTGGGGACCACTTGCCGGCTCGCGTTGGTCATGGCGATGCCGATCATATCGTGCGGCAGCGCCATCATCGCGTAGTATGCCGACATGCCGTAATGGCGGCTGTTGCGCACAGCGACCATGGCGACGCCGGAGCCCCGGGCTTTCTCGATCGCCATCTCCATCGCCCGGAATCCGATAACCATTCCCATGCCGCAATCGCCATCGATAAGCGCCGTGGATGCGTTCTCACAAATGACGCGAATCTTGGGACTGGCGGTCATCGAGCCTTCGGTGAGCCACTGGACGTACCAGGCGTTGGGGCTGAAGCGAATCACGCCGTGGGTGTCCACCCCGCGTAGATCGGCCTGCACCAAGGCGTTCGCCGCGATCTCGGCATCCTCCTTCGGCACGCCGAGCTTCTCGAAAGACGAAGCGACGAAGCGCTTGAGTTTGCGGTGATCGACCCGGGTCATTTTTTCTGCGGAGTTTTCCATTGGCACCTCACGCTCGGTTCATGTCTGGCCTTTTCCTTATCGCTTCGATGCGCCGCCGATGTCAAGCGTGAAGGGCGCGATGCGCCGCCGGCCTTCAATTCCGCTTGACGCTCTGCCGCGCTTTGCCTATGTTACGGCAGAGCGACGGAGGATTTTGACCCATGACACCAAAACGAATCGCGACGGTCCTGATTTTTTACTGTTTCATACTCGCCGTCATCATCTCGTCTGCGCCGTCCAACGCCCACGCCGCCGAGTTGCCGCTGGTGCGCATCGCTCACGGCGCGTTCAGTGAGAAAATCGCCGTCATGTGGATCGGCGCCGAGCAGGGTATCTTCCGCAAGCATGGGGTGAACGTTGAAGTGATCGCGATTCGCACCGGGCCGCAGACCATGGCAGCACTGGCTTCGGGTGACATTCAAATCGCCTATACGATCCCCGGCTCGGTGGTCAGCGCGGCGGCCAGCGGCATGGACGTGGCGTTCTTCGGCGGCATCATCAATCTGGCCGAAGGCGACTTCATGGGCGGGAGAAATATTCGCAGCCCCGAAGACTTGAAAGGCAAACGGCTCGGCGTGCAAAGCATCGGCGGTGGCACCTGGTCGAATTCCATGCTCGCCATCGAGTATCTGGGGCTAGACCCCAATCGAGACAAGATCACGGTCCTTGTCATCGGCGACACGCCGATTCTCGCGCAGGCTCTCGGAGGCGGAAGCATCGAAGCGGCTTATTTGACCTACGGCTACAGCAAGCCGCTCAAGGACAAGGGGTTTCCATTGCTCTTGGACATGGCCAAGGCGCCGATTCCCTACCAGGGGCTCGCGCCGGCGACGCGCCGCACATACATTAGCCAGAACCCGCAGATCATCGACGGGCTAATGCGCGGCTTCGTCGAATCGATCGCCTTTATTCACAAGCCCGCGAACAAGGAAATCGTAATCCGATCCCTGATGAAAAACCAGCGCCTGCAAAATCCCCAGGACGCGGAGGCCGGCTACCAGTCACTGCAGTGGATGTACACACTGGATATCAAGCCCAATATCCCCGGCATCGCCAACATGGCGCGCCTGCTCGCGCTCGGCAATCCCAAGGTGAAGAGCGTCAAGATGGAGGACGTCGTCGACCAGGGGCCGTCACAGCGCTTGGAGCAGAGCACGTTTTATCGCGAGCTGGTCGCGCAGGGCAAAAAACCTTAAGCCGTCCGCGTTGCAAGCAAGACCGTCAAAGCGACGGCGAAAACAACTCGACGCATAATCACTTTTTGTATCATAGTCCCATTCCGGATCTAAGGTTTTCGCTACCTTATCAACGCCACCGAGATATTTCCAACTGAATTCGCCGTGCTCGGTCACAGCCGGCACCGCGGTCAGTTCCAAAGGGTATTGATCTTAGCTTGACCTGCTATGATAACTAAGCATAAATTGGCTCCGCGACTTCTTGTACCCAATGGATGAAAAGTGCATTTTCAGTCTAACCTCATAGGTTCGAGACCATACATCGTGTCTATTAGCCTGCTGGCGGTTTTGATTATCGGAATTGCAGACTACCTAACCGGCATCGACATTAGCCTCGCTATTTTCTACCTGTTACCTATTTCTTATGTTACTTGGTTTGCTGGTCGCAATGAGGGAGTGCTGTTATCGGTGCTGGCTGCCACGGTTTCATTCGCTGGCGACTTTATCTTCACCGGAAGAATTTACTCTCATCCTGGCATATCGTATTGGAACGGGGTCATGCGTGGGGGCGTTTTCGTTATCGTTGTGCTGCTTTTATCGAGGCTGAAAGTCGCCCACCTGCACGAGAAGGAAATTTCTCAGATCAAGACCGACATGCTGTCCCTAGTAGGCCATCTTAACGTGGCGATGAGCTCGAAGTTGGATTTGCAGAGCGCCGGGAAACATCTTCTCGAAGCAATCGAAGTTTTTTTTCCCGGATGCGCTACCACCATTCGATTGCTCAATCCGGAGAGTCGAGATCTAGAACCTTTGGCCTCGGGCAATTTGGATGAGTCGGAATGGAAGAGCGAGACGCCGGACCGGCCGGCGAGCCCGGAAATCCTCGGTATGAAGGCCCCAAGGATCGTTCGCAATGTTCAAACCGAGCCGCGAACTTGGAACACTGAGTTTTGCCGCAAAAATGGTTTGGTATCTTATCTAGGCTTTCCGTTGATTGCCGGCAGCGATTTTCTGGGAATGATCTCTCTCTACACCAAGCTCGAACACGAGTTTACCAAAGAAGAGATTTCATTCTTCGCAACATTGGCCGGCCAAGCAGCGATCGCCCTTCAAAACGCTCAACTATTTAAAGAGGTACGCTCCGGTCACGCGCAACTAAGGGAACTTTCCCGCCGGCTGCTAGATGTCCAAGAAACTGATCGCCACCACCTTGCCACGGAACTCCACGACGAAATCGGTCAAATTCTAACCGGTCTTAATCTCACTCTTGAAATGACCGCCCGACTCCCTTTTGAAGAAGCGAGGACGAAGCTCGAAAAAGCCCAATTGCTCGTCAACGACTTGATTAAGCGAGTGCGTGGATTGTCCCTCGATCTGAGGCCCTCCATGCTTGATGACCTAGGTTTGTTGCCAACACTCCTTTGGCACCTAGATCGTTACACTTCAACGACGGGAGTGGAGGTGAATTTCAACCACCACGGATTAGAAGGCAAACGTTTTCAACCACAAGTTGAAACGGCTGCATACCGTATTGTCCAGGAAGCGCTAACCAATGTTGCGCGCCATGCACGGGTGACCCAGGCTACGGTTCACGTCGGGTGTATGGCGGATACGCTTATTTTAGAGATCCAAGATGACGGAGCGGGATTTGACTCTGAGACCGCAATACGCGCTGGAAATTCGACCGGGCTAACCGGCATGCGCGAGCGGACGATCTTGCTGGGCGGTGCGTTGAACATAGACTCGACTCCAGGGTCAGGCACTTGCATCATAGCGGAACTGCCGTCGGGGGAACCACGAGAGAACATTACGGGGCAATGGACAAAATAACTATTGTATTGGCAGACGATCACCCAATCGTTCATGAGGGTCTGCGGGTCTTGTTAGAAGCCGAGCCGGATTTTACCGTTATCGGCGAAGCCAACGATGGATTGGACGCGATCCGGTTGATCGAAAAACGGCAGCCCCATGTGCTCTTGGTGGACCTGGCAATGCCCAACTTGGGTGGATTGGAGGTTACACGTCAGGTCAAGAAACGATTTCCACAGGTCCAAGTTATCGTCCTCTCTATGCACGCCAACGAGGCCTATGTATTGGAAGCGTTGAGCAGCGGCGCTTCTGGGTACATCCTTAAAGGGTCCTCATTTAGCGAAGTGATAAGAGGGATACGGGAAGTCTCCGCCGGAGAGCGCTTCCTTAGCTTGTCCTTGTCTCAGAAGACTATCGATACCTATCTCAAAAAAGCCAAAGCAGGTCCGTTGGACCCCTACCAGACACTCACCGCCCGGGAGCGGGAGATCCTACAGATGACAGCGGAATCTCAAAGCAGCGCGCAAATCGGCCACCGTCTCTTTATCAGTCCGCGGACGGTCGAGATTCATCGTCAAAATGCCATGCGGAAGTTGGGGCTGCGCAACCCAGGCGAGCTGATTCGCTACGCATTGAAAAAAGGTATTTTGCCTAACACCTAGGTATGCGCGCCGTCTGTAGGCAGTCGAAATCGGCTTTTATCAGCGATCTCTTTTAGCCCTTCTCCAATAAGCACACCCTTCAATCTCAAAAATTACGTAGGGGCACGTATTTAAAATCCTCATGGGTAGTTATATCATTTGCCGGTCCTTGTTTAGGAATCCTAACGGATAACGCATTTGGGACGGCACAACAAGGTTCTGTTAAGAGATTACTTTGGGGTTGTTCATGGGCTGGGTTGACTCGGCGATATTAATCATTGTTATCGTGGCTGTACTGGTCTTAGCAGCCATGCTCTGGATAATCAAAGATTGACAAACCCGGGATTCCCCGGGTATCCCGTTGATCGATTATGCAGAAATCATTGGCTTATTTTCCAGACGCAGACAGTGTGGCTCCGGCACAGTATTTTTCGCATTTCGGGGGAGGCCCGTTAAGTCCCCAGAAAAGGCTAATGCTGGCAGTACTGGAGGACGCAATCGAGTGCTTTTGCAAATATGCCCGGGCTCGCGATGGCAATAGTGAACGCCTTTGCCATGAGGCGGAGGAGTGGTTCTTAGAGCGTAACAGCGACTGGCCTTTCTCGTTCGAGAATATCTGCGAAGGTTTGAACTTAGATCCCAACTACCTCCGGCGCGGTTTGCTGAAAAAACAACAGCTAATAATCGGCGCGCCCAAGGAGAAGTTCCGTTTCAAGTCGAGCACGATAATCAACAGAGCAACCCGAATAACAAAACCACCTGCTGCTAATAGTCAGTCGATACCAGCGCGAGCATGACTCTCGCACGAATAGAAAATTGCGCAACACAGAGAACAGCTCACCAATCTTACCGCAGTATTATTTTCACCGGTCTATGGATTTTAGGCTTCGCAGCGACGTTGTTCGGGGAACAGCACCGTCATCGTGTTGTATTAAAAAAGACGCGCTAGTTGTTCCCGTACTGCGAGTCGAGGCTCTGACGTGAAGCCAGTGGGGCGCACAACAAGAACGTCACAGGGAGCCGCTTCAACTATCGTCTCTGCAACGCTACCGAGCAGAGCACGCGAGAGGCCGGAGCGGTCGTGAGTTCCAAGAGCTACAAGATCAGAACGGCGACGACTGATCTCGCGGAGAATCACCGACCTGGCATCGCCGTCTCTCATGACCGCCTTTAACTGGAACTTCAGGTCACCCAAGGAGCGAATCAGGTTGCTGAACTGACCGAAGGCCTGCTCTCGAAACGCCTGTCGATAAGAGTTCATCCGGGCGGGCGTAAGGCTAGGTCGAATCCAGCCTTCGAATGGCGCGTGATAGGCATGGACAAAGGGTACTCTTTTAACGGCGGTGCCAAGGAGCTGAGCTGCAACTTCCACGATTCGCGGCGACGCGTTCTCGACGTCCACGGCTAACAGCGGGTGCCGATAGGGAAGCATCGGCTTCCTTGAGACCAAGAGCACTGGTACATCGCCCGTCCGAATCACCCGCGTTGCGGTGGAGCTGATGAAGAGATCGCGCGCAGGCGTATGACCGTGCCGACCGATAACAGTCAACTCGGCGCCGATTTGGCGGGCGCGCCGGACGATCTCCGCGAACGGCTTGCCAACTGAAATCTCGGTCTCAACCACCAAGTCCCCCACTACGGCGGCCTGCGCCGCGGAAGCGGCGGCACTCCGCAAATCGTTGTGCGCCTTGACTTCGGCCTCACGTCGGAGCTCAGCAGAGAGTGTGTCCGGGATCACGTGCAGCAGCAATAACTTCGCTTCGTGAGCCAGCGGGAGCAGACACGCTCGGACAATAGCCCAAGAGGCTCCCTCCGAAAAATTGGTTGCCACGAGGACATTACTTAGCACGTAATTTCTCACCTCAATCTTCTTGCCCCTGGTCCCAACACATGGGGGCACCTAAACCTCATGCTATCGCGGCTACAAAGGTCGCGCAAATCCCCTTGTATTAGTAATGCAAGCTTTGGGCACTCTATACGAGGAAAAGATTCCACGCCAGCAAAACCACGAAGCACGAGAGCACAATCAAAATTATGAAACCCACCGGGGGCCGGTAACGATTCGGGTCGTAGTGCACTTTGTCACCACCTATTTCCCGGTCTCCTCTATCGCCCGACTGAGACAGAAAACGAGAGGCGAACTCGACAGGGTTTGCGCATGCTTGGGCCAAGCGATGTGCTAAATTTAACGTTAACAATTCGGCAGCAGTAAAAAGCCGGTCTAGCGAAACGACGGTTAGACGGAAAAGAACCGGGGCCGGCCTCCGGTAGAACCAGTCAAAATCCAGCGTGACCGTGGGTTCGGCGTGAATCTTGTCGATCACTAGCCAGAAAGCAAGTCCTGTGAATGCAAGGAGCTGCAAAGTTTCCACTAGATGAGCAGCGGTATAAGGCGGGTAAGCCACGGGAAATGGCATGACCCGATAAAGCAGCTCTGGATAAATACCGATCGCCAAATTGATTGCGCCAGTCAAAATCATGGCCGCGTACATGTTCCACGGAACAGGCTGAGTCTTGACGGAACGCTCCGGCCCGAACCAGGTAAAGTAAGGGACCTTCAAGCCGATGCTGAGAAACGTTCCGACCGATGCGAGGTTCAGAAGCAAAACCACGACGGTGTTGTGGTTACGCTCCGCCGCATGGACAACCAACGACTTGCTCACGAAGCCGCTGAACAACGGAAATGCGGATATCGACAGCGCGCCGACCATGTAAAGTAACAGCACCCATGGCAGCGGCCGAGCCAAACCGCCAAGCTCAGACATTTTGGTTTTTCCGGTCGAGTACAGGACCGCGCCCGCTCCCATGAACAGTAAGCCCTTATAAAGGATGTGCGCGAACGCGTGCGCCGTGGAGCCGTTAATGGCGACATCCGTTCCGATACCGATTCCGGCAACCATATATCCGACCTGGCTCACGATGTGATACGCGAGAACGCGACGGATATCGTTTTCCAAGAAAGCAAAGACGACGCCGTATACCGCCATGATAGTTCCCGCTATCATCAAAATTTCCCAGCCAGCAAACCCGCGGGCCAAAACATAGACGGCCGTCTTTGTCGTGAAGGCGCTGAGAAAAACACTGCCCGTGACCGTTCCTTCGGGGTAGGAATCCGATAACCAGGCGTGCAGCGGAGGAATCGCAGCGTTGATAGAAAAGCCTAACAGAATCAAATAGGCCGGCGCTCCTCCGTCAGATCGATCGAACAAAATCGAGCCGGTCTCCACATACTGCCAAAGAATCCCGGCTAAAAGCGCGCTGCCTCCAAAAAGGTGTACGAGAAGATAGCGGAAACCTGCTTCTCTCGAGCGCTCCGTGCGCCGAGCGAAGATGAGATAAACCGAAGCGACCGCCATAATCTCCCAATAAACGAACAGGGTGAAAAAATCGCCGGCGAAAAGAACTCCCAAGGAAGAGCCCGCATAGACCAACGCCGCTACCTGCTGGCCGGTATCTTTCAGATGATAACTGTAGACGCCGCCCAAGAACGCAATCAGGATAAAGACATATCCGAAAGCGAGGCTCAGACGGTCCACGCGCAGCGGCACTAAGTCGAAATTTAAAAAGCGTTGCGTTGCGGACATGCCTTCCTCGAACTGACTGACAGAAACGAACGCAAGCAAGGGAAAAAGCAAAAACGCGAGACTCCGAGCCCTACGGGGTAGAAAGGGAAGCAAAAGAGCGCCGAACAGGAAAACAACAGCCGGTGAAAGATGGCTCACGGCGAGGTCCTTTGGTGGTAGTAGTTTTCTTTACGCTGCAACCGGGAGCCCAGAACAAATTTGGCAAATACGATGATGGCCAGACAACCGATGAAGCCAAAAAGAGAAAAAAACCCGTAGACCTGTGACCACCAAAACTCCCCGTGCCGCTCAGCGCCAAAAAACCACGCGTCGGCGGCAGCGGCGATAACGAATCCTCCAAAAATGAACGCGAGCAATAGTCGCCTCATGGCACAACTCCCTTAAGAACACTCGCGACTGCCTGGGAACTGAGCGAGTAAAAGTGAAAAATCCCGTCGGGATAGATTCCGAGGAGAAGGGAAAATGCGGCGGTAAACAAAAGAGGAATCACCATAAGGGGCGCGGCTTCGTCAAACCTTGTGAAATCCTTCGATGATTTAAAAAACGCGCGGATCACAATGGGGAACAAGTAACCGGCGTTCAAGAGTCCGCTCAGCAGCAGCACCGCCAGCAAAATCGGCTGCCCGGTTTCGACGGTGCCCTGGGCCAGAAACCACTTGCTAAGGAATCCACCCACCGGGGGGAGGCCCGCCAGCCCCAACGCGCCGATGGTAAAGGCAGCCATTGTCATTGGCATCTGCCTCCCGATCCCGTCCAGCTCACTGACATTCTCACGGCCTGTCTTCACGTAGATGGCGCCGGCACAAAAGAAGAGGGTGATCTTCATCGCCGCGTGAGTCGTGACGTGGAAAAGTCCGCCTAACCAGCCGGCAGGGGCCAACAGAACCGTCCCCAAAATAATGTAAGAAAGATGCCCGACCGTCGAATATGCCAGCCGTCGCTTCAGGTTGTCTTGCGCCGTGGCCAAAAGCGAAGCGATAACAATAGTTGCACCCGCGATGACGGCAGTCAGAGTCGTTGCCCCAATTTCGCCGGCTAATTGTGGCCCGAAAACAAATCCCATCACTCGGGCAAAACCGAAGACTCCGGCCTTCACGACCGCAACGGCATGCAAGAGCGCACTCACCGGTGTCGGAGCAATCATTGCTGTGGGCAACCAGCTATGGAGCGGCATCAATCCGGATTTCGCGCCGACCCCCACGAGGAACAAAACAAAAAGCGTAAGCAATCCCGCTTGTCCCATGGACACAGACAAAAATCCTCCGGGAGTAAAATTCAAAGTACCGGCCACCCTTTGAGTTAAGCCCACAGCCAGCAGCAAAGCGACTCCGCCGCTGAGCAAAAAGGCGAGATACTTCCGCCCGGCACTGATGGCAGCGGCGCTCTCTTTATGAATCACCAGGGGGTAAGTTGAAATAGTGAGTATCTCGTAAAAGATGAAAAAGGTCATCAGGTTCGCCGCAAACGCGATGCCCATCGTTGCTGAAAGACAAAGCGCAAAACTTGCGAAGTAGCGCGTTTGATCATGTTCTTTGAGCGCCCGCATGTAACCGATGGAATAGAATGAAGTGAAAATCCAAAGAAGGGAGGCGGAGAGAGCGAAGCTTAGGCCGAGAGGGTCCACCTTCAACGCGAGCGATATACCCGGAGCTATGTCGAAAAGCTTGATCTCGGGGCATAGCCCGGCCAGGACCGCCGGGACCATGGAAATCACCACTGCGAATTTGCACAGGGCGGCAACGATCGTCCACGTCTCCCGCAGGTTCGGCCTGCGACTCGACAGCGAAATCAGAACGGCTGCGATGAGCGAAACAACCACCGCGACCAGCGGTGCCAGGGAAAAATAGCTCTCGGCCGCCTGCGGCATCTCAACCCCTTGGCTCATTCAGCGGCGCCACGACGAGTTCCAAGACACGACTTACTATGATGCTATTGAGCAATCCCAAAACTAACACGCCTGCTCCCAGGATGATGGTCGGAAACAGCATGCTCGCCGGTGGATCGGACACGTTTTTAAAAGCACTTTCCTCAGAGCGGCCCGCGTAAACCTGCTCCAACACACGGAAGAAGTAAACAGCGGTGAGAAGGCTGCTGAGCAGGATTGTCGCCACGAAAAACCAGTTACCCCGGTCGATGCCGCCGAGGAGCAAGTACCATTTGCTGAAGAAGCCCGCGGCGGGCGGAATACCGACCATGGAGAGCGCCGCTACGGTGAAAGCAGCCATGGTCCAAGGCATTTTCCTTCCCAGGCCGGCGAAGCTAGAGACCTCCCACCGGCCTGTCCGAAAACGGATGCTGCCCGCGACCAAAAACAGACAAGCCTTCATGAAAGCGTGATTGAGGATGTGGAGCAGGGCTCCTATGAGGCCGAGTGGGTTAGCCAGCCCGATGCCGAGCCCGATGTAGCCGATCTGGCTGACGCTGCTGTAGGCCAGCATGCGGCGAAAATCGCTCTGCGCAATCGCCATGATCGAGCCATAGAGGATTCCCGCTGCACCCAACCATGCAATGACGGAAGTCACGGGCAACATATCGCGCAGGTAATAAGGTTGGAAAACGCCTAAGAACATGCGGATAACGGCATACGCGGCAACTTTGGTCATCAACGGCGCAACCAATCCGGTGACAGCCGAAGGCGCGTAAGTATAGACATCGGGAAGCCAAAGGTGAAGAGGGAAAAGCGCCATCTTCAATCCGAGAGCAATAAAGATCAGTGTCGCAGCAGCTACGACGGCGCGCGAGTGGTAAAGGTCGGGCAACCGCTGCGCCACGTCCGCCATGTTCAAAGAGCCCGTCGAGAAGTAGAGAAATCCGACTCCCAAAACATAAAAACTGCCGGCGATGCTTCCTAGAATCAAATAGCGAAACGATGCGAGGGGTCCGCGCTCATCGCCCACGGCCATGAGCGCATAGGCGGAGAGGGAGGCGATCTCCAAAAAAACAAAAAGGTTAAATAAGTCCGCAGTAACGATGATCCCGGAAAGCCCTGCCAGCAGCAGCATGACCAGCGCGTACATAGGGACAAAGCGGTCTGGAACTTCCTTGAGAATCGAGCGACGAGAATAGAGTAAAACTAGTGTTCCAACGAGCGTGACTACGGTCGCCATGAAGGCCGACAAAGCATCAAGAGCATACTCGATTCCAACGGGTGGCGCCCACCCTCCAAGATGGTAACGGAGTTCGCCGCTTGAGATTACCGTCAAGAGACCCCACACGGAGAAAGCAAGTGAAAGAAAAGCCCCGATTAGAGCGATCGCAAAAGCCAAGTCTCTCTTCAGAAAACCGGCGAGAGGAATGATGAACGCTGAAAATAAAAGCGTGACCGGAATCAGAACAGGAAGATGGTTCACGATGGTTGTCTCATCCGTTCGAGTATGGTTCCTTCCTCAAGGCTACGGTAGCGGCGGTAGATCGTGATCAACAAAGCAAGGGCCACTCCGGTCGTCGCGACGCTTACCACGATCGCCGTAAGAATGAGAACGTGAGGCAATGGATTGATATAACCCGCGACTGCCGCGCTGATTCGCGCGTCCCACACGGGTACGGTGGCTCCTGGCTTCGTCGCCCCCTGAATAAAGAAAAGGAAGATGGCGGTTTGAAAGATGTTCATGCCGATGATTTTTTTGAAGAGGTTGCGTTTTCCGACCATGCCGTAAAGACCGATGGTGAGCAAGATCGCGGTCACAAGGTCGTTGTAGTACTCGGTGACAAAGTTCACGGCTTATGGTTCGCTCCCGATCAAATGATCAAACAGGATGACCAGGGTCCCCCACACCACCAGACCCACTCCCGTTTCCACGATGAGAATACCGTGGTATCGCAGCTCGGCGCTTGAAAGTCCGGGAATGGGAAGATACGTGTAGTCCAAGAAGTTCCCTCCCCAGGCCAGAGGCAAAAGGCCGGCAAGCGCATAAATCAGCATTCCGACGGCGGCCACGACGCTGGCAAGCGTCGGGGAAAATCTGCGGTGCTCATATTCCTCGCCGAGCGAAAGCCGGAGGAGCATCATCGATGCTGCCAAAATCACTCCTCCTTGAAAACCCCCTCCTGGACCGTAATGCCCATGCGTGATGACGTATAAAGCAAAAATTTGGATGAATGGAACTAAAACCCTCGCCACCCCTTCCACAACAATGTTCTCCAAGCTTCCGCGCATGAAACTTACCCTCGCTTGCGGCTCCTGGGCAGGATCAAAATCACGGCGAGTCCGGCCGTTAGAATCACGACCGTCTCGCCCAGCGTGTCGTAACCACGGTAATCCGCCAGCACAGAGGTTACGATGTTCGGCGTGCGCGTCTCCGCGTAGGATTGTTCTACATACCGAGGTGTGACATGGGTCCGCGCTGGAGCCGAATCGTTACTGGAATCCGGCAGATCGCTTTCCGCGTACACGAGCAGCCCTAAGAACAAAGTCAAAATAGCCACCGTAAGCCAGTTCAATCGTTCGAACTCCTCTCCATGAAAAAAAGCGCGACCAGCAACAAGACGCCGGTCACTCCCGCTCCGAGCGTCGCTTCCGTGAAAGCCACATCGACGGCTCCCATCGTGACGAACAAAAGCGCCATGACAAAACTGTAGCCGCTCAAAACCACCGCTGCTGCCACCAAGTCACGCACCTTAAGAGCAATGAGCGCTAGCGCCACCAGGACGATGAGAAGCCAAAACTCAACCTGCCAAATCATGATGGGTTTACTTTCCTTTCACTCTCCATAGCTTCAGTCCGGAGCGCATCGCAGCGCGCGTAAGCGCGTGCGTCGCAGTGGGATTGGTCACCGCGATGATGACTAAAATAAGAAGCAGCTTTAGACTGCTGAGCGCGGCGCCGTTATAAACGGCCAATCCAATAAGTATGAGCATGCTTCCCAAGGTCTCAGCTTTGCCGACCGCATGCGCGCGTGTGTAAAAGTCCGGCAAGCGAAGCAAGCCCACGCAGCTCACAAGCAAAAAAACCGCTCCGCCGATGAGAAGTAGAGCAGCAACAAATGCCATCAAGTGTCACCTTGCTTGCGCTCGAAGTACTTGGCCAGCGCGACGATACCGATGAAGTTTAACATGCCATAAGCCAACGCGAGGTCAACGAACATGTCGATGCGATCATAAAGAAAGCCGATCAGTACCAAAACGAGAATGGCATTGGTGCCGATTAGCCCCGCCCCGATTGCTCGGTCAAACACGCTCGGCCCGACAATGATCCGGTATAAACTGGCGGCAAACAGTAGGGCTATGAAGACAGTCAAGCCGAGAAAAAATGCGCTCACAAAAGACTCCCGTCTTCCCGAACCCAGCGAATCTCCGGCTGAGGCTCCTCCGGCTCGCCGAAAATCGCTTCGAGCTTATTCTGCATCTTGGCTTCCAACAGACTTCCAGCGGCCTGCGGCACAAGAGCGTGCACCAAATAGGTGCCCTCTGTAAGATCGACTGTGATGGTGCCGGGGGTCAGCGTTATCGAATTAGCCAGAAGGATGTGGCCAACTCTGCTTTGCAGTCGCGTCCTAAATCGAAGCAAGCCCGGCTCGATCGGTAACTTCGGATGGAGGACGATGTAGGCTACCTGAAGATTGGATTGTACAATCTCATAAATCAACCAAACGAAATAGGAAAAAAGTCCCCATGCAGTTTTCAACGGCGATCTCACCCTCGATGGTGCTTTCTTTCGCTGCCTTGCTTCTGGTTCCAGCAGATCTTGGGTAACGAAGGTCACAAGCGCTGCCGATGCCACGCCGAAGACGAGATACTTGATTTCAAGCTTTCCGGAGAGGATGAGCCAAAAAACAAACAGGACGCCAAATTGAAGGGCCAGTCTCTTAGCTTTCGACGTGCTCACAGTTAGAATCCGATGCGCGACAGACTTACGATTAGTTTCCCGCTCTCGCCCGGGCACCTCTCAGCCTCACTTAGAAACTAAAAATCCGGTAGAAGCAAGGCACTGGTCTTCCCGCGTCAGGCAAGCAGCATAGAAGCGGGCGCATCGGACGTTTCAAAAAACCGCACAAAAACGCATTATCATAGCAGTCACGAACCTGTATTCTTAACCCCAACAAACTCAAAACACGATATGCCGGACTGCGCTTAAGAGTCAACGGGTTTCTATCCTGGAGCTGGCGCTTCTGGTGCTAATCGTCTATGTTCCGTTATCTGAATTGCTGTCGGGGGTCCTTCAGCATGCGACGGAAGACCGGTCGCTAATTGTCGGGCTGGCCTTCATCATCACGCCGGTATTGGAGTTACTGAAATCGCTGGCGCGGCGCTGTTGGTTCGCCAAGTTAAGCTAAACGCAAGAGGGTTTCTCTTAGTAGTCTAGAGCGAGCAGCCGTCCATGATGCTGTGGATCCAATTTATCGCTTGCACAGGTGTCATCCTGATATCGGGCACCTACCTTTCAAAATACGGCGACATCATCGCTGAAAAGACAGGCCTGGGCAGAACCTGGATCGGCGTGGTCCTGATGGCTTCTGTCACCTCCCTGCCGGAGCTGATCACCGGCGTCAGTTCGGTAACTCTTTTTGATCTCCCGGATATTGCGGGAGGAAACATTATCGGGGCGTGCATGCTAAACGTCGGCATGATCGCTCTTCTTGATGTGATCGGCGGTCCCACGCCCATCTCGTCGAGAGCGCATCAAGGCCACGTCCTGACCGCAGGGTTTGGCATCGTCCTGTTAGGGCTTGTTGGACTGAGCATTCTTCTAGGAAATACGCTTCCTGCCATCGGCTGGCTGGGCATCTACAGCTTCCTCTTTCTCGGGATCTACGTTGGAGCCATGCGGCTAGTCTTCCTGCACGAGAGAAAACGAATCGCCGAGTTTGTCAAAGAGGTGGCTGACGAATTGCGATATCGGGAATTCTCCCGCTCGAGAACCTACACTCTGTTTGGCGCCAACGCGGTTCTCATCATCGGAGCCACGCTTTATCTGCCTCGGCTCGGAGAGGAGATCGCCATGCGAACCGGTCTGGGGCAGACCTTCGTCGGCAACATTTTCATTGCGGTTGCCACCACCCTCCCCGAGCTCGCCGTCTCTATATCCGCTATGCGTTTGGGCGCGATTGACATGGCCGTGGGAAATCTTTTCGGCAGTAACCTCTTTAATGTGTCCGTCCTCGCAATCGATGACTTGTTTTACACCCGAGGTCCTCTGCTTGAATACGTCTCGCCCAACCAATTGACGAGCGCGCTTTCAGCCATGACGATGACCGGCATTGCCGTGGTCGGGCTGACCTACCGGGCAACGAAAAAAGCAATGTTTTTTGCGTGGGATTCCCTGGGGATTCTGGCACTCTATGTGTTAGCCGTCTTCGTCCTATACATGATGAGATAAAATGGCCATATGTCGCCACTCAGAGCAACGTAATCATGAAAGTATTTATTTGAGCTGCTGGTGGCATACGTGTTTCCGTCCGTCGTCGCCCTCGGCGTCGTCGGAATCTTTTTTGTCCGTCAAATCGCGGAGGACACTGAAGAATCCTTGGCCGCGGAGGAGGAAGAAGAAAAGCTCGGCGAGGTTTTCGTCAGGGCCGGAAAAGTTTATATCTTCGTCATGGCGCTGATCTTCTTCGGCGCCGGTTTCAAGCCGCTCATCGATACCTATCTTCTCAAGCTGCCGTCGCAAATTCTCTTCTGGGTCAACATGGTTTCGGCCATCCTCGATAACGCAACCCTCGCAGCCGCCGAGATTGGAGTTAAAGTCTTGACGGAGCGCGTTGCGCCCGAGATCGAAGTAATGATACGTGTATACATAGAGAGGACGTGATGATCAGCCTTTGGTTCACTGTGCACCTTCTATTCGTATTTATTTTAGCTACGCCGCGGGCCGCTTCTGCCTTAGAGAGTGAACACAATCCAGTGCTGTACAAAACGGTTTTGGGGTTGTTCCTTCACGATCGAGGACCCACAAGTGATCGTCACGAGAGCGGGGTTGATCCTAACTGGGAACTGCAATTCAATCCACCCGACTGGAAGGTTTGGCATTGGATAGGCCTCCCCTACCCGATGGTTGGAATAACTCCGAACTTCAAGGGTGACACGAGTGTTCTTTACGCCGGGATCACCTATGAATTCGGTCTGTCGAACAGACTTACCGACGCGCTGACTCATAACTTCACAAAGAGTCTCTTCGTCGCCGGAGGGCTGAGCGCGGCTCTCCATAACGGACCATTGCACAAAAACCCAGTCGGCTGCGAGGAACGGAGCGATTGCGGCTTTGGTTATCGAGTGCTGCCGCGACTCAATATCGAATTAGGAACTAATTTCCGGGACAATCACGCGATGTCCCTCTTCTATGATCACATGTCGCACAAAGGGTTCCTACCGGGCGAGAATGAAGGAATAGATCACATCGGAATTCGCTATCATTACAAGTTCAACATGGCTCGGCCGTGAAGCTGGCCCCCAGCGAAGATGCTGTTGGCTGAACGCTCCTCAAATTCCATGCGCTTGGCCAGGAGATCTATATCGCCAAGGAGACGGGAGACATCCTTTCCGGGTGGCATAGCGGGAAAAGGAACTCGCAGCGTCCTGTTCGCCATGGGCACATTGAGGATTATTGATCTACATCGGAGTGGGTCCAGCAGAGCCCGCCGGATATTCACGCAGCGGCACCCGTCCTTCGCGCCAGGCTTCCAAAATTGGCTCGACGATGCGCCAGGACTCCTCCGCCTCGTCATCACGGATGGAAAGAGTCAAATCTCCTCTCAGTAAATCGAGCAGGAGTCGTCCGTAAGCCGATGTCTCTTGAGGAGCGAGGTCTGTGTCCAGCTCGATGTATTCCAAGTCAAATGGATCGCCCGGTCCATTGATGTTCACGCCCAATGCCATACGATCCGGATTCAGTTCCAGCCGCAAGACGTTGATTTTCGGATCCGGCTCGTGCCCGAACGCCAGATGAGGAACCGGCTTGAAGTGGATGGCGATTTCTCTCCGATCCTTATCGAGAGCCTTCCCCGAGCGCAGGACAAATGGAACACCGGCCCAGCGCCAGTTATCCACCCGCAGGGTGACCTGCGCGAAAGTCTCGGTCTCACGCTTGGGGTTTACGCCCGGCTCATTAACATAAGCCGGGACGTCTCGGCTGCCGATGCGGCCAGCACCGTAGCGGGCACGGATTGTCCATTGCCGTATCTCCTCGGGCGATAGGCGGCGCACGGACCGCAGAAATGCCACTTTGTAGCCCCGCAGGTCGCGCTCGTGGAGGCTCGGAGGAGCTTCCATTCCCACCAGGCAGAGCAACTGTAGCAGATGGTTTTGCACCATGTCCCTGAGGGCTCCCGTGGCGTCATAAAAACCGACTCTTCCTTCCACCGTAAGAGTTTCGTCCCAGGTAATCTCGACGCGCTCGATATGTTGGCAGTTCCACAGTGGCTCGAAAATGCGATTGGCAAAACGTAAACCGAGGATGTTTTGCACGGTCTGTTTGCCGAGAAAATGGTCCATGCGGAATATGTTCTGCTCTGGGAAAGCACTGTGGAGCAATTGGTTCAATCTGTGGGTGGAGTCGAGATCCACCCCGAACGGTTTTTCCACTACGATCCGACTTTCCGGAAGAGGCCCAGCGGCGATAATCGATTGAGCGGCGGACAACAACACCCGCGGGGGCAACGCAAGATAAAAAATAGCCGGCTCATTGACTGAAGCGAGGGCTTTTCTAATCTCATCTGGTTTGGTTACGTCCGCTTTGCCGTAGTCTAGCCGAAGGATTAACGCCTCTCGCGACGCGTCCACGACGTCCGATGCGTGACGCGCCAGTCGCTCGCGAACATACTTTTGAAAGAAGGTCTTGTCCCATGTCTCCGGCGCAATGCCCATAATCTTCGTCTCGGATGGAAGCTTGCCTGTTTGATGAAGCTGCGCGAGCGTAGGCAAGAGATATCTTGAGGTAAGATCCCCGGAAGCTCCGAAGATGATGAAATATCGAATCACCTCGAAACCTCTTTCTTGATCAGTCGTGACAAATTCACACCGCTCGAGATAACCCCGATGTGGCTGAACGCCTGTGGATAATTACCCAGAAAAGCGCCGCTGACGGGGTCGATTTCTTCCGGCAACAGACCTAAATCGCCTGCGCGCGCGCACAGCGAATGGTATAATTCCAGCGCTTCGCCTATTCGGCCCTGGTACGCCAGATTGTCGACCATCCAGAAGCTGCAGAGCAAGAATGCACCTTCGTGTCCCGGCAAGCCGTCGGGCGACTCTTCGGGCAGGTAACGATAAAGCAGTCCGTTGCCCGCGCCCAATCTCTCCGCAATAGCTGCCGTGGTCGAAATCATTCGAGGATGATCCGCGGGAATCACGCGTCGAATCGGCAAAGAAAGCAGGCTTGCGTCGAGTCCTCCGCCGCCAAGATGTTCAGTAAGCGATTGGATCCTGTCATCCCACGCTTCCTCGATAATGGCATTCCTGATGCGGGCAGCCGCAGCCTTCCAAATCTCAGTGTCTCCCGGGAGGTCGAAGCGTTTTGCCAGACGCGCGCCACGATCCAAAGCAACCTGGCAGAGAGCTGCAGAATAAGTGAATGGCCGGCCCGGCGTTCGAACTTCCCAGATGCCGTGGTCGGGCTTGTGCCATTCCGAGTGGGCGGCCTCCACGAGAGCTTTCAGCCTCGCCCATAAGACACGATCGATCTTGCCTCCGTGGGCTGACCACTGATAAGCGCAGTCCAGGATCTCTCCGTAAACATCATGCTGCCACTGCTCTGCTGCGGCATTACCCCAGCGCACCGGAGCTGAACGTCGATAGCCTTCCAAGTCGGGATCTTTCCTTTCCGGCTGGGGCTGAGTGCCGTCCAGATTGTAGAGCACCCTCGGACGTCCCCCCGACTCCAGAGCATCCAGCACCCAGCCGAGAAAACGCACCGCTTCGACAGTGAATCCGATCCGCCGCAGCGCATAAACAGAGAACGCCGCATCGCGGACCCAAGCGTAGCGATAGTCCCAATTGCGCGAACCGCCAATCAATTCTGGAAGCGACGATGTCGGCGCAGCCACAATGGCCCCGTTCGGTGTATAGTCAAGGAGCTTGAGCGTGAGGGCGGAACGCCGCACCAGCGCCTCCTCTGGACCTTCGTACTGGAACTGATGCATCCAACGGCGCCAGCCTCTGAGCGTTTCCCCTAAAAGCTCATCTGGAGAAGCGTACGAACGACTGGTAAGCCCTTTCCCCCAGCGTAGAATCAGCTCAACTCGATCACCAGCGCTCAGTTCCACCGACTCGTAGAGGCGTCGTAGCGGATGCGGACCCCTACAAGACAGTTGGAGCTCGATGTCGGGAAAAGAAGGACAATGGATCCGCAGGCCATCCCTGTCGACCTCTGCGTGAGCTCCGCCCCTGGGCTCGATTTCGATCCGCAGGCGGACCCGTCCGGTCAACACGCTGATCATCCGCAGCAGTTCACGGCGTCCCGCAGAGACATCTTCGCTCAGATCGGCTCCGGATCGCAGTGAGAATGCATCGGTGATCCGGATCAACCCCGACGGGCCCCGCATCTCGGTGACCAGCACGCCCGTGTCGGCCTCATAGAATTGCCGCGACTCGCTGAGCCCTTCGGGTGCAACAGTGAAAGAGCCGCCGCGTTTGACGTCGAGAATCCCGCAGAATAGCGGCGGTGAATCGAAGCGCGGCACACACATCCACGAGATCGCGCCATCACGGCCGACCAGCGCAGCCGTGGTCCCGTCGCCGATCAAGCCGTGATCTTCGATGGGAAGATAGGCGTCAACCTTTTCAATCGGAGCGAATGCCGCCATGGATATTTTTTACCCATTTCAGTTCGGAGATGAAAGAGCAACCGTCAAGTTGTCAGAATGCCGCGCGCCGAAATAGACTAGCCAGGTACACTTGGTCTTTTGTTAGACAACTGACGCCACGCATCTGGCCCAGGAAAAGTATATGATGCTCCTTACGCTCTGAACAACAATGACGAGGTTTAGTTTCCTGGGAACAAGAGGGCGCGCCAATCTATCTCCTGCGGCGAAAAAGCGCACCGAGCACATTTGAACGGCGCGTTCCTTTGCAGTTTTTATCGAAGATTACACATTGGAGAAAATGAGTGATGCCGGATGACAAAAAACCCCACTTTATTCGCCGCACGTTAATCACAGGGCTGCTGATTCTTCTGCCCTTGTTCATTACCTACGTTCTCATTGCTTTTTTGTTTAACATTTTTACTGGTGTCGGGGCTCCGCTGCTTACCGGCCTGCTGCGACTCTTTGGGGCCGGAGAATTGGCCTACCCTCTGGTGCTCGTAATCAACCTCGTTCTTTCCCTCGCTGTGATCTTTCTGTTGGGCTTGGTTGGAACCAATATCTTGGGGCGGCGGCTGCTGACAGCATTCGAAGGACTGCTCCTCAGGTTGCCGCTAGTGAAGACGATTTATAGCAGCGCTAAACAGGTGATAGAAACTTTCCAGGGACCAAGCCGAAGCTTTCAGCGCGTCGTCCTGCTGCAATATCCTCGTCAAGGTCTCTGGAGCATAGGCTTGGTCGCCACCGAGCGCGCGGATAATCTCAATCTGGTACCAGGAAACAAAGTGCTTGCGGTTTTCGTTCCGACGACTCCCAATCCTACCTCAGGGTACCTGGTTATTATCTCTCCCAATGATGTCATCGACCTGGATTTCTCAATAGAGGACGCCTTCAAGTTCATTGTTTCAGGCGGCATCGTCGGAAAGGATCTTGCGTAGAGGCGCGGTTGCCGGCATGAGCGCGTAATCGTAGGGCGAGACAGGTTAGTGATTTTTATGGCGCCCTGGCGTCTCGGCCTGGAAAAGATTGTTTCTCGCAAAGCCGCAAAGGACTACATGTTTGGATCGCCGCCTACTTCGGCGGATCGGAAGCGCGGCAGGGTCCCAATACTGCCATCAAGATGATTCCGCGCCGTATCTCCCGCCTGCCACCTAAAGTCAATTTCTTTACGGAACGTCTCCTCGGAAGCGGCGTGGAAACCGTTGGCGCTTGTAACCCGTGGGGTCGGTCGCGGGATATGCGGGGTTCTGGCGGGTGTGGCGGGATTGCCCGCGCCCGCTGTGCTATTTCCAGTCTGGACTCATCCTCCGGGTGTTTACCCTCGGAACGTCTCTTGATTCGCTGAAACAGCAAGTTGAGCAGCGGCAGAACGATGAACAGTAGCAGGATAAGGATCTGTTCCAAACTGGGAGTTCTCATAGCCGTCTCTCCTACTTCCTCTGGGGCGCGCCTGGTTCGTCTCCGGTACTGGCAATAGCATCGCGCATACTTGTATCGGCCTGCACGTTCTTCATCTTATAATAGTCCATGATGCCCAGGTTTCCCTGGCGGAAGGCTTCGGCCATCGCGCGCGGCACCTCGGCCTCCGCCTCAACGACGCGTGCCCGCATTTCCTGCTCGAGGGCAACGGCCATGGCCCGGCGTTCTTCCGCCTTGGCCTGGGCTATCTGCTTGTCGGCATTCGCCTGGTCGATTTGCAGCTTCGCGCCAATGTTCTCGCCCACGTCCACGTCGGCTATGTCGATGGAAAGGATCTCGTAAGCTGTTCCTGCATCGAGTCCCTTGCTCAGAATATTCTTCGAGATGTGATCGGGATTTTCCAGCACAGCCTTGTGGGTCGCCGCGGAGCCGATGGTGCTGACCATGCCCTCCCCGACCCGCGCAATGATGGTCTCCTCACCAGCGCCTCCCACTAGCCGGTCAATGTTGGTGCGAACGGTCACACGAGAGACGGCGATGAGCTGGATGCCGTCTTTGGCGACGGCGGCGATTTTCGGCGTCTCGATCACTTTGGGGATGACCGACATCTTCACCGCCTCCACTATATCACGCCCGGCCAGATCGATGGCAGCGGCTCGCTTGAAAGGCAAAGCGATATTGGCCTTGTCTGCCGAGATCATGGCGTTCACCACCCGGACAACGTTTCCGCCCGCCAGGTAGTGCGCCTCCAGATCGTTCAGCGGAATATCCAGCCCCGCTTTGACCGCGCTGATCCGTGCCGTGACCACCGTGCCGGGGGGCACTCGCCGCAGGCGCATTCCGATGAGGGTGAAGAGCCCCACATATGCCCCTGAAGCCCAAGCGGCAATCCAGAGCGGGAGAGGGACCAGGTACAAGATAAAAACCAACCCCACCAACAGCAGCAATAGCAACGCGAAGCCTCCCGCTAATCCGGTCTCGAATCCAAACATTCCTAACTCCTTTCGGTTGATGTGCGGTGTCGCCGCACGACGATGCGGTTACCATCCACCCGGGTCACCACAACCGGCGCTCCAGAATCAATAAACTCGCCGTCGGACACTACATCGACCCGCTGATTTTCAATCTCTGCAATGCCTGCCGGTCGCAGCGGAGAGAGCGCTATGCCGCTTTTCTCGAGCCAACTGCTATCGCTCTCAGGCGCAGAAGCGTATCCCTGACCCGCGGGAAGCCCGGTCTCCAAAATCAGCCGCTTGCCAAACGGCAGGCGCGGCAAAAAGCGCAGCAAGGCCAGGCTGGCCACCAGCGCCAACAGGAGAGAGAAGACCACGCGCCCCGCCGCTTTGAGGATGAACTCCCAGGTGGCGCCGGCGCCGACAAAGCTGAGACTGAGGCCTGCGAGTAGAGCGCCGATCCCTAGTACTCCGGCAAGACCAAAGCCCGGAATAACAAATATTTCTAAAACCAGCAGCACGAGACCAGACCCCACGAGCAGCAGCTCTTCCCAGCCGGCCA
>Ga0326597_10000695_pt1 | contig 58150 bp, 43 predicted proteins | sample RVTome_12_FD_203789 | JGI IMG/M metagenome (GOLD analysis project Ga0326597, IMG submission 203789) | Soil microbial communities from uranium-contaminated site in the Upper Colorado River Basin, Wyoming, United States - RVT100D185 | ecosystem: Environmental > Terrestrial > Soil > Contaminated >...
CGTGAAGCTGGGGCGCATCCAGAACTTCAAGAACTGGAGTCCGGACATGGTGCCGGATCCGAGCAAGACCTGTCTGGGGTTGGAGTACTTCGTCTTCGTGGGGGATGAGATCTGGAACCTGCCAGACGCGGAACTGGTCCGTATGGCGTCGCGTGAAATCGAGTCGCTGGGTCTGGCCAAGACGAAGCAAGTGGTCGACGGGACCGTCGTGCGGCAGCCCAAGACCTACCCGGTCTATGACGCGACGTTCAAGCAGGCTCTTTCGACGATCTGCGGTTACCTGAAGACGCTCCCCGGTCTCCAGCAGGTCGGGCGCAACGGCCAGCACCGCTACAACAACCAGGACCACTCGATGATGACGGCGCTGTATGCGGCGCGAAACCTGCTCGGCGCCGAGCACGACATCTGGAACGTGAACGTCGAGCAGGAATATCACGAGACCATCGAGCGTTCCGGATCCTCGGGGAACTCGGCCGGATTGGGAGGCTTGGGAAGATCGGGGGACACGGGGGCTCTGCGCACTCCCGGGCGTAACCCGAGGCGGGTCGCGTCCCGTTGATCCTCAGGGCCTCGAGCAGTCTGGCGAAGACGATCAGGAGGCGGTCGCGGGACCTGGCCTGGACCCTGTTCGGCAAGTTCGCCATGACCGGCGCGAACAGCGCGTTGATGCTGTTCCTGGGCTGGTTCATGAACATCGAGGCCTACGGGCTGTTCGCCACCGCGGTGGGTGTGCAGCTGCTGGTCAGCCGGATGGTGATGCTGGGCGTGGATCAGGGCATGATCCGGCTCTACACGGTCGAGGATCTGCGCGACCGGCCGGAACGGGTGGTGCAAGCCGGCTTGCGCTCGATGGGCCTGCTCTCGATCCCGGTGGTACTGCTCGGCGGGGCGGCCTTGCTGGTGGGAGTCCAGGACTGGCCGTGGTTTTCGCTGGCGGCGGTGATCATGGGCTCGGTCGGCCTGGCGATGTTCGACTACGCCGTCTGCACCCGTTTGGCGCGACTGCGCTATCGCAGGGCGGCGCTGGTACAAGCCTCCATGCCGGCCGTGCGGCTGATCCTCACCGTGGGCGCATTTTGGATCGCTCCGGAGCGCCCCGCGGCGGTCTTCCTGGTCTATGCCGCCTCCGTGTTGTTGTTCGGCCTGACGCTCTCCCTCCGGACGGCGCAGCAGGCAGCCGGTCGCACCGAGGACCGGCCGGATCGGAAGCTGCTGTTCCGGCTGATCAGCTACTCCAAGTGGCCCGGCCTGTGCGACGTGGCCATGATGGCTTGTCTGCAGCAGGGTCTGTTCCTGCTGAGCTACCTCGACCGTGAGGCGGACCGTGGCGTCTATGGCTTCGCGCTGACCCTCAGCATGGGTTTCTTCGCGATCTTCCTGGCCTACTACCAGACGATCCTGCCGCGGGCGGCGCGTCTGGACCGAATCGAAGAGCTGCCGCCGTTCGTTCTCAAATGCGTGCTGGCGGCGCTGCTGTTGGTGTTCGGCTGCGTGATCCTGACCGTGCTGATCGGAATGTTCCTGCCCGGGTTCATGGAGTACAAGCCGGAGCTCCGAGGATTCGCCGCGCCGTTCTACGGCCTGGCGGCCTTCATGATGCTGCTGATCATGGAGGCGCCGCTGACCGTGGCCTGCCAGTACCTGCTGTTGCCGCAGCTGGCCCTGGTCGGGATGACCGTCCGCATCGGCCTGGTGGCCTACTTCGGTTTCCGGCTGGCCCCGCAATATGGAGCGGCCGGCGCCGGCGCCGCCCAGGCGGCCGGCGCGGCGACCTCGCTCCTGCTCTATGCGGCCCTGGTCGCGCTGGCCGTGCGCCGCCGCATCCGGTCTGAACCATGTGCGGGATAGCGGGCACCATCCGGATCGGCGATCTCGACCTGGTCGAACGCATGGCGCGCCTCCTGACTCATCGCGGTCCGGACGACGCCGGAGTCTATGAACGCGGCGAGGTCCGCCTGGCGCACCGCCGCTTGACGATCCTCGACCTCTCGGACGCCGGCCACCAGCCGATGGTCAGCGCCGACGGCGACCAGGTGATCAGCTACAACGGCGAGGTCTACAACTTCCGCGAGCTGCGGGCCGAGCTGGAAGGGCGCGGCCACCATTTCCGCTCCGGGACCGACACCGAAGTCGTGCTCGAGGCCTACCGGGCCTTCGGCCTGGACTGTCTGGCGAGGATCGAGGGGATGTTCGCCTTCGCGCTCTGGGACGAGCGGGCCGGACGGCTGCTGCTGGCGCGGGATCGAACCGGCGTCAAACCGCTCTTCTATTGCCGGCACGGCGACGGCCTGGCCTTCGCGTCGGAGCTCAAGCCGTTTCGGCTGCTGCCCGGCTTCGTGTCCGAGGTCAACCGCGCCGCGCTGCGATCGGTCCTCCGCCACGCGAGCAACCTGGAGCAGGAATCGATGCTGGCCACGGTGAGAAAGCTCCTCCCGGGCACCTGCTTGACCTGGCAGGACGGCCGGATCGACGAGCGCCCGTACTGGCGCTTCCCCGAACCGTCGCCCGAGAACTTCGACGAAGGGCAGCTTTCGCGTGAGCTGCGAGGGAGGCTGTCCAAGGTCGTCCGCTCGCAGATGGTCAGCGACGCGCCGCTCGGCGCAGCGCTCAGCGGAGGACTCGATTCCAGCGGCATCGTGGCGCTGATGGCCGAGACCGGCGAGCGCGTCGACACCTTCACCGTGGGCCACGGCGAGGACGACCCGGACCTGATCCAGGCGCGGGTGGTGGCCGAGCACTGCGGCACCGAGCACCATGAGGCGATCGTCTCCTCGGAGAACGTGAAGGACCTGCTCCCCCGGGTGCTGTGGTTCATGGAGGAGCCGCTGGGCCAGATGGAGTCGGTCCAGATGTACGTCAACTATCGCGAGGCGGCGCGCCTCCTGAAGGTGCTGCTGGTCGGAGAGGGGGCCGACGAGTGTTTTGCCGGATATGCGCGCTACAAGCTGTTCAACCCATCGCTGCCGCTCCCGATGAGCGTGCGTCACGACCTGTATGAGCGCGTCTACATGTACGCCGACCGGCAGCCCCGGCCGCTCTTGAGCCGCCTCCTGGCCCGCGGACTGCTGGGGCGCCTGCCGCCTTCGCCCATGGCGGATCCGTTGCCCCGGACCGAGCTGCCGGCCTTCGATCGAAACGACTGCGGCCGGGCCCTCTCAGAGGCGCTGAACCACGACCAGCGCACCTATCTCCATCACCTGTCGCTCAAGCGCGCCGATGCCACCGGCATGGCCCACTCGCTCGAGATCCGGGTTCCGTTCCTGGAGCGGGAGATCGTCGAGTTCTCCTCGCGGATTCCAGCCGGTTTGCTGCTGAAGGGGGGTGTGGAGAAGCACATCCTGCGGCGCGCCCTCGCGCCGCTCTTGCCCGCCGCGATCACCGAGCGGCGCAAAAGGCCGTTCCAGATGACGCTTGACGATACGCTTGTCCAGACTCTGCAAGGGATGTGTGACCAGTTATTTGCGCCAGGCAATGTCGCTGGCCGGGGTTTCTTCGAGGCTCCCCTACTGAATCGTCTGCGTCGGGGTCGGCCCGGCCGCCTGGCGCCGTTGATCGCCCACAAGGTGTGGTCCTACCGGCTCTGGTCCGTGATCATGTGCGAGGTCTGGGCGCGTCTGTTTCTCGATCGGGACCCTGAACTGGGGTGTCCGGCCGGCTGGGATGAGTTGCTGTGACGTCTCTCTGAGCTGGGTTTTTTTGTCCAGGACCGGCAGAACATTCCCATATGGTGGTGCGTCAAAGGCGCCCGAGGCCGGTCCCCCATGGGAGTGACCGCTCGAATCGGTCGAGTTGCCCCGGTCAACAGCCTTTCCAGGCGTTTTCAGTCGTTCTGCAGATCCACGTAGTCACAGCTTCCTGAGGAGGTCTCGTCTTCAGCTTCGGGCTGCCCCACCCCGCGCTGGAGAGTCCCCCCGGCTCCTTCTCGAGGCACATCCGGAGATTGCATCAGTGAAAGCACTTCTCGTTCCTGGATTCCTCTTGGCTCTCGTGACGGCGGCCCCGCTGCGGGCCGGCGATCCGGTCTACCCCGGATCGGACTGGCAGACGGCCTCGCCGGAGAGCATGGGCTTCGATCCGGTCCTCTTCCAGGCGGCGCTGAACTCGATCAACGGCAATCTGGCCGTCGTGCGCGAGGGTTACCTGGTAGGGCAGCGGGGCAACATCGGTGAGGGGCAGCTGCTGTACTCGGTCAGCAAAGCGCTGACCTCCACGGTTTTCGGCACGCTGTTGCAGTCCGGGCAAGTGGGCCTCGACGACTTGGTGCCGTTTTCCGACAATCCGAGCGCTCCCCTGGCGAGCTACCGCCAGTTCCTGAACATGACCAGCGACTATGGTCTGACGCCCCACGACCCGGGAAACCACCACGCCTACAACAACAAGGCGGTCCATCATTATGGTTGGGCCATGGAGCCGCTGTTCAACGACCTGGATCCCGCGGGGATCCTGGACCAGGCCGTGTTCAGCGTGATCGGACGCCAGGATGTCCTGGAGTACCGGGGACTCTGGAGCGGCTGGGGCGGAGGCTTCACGCTGAGCGCGCGGGACTCTGCCCGCGTCGGTTACTTGATTCTGCGCCGCGGGGAGTGGACGGGCCAGCAAGTGCTGCCCCGCGAGTTCGTGTCCGATTTCTATCAAAATCAGATTCCGGAGCACTCGACACCCAGCGATTCCATCGGCTCCCCGCCCACCGAGGGCCCCCCCGGCAACAACTGGTGGAACCAGGATCATCTGACCGCCCTGCTGCCCGGAAACTTCTCCTATGGCTGGTGGACCAACGCCGGCGATCTGTACCCGACTCTGCCCCGGGAAACGATCTTCGCCACCGGCCTGGGCGGCCATCTGATCATCGTTTGCCCGCGCCATGACATCGTCGTGACGGTCGTCGCGGGTGGTGCGACGCAGACGCCTGAACAGGTGCTGAGGCCGATCCTGAATGCGATCGTGACCAATCCCAGGGACCCCAATGGCCTCTCCCAGGGGGGTGAGATCACGGGCGAACTCAAGCAGTGGCACAAGGTCACGCTCACTCTCGATGGTCCGCCGGCGGCCGAGACGGACGCGGTCAATCCGTTCCTGGACTACCGCATGAACGTGACCTTCTCACGTGGTTCGCGGAGTTTCGTCGTGCCGGGCTACTTCGCGGCCGACGGCGACGCGGCCGAGACCGGCGCGACCGCGGGCCAGCGCTGGCGGGCGCATTGCGTGCCCGACGAGACCGGTCTGTGGTCGTATCAGGTTTCCTTCCGCGCCGGGGCCGGCATTGCCGTTTCTGGCAACCCCAACGCCGGCGCGCCGGTCGCGCCGGACGGAGCCAGCGGCTTCTTCACGGTGACCGCCAGTGACAAGACCGGTGTCGACTTCCGCGGAAAGGGGCTTTTGCGCTACGTGGGCGAGCGCTACCTGCGCTTCGCGGGGACCGGCGAGGCCTTCTTGAAAGGCGGTGCGAATTCCCCCGAGAACCTGCTGGCCTACGCGGGCTTCGACCAGACGCCGAACTCGCACTACTATCAGCCGCATGTCGCCGACTGGCAGCCCGGCGATCTGGACTGGAGGGGCGGACAGGGCCGCGGCTTGATCGGCGCCCTCAATTATCTGTCGAGCACCGGCATGAACACGGTCTTCTTCCTGACCATGAACGTCGACGGCGACGGCGATGACGTCTGGCCGTGGACGTCGATGTTCGGGCCCCTGCGCTATGACTGCAGCAAGCTGGACCAATGGGAGCTGGTCTTCGAGCAGATGGACCGGCTGGGGCTGCAACTGCATGTGGTCACCCAGGAAACCGAGAACGACCAGATGCTGGACGGAGGCGCGCTGGGAGTGGAGCGCAAGCTGTACTACCGCGAACTCGTCGCGCGCTTCTCGCACCATCTGGCGCTGCTCTGGAACCTGGGCGAGGAGAACACCAACCTCGATTCCGAGCGCAAACAGTTCGCGGACTATCTGCGCGCGCTCGATCCATACGACCACCCGATCACGGTCCACACCGAGCTCGGCGCCCAGCAGGCGGTCTACGGGCCGCTGCTCGGCTATCCTTCGATCGAGTCGGCCTCGCTGCAGGTCGGATTGGTGAACGAGACCCACGACGAGACCCTGACCTGGGCCGTCGCCTCGGCCGCATACGCGCGACCCTGGGTGGTCTGTCTGGACGAGATCGGGCCCTCTTCGATCGGCGTCGTGCCGGACGCGATCGATGCACAGCACGACGACATGCGCCGCGAAGGGCTGTGGGGCAACCTGATGGCCGGCGGCGCCGGCGCGGAATGGTACTTCGGTTACTTCTATCCGGACCACGATCTGACCTGTGAGGATTGGCGCTCGCGGGCGCAGATGTGGCGCTTGACCGACCTGGCGCTCGATTTCTTCCGGACCTACCTGCCGTTCACCGAGATGCTGCCATTCGATCCACTCGTCTCGGGCGCGGCCGGAGCCCATTGCCTGGCCAAGAGCGAGGAGGTCCTGGCGGCCTACCTGCCCTCAGGCGGCGCCCCCTCGATCAACCTGAGCGCCTTCCCGGGTGTCTACTCCGTCGAGTGGTTCGACCCCCGCGGCGGCGGACCGCTGCAGGTGACGGGCAGCCGGTTCGTGGCCGGCGGAAGCTGGGTCCAGGTCGGGGGGCCGCCCGCCGACCCGGGCGAGGACTGGGTGCTGCTGCTGCGCCGCGTGGGCCAGTACCAGCAGCTCTACGGAACCGGCCTGGCCGGCGACCGGGGCCTGACGCCAGCCACCCTGGCCAGCTCCGCCTTCGTGGGGAATCCGTCCTTCATGGTCCACCTTGCCTGGGGCCGTCCCCAGACGCTCGGATTGATGGTCGCCGGCAGCCAGATGGGGGCTTATCCGGCCTTTGGCGGCACGCTGCTGAACAACCACGCCTACGGCGCCTTCCTGGTCGCCACCAACGCCCAGGGCAAGTCGCTCTTCCAGTTCCCGATTCCGAACCGGCCATCCCTCGCCGGCCGGAACGTCTACTTCCAGTGGCTGCTCAACGATCCGAGCGCGATCGGCGGCGTCTCCATGTCGCGCGGCCTGCGCGCGACCTTCCACTGAGGCTCCGCACCATCTACCCGCCCCGATAACTCCGGCACTTCTCGTCGCACCATTTCCTCTGCTGTTACGGCGCCTCGGGGCAGCGCGGCTGAAGATCGCGTCGCGGTGGGTCCCCTGGCTGTGGTGAGCCGGCCGGGCTCACGCTACGCTGGCGCAATGATCGCCACTCGAGAGAAGGGTCCGGGGCTGCTCGGACAGGCGGGGCTGGCCGCCGGCCGGGTGCTGCTGGGCGCCCGGTTCGCGAGAGCCTACCGGGAGATGCGGGAGGCCCAGTGGCTGCCGCGCGACGAACTCCTCGGGCGCATGGAACGGCGTCTGGCCGACTTGCTCGGGCACGCCGCCCGGCAGGTGCCGTTCTATCGGGAGTACTGCCGCAACGACGGCATCGCGCCGGAGGACCTGCGCACGCTGGAGGATCTCAAGCGGCTGCCGGTGATCGACAAGGCGGCCTTGCGGGAAGGGCCGGTCGAACGCTTCCTGGCGGAGAACCTCGGCCCGCACCGGCGGCTCTGGTACACGACGTCAGGTTCCACCGGCGAGCCGCTGAAATTCTGCCTCGACCGGGAGGCCCTGCCGCTGGTCTTCGCCAGCCACCTGTTCTACGACTCCTGGTTCGACCTCCGGCCGTTCGACCGCCACGTCCGTTTCATGGCTCCGCCCGCCGCGGACCCCCCGATCGATGCCGGCGCCCCACGCTCGTTCCGCTGGAAGCAGCAGCTCGCCGGACGGTTGAAGCGGCTCTACGAACGGGTGACCCAACGGCAGTTCAGCATGTTCGACGTCGATCCGGCCCGGGTCGGTTCGATCTTCGCCGAGACCAACGCCTTCCGGCCGGCCTACCTCCTGGGCTACACCTCGACCCTGGCCACGCTGGCCGACCATCTACTTCAAAAGGGGCTTCGGCTGGACCGTCCGCTGAAGGCGGTGATCACCATCGCCGAGCCGCTGACGCCGCCGCGGCGCAAGCTGATCCAGGACGCTTTCCGCGCGCCGATCGTCAACCGCTACGGGCAGCGCGAATTCAAGTACTGGAGCTCCCAGAGCTGTGCGGCGAGCGACTCGCGCTTTCACGTGAACACGGAGCTGGTGGCGGCGGAAGTCCTGCGGGCGGATGGATCGCAGGCCGCCCCCGGCGAGGTGGGGCGGCTGGTCCTGACCAACCTGCATAATAGGGTGATGCCCTTCATCCGCTATGACACCGCCGATCTGGCCTCGCTCGAGGATCGGCCCTGCGAATGCGGCCGGGGCTTCCCGCTGATCGCCGCGCTGGAAGGCCGCTCGCAGGAAGTGCTCGTGACACCCTCCGGGCGGATGGTCAATCCGACCAGCCTGGGGCACTTCCTGTTTGTGATCAAGGACTACGTGGAGAGCGTCAAGCACTTCCAGTTGGTTTCCGACTCCGATCGCCGGGTGACGCTCCGGATCGTGCCCAGCCAGCCGGCTGGGCCGGAACTCACCGGCCGTCTGGCCGCCGACCTGTCCGGGTTGCTGCAGGATGAAATGCAGGTCGCGATCGAAGTCGTTTCGGAGATTCCGCTGGAGCGGTCGGGAAAACGCCCGGTGATCAAGTCGGGACAGAAGGGAGGCGCGCGTGGAGCCGCCGCGAGATCCTGATCCCGGCGCGCCCGGGGACCGCCGCTGGTTCGGCCTGACCCTCTTCGCCGGCGGTCTGCTGTTGATCCTGACTCTCTGGCTTTCGAAGGATCGCGACGGACTGGCCACATCCGACGAGGCGGCCTATTCCGCGCAGGCCGATTCACTGCTCGCGGACGGTTCGCTGACGATCGACTTCGTGCGGCACTACCACGTGGAGTACCCCCCCGAGATCGCGCATCCGGAGGACTTCTACCCGCCCGGCAACGGAGCCTTGCTGGCGCTCTCGCAGGCTCTCCTGGGTCGCTCGGAGTTCAGCAACATGGTGCCCTCGGCCCTGTTCGGCTGCCTGCTGCTGCCCCTGCTCGCCTTCCTGCTGGCCCGGGCGATCGGCGTCTCGGCGCCGTTCTCGTGCGCCGTTGCGCTGGCGGTGATGTTCGAGGCCGAGGTGCGCGACCTCTCCACGCAGGGACTGGCCGATCTGCCGTTCATCTTCCTGCTGCTGCTCGCGCTGCTGTTGATCCTGCGCGGCGCGAACCACTGGGGGGCGCTGCTCTCCGGGGCCCTGCTGGCGGCCTCGTTCTACTTCAAGCCGACGGCGATCCTGTTCGCTCCCGGCCTGGCGCTCGCGCACTGGATCGCGGTCCGCCCCCGATTCCGGCGGCTCTGCCTGCACTGGACGCTGATGGGCGCCGCGTTCCTGCTGGTGAGCGGGCCGTGGCTCGTGCGCAACCAGCGGCTGTTCGGCGATCCGCTCTATTCCGGCAACAAGCACCTCTCGGCCGCCAGTCTCGATCCGGACTACGAGTACAACGACATCCGCAAGGTCTACTGGGCCGATCCCGAGTACCGGCCCGCGGACCTGGGCGGCTCGATGCTGCGCCATGGCTGGCGTCCTTTGCTGACCCGGGTCCTGCTGCACCTCTATGAAGCGTTCGTCTTGAAGGGACGCGAGGTCTTCAACGTCGGGTTTCTGCTGGCCGCGCTGGTGTTCTTCCGGCAACGCAAGGTCGCGGCGATCCTGGCGGTCGTGCTGAGCTTCACGCTCGCGCTCTCGGTCGTCTTCGCGGTCGAGGCCCGCTACCTGCTTCCCTGCGTGCCGCTCAGCCTGGCGGTGATCTTCCTGCTCGCGGAGCGGGTGGTCTTTGCGCTCGATCAGCGAACGTTCCTGCCCGGGACCGGCCTGGAGTGGCTCGCGCCCCGCCCGCTGGGCCGGGGCGGAGGCGTCGCGTTGCTGCTGGCCACGCTCTGGATCTACCCCGGCGCGGCAGCGCTGACTCGCGACCTGGCCTTCGGCGTCCCGAGCTTCGCCCCGGGGAATGAAGCGATCCCCGTCGCGGCCGACTGGGTCGAGCGCCATCTGCCGCCGGATGCGGCGGTGATGCACCAGCAGGCGCTGCGGTTCCACTATTACTCCCGCCGGCCGGCGGTCGAGACGCCGTTCGACGGCCCCGACGAGATCCAGGCGGTGGTCGAGCGGTACCGCATCGGGTGCATCATCTACGATCCGGGCGTGAGCTATGCCAAGCGCACGCGGGAGTATCTGGACGCGTACTTCGAGCGCTACGGCGACGCCTGGCGAACCGTGAAGCCGGAGGAGGGCGACTTCGTGGTGTACCTGCCTCGCTGAGCACGCGACGAGTCGCGGATCAGAGCCCGTCCGCGAGCAGGCGCGCGATGATCTCGTGCCCCTTCACATCCAGGTGCTCGTCCTCGGGAATGTAGAGTCCGGACGGGTCCGCCAAGGACTGCGCCCGGAAGGCCGGGTAGACGTCGATGAACTCGCAGCCGATCGAGGCGCAAGCTTCCCGCAGGCGCGTGCCGAAGTCGTCGGTCAGATCGCCGCCCGTGGGTTCCGGGTAGTAGCGCCGCCGATCTTCCTCGCTGTCGAACGAAAGCCTGGGGCCATTGACCCGCACCTGGGTCGGAATGAACAGGACCACCAGCCGGATGCCCCGCTGTGCGCACAATTCAGCTCCGGCCGAAAGCGCCCGGACGGTCTCCTGGAATCCGTCCGCCCGCTCGAGCGCCTGGCGCGGCATCCAACGGTAGCGCAGCTGCATGCGCGACCGCTCTCCGCCCGCGTGGGTGAACGTCACGGTCACCCTGCCCTTGGCCCGCACCGTCCTGGCCAGGAGCGGGTGAAAGCACGAGTTCTGCAGATAACGGGTCTTCAGCCCCTGGATCACACGGTCGGGGTCCTGCTTCCAGGTCACGAACTCCTGGGCGTCGGCCAGGTCGTTCCCCTCGAACAGCTGCCAGACCACGATCTCCGGCTGAACCGCCAGCCCGTACCGATTCAGGACGATCAGCTCCTGCTGGGGCCCGTAGGCCCCGCGGCCCAGGTTGATCACGCTCCGTCCCAGCAAGCGGCCCGCGCGCTGGACGAAGGTGCCCTCCTCGGGGACCTGGGCGGCCTCGGTGTACGAATCGCCGATGAACGCGATCTCGGCCCGCTCGAGGCCGGGCTCGTTGCGAAAGCCGTTCTCGTCGGTCCGGTACTGATAGGGCGCCTCGGTCTCGGTGCCGCCGCCGCTCCAGGTGATCAGCGGCTTGCGCCGGAAGCCCAACTCGCCGTCGGGCAGGTTCTCCTGGCGGGAAATATGCTGCAGGTCGAGCCAGTAGATCGGCCTCAGGGCCCCCTGGTACAGCAGCGAGTAGACCAGGTCGAAACCGATCAGGGGAACCAGCAGGCCCAGGAGCAGCGCCGCGGCCCGGTGGCCGATCGGCCTTCGCAGCCGGGACGGAGCCAGCAGCGTGAGGCTCGCGGCGAGCGCGACCAGGAGCAATCCGGCGCCCAGGTAGAGGGTCTGGAGATGGTACCAGCCGAACAGATAGTTGCCGCGCAGTTCGCGGGGGCGGAAGAGGGGCGGCAGCCAGAGAACCATCACCGCCGCCCAGAGCAGCGCCAGCAGCAGCAGGAGGATCGGTCGGGCTTTCAAAATCCTGGCGACCACGGCCTGCGGACCTTTCACGGGAGGGTATCGAACGAAGCCGGCCAGGGTAGACGATGGCCGCCTTGGACCGGAGAAGGAGATCGGATTTCGTTTCCGCGTCTGGCTACCGGGGTCGCGCGGGTTATGATGCGCAATTCCATGTTGCCATCGGGATCAACATCTCGATTATAGGAGCCTTGCGTAACGATGTCCGACCACGTTTCTTCACTTCTCGCAGAGGTCCAGGCCAAGAACCCGCATGAGCCCGAGTTCTACCAGGCCGTGGAGGAAGTTCTCAGCTCACTGGCCCCCGTGCTGGACCGATACCCGGAGTATCTGACGGCCAAGATTCCGCAGCGCATGATCGAGCCGGAGCGGGTGATTCTCTTCCGGGTGCCGTGGGTCGACGATCAGGGCGAGGTCCAGGTCAACCGCGGTTTTCGCATCGAGATGAACAGCGCCATCGGCCCGTACAAGGGCGGGTTGCGTTTCCATCCGTCCGTGAATCTCTCGATCCTGAAGTTCCTGGCCTTCGAGCAGGTGTTCAAGAACGCGTTGACGACGCTGCCGATGGGCGGCGGCAAGGGCGGATCGGACTTCGATCCGAAGGGCAAGTCCGATAACGAAGTGATGCGATTCTGCCAGTCGTTCATGAGCGAACTGTCGCGCCACATCGGACCCCAGACCGACGTGCCGGCGGGAGACATCGGCGTCGGCGGCCGGGAGATCGGATACCTGTTCGGACAGTACAAGCGGCTGAAAAACGAGTTCACCGGCGTGCTGACCGGCAAGGGCATCAACTGGGGCGGTTCCCTGATCCGGCCGGAGGCGACCGGCTACGGGGCGGTCTACTTCGCGGCGGAGATGCTGGCGACGCGCGGCGAGACGCTGGAGGGCAAGTCCTGCCTGGTGTCGGGCAGCGGCAACGTCGCCCAGTACACCGTGGAGAAGATCAATGAGCTGGGCGGCAAGGCCATCACCCTCTCCGATTCCAGCGGCTACATCCTCGACCGGGACGGCATCACGAACGAGAAGCTCCAGTTCGTCATGGAGCTGAAGAACGTCCGGCGCGGGCGCATCCAGGACTATGCCGAGCACTACTCGAACGCGACCTACACGCCGGCCAGCCCGGGCGGCGACCACAATCCGCTCTGGACCCATGAGGCGCAGTGCGCCTTCCCGTCGGCCACCCAGAACGAGATCAACAGCAAGGACGCCCAGAACCTGTTGGCGGGCGGCGTCTACGTGGTCTCCGAGGGCGCCAACATGCCGACCATCCCGGCCGGCGTCCAGGTGTTCCTGGAGAAGGGCATCCTGTACGGGCCCGGCAAGGCGGCGAATGCGGGCGGAGTGGCGGTTTCCGGCCTGGAAATGGCCCAGAACAGCGCGCGCTACAGCTGGACCCGCGAGGAGGTCGATGCCCGCCTGCAGCGGATCATGAAGCAGATCCACCAGGATTGCCTCTCGGCCGCCGAGCGGTTCGGCCACAAGGGGAACTACGTGGTCGGCGCGAACGTCTCGGGCTTCCTCAAGGTGGCCGACGCGATGATGGATCAGGGCGTGGTCTAAGTGCCTGCCCGCAGTCGAGTGGGGTCCCGGAGCGCCAAGGCCCCACTCGACCTCGATCACCCCCGAACGAATCCGATCAATGCTCGTTTCGGCTCGTTGCGCCTCTACAATCCCCGAGGTTGCGCGGACCTCATCCTTCGCATTTCGGGTGGACCTGGTTGGGAACTGTCGTCTTTCTGCTCATCCTCTCGCTCTGTTCGACCTCCCGGGCTCATCTCCGCGAGGGAGAGACGGTGGTCCGGATCGATGTGGTCGGCAATCAGCGCGTCACCGCCGAACAACTGACCGAGAACATGCGCACCCAGGTGGGACGCCCGCTGCGGGCCAAGGACGTGTCGGAGGACATCCGCGACATCTACCAGCGCTACGGCGTGCGGGTCTCGGTCCTGGAGGAGTCGGTGAAGGACGGCGTCCGCCTGACTCTGCGGGTGGATGAGGAAGCCCTCGTCTCCGCCGTCCTGACCCGCGGCGTGAGCGAGGAACGAGGCCGCGAACTGCTGGCGCAGGTGTCGCTGAACGGAGTGCGCGCGCTGCTGGAATCGCAGATCCGGGACCGCGCGCTGACCTTGCGGAACCTGCTCGCGGAGGAAGGCCGCTACTTCGCCCAGGTGAACACTTCCGTGGAGCGGCGGGACGGCGCCTCGGTGGCCGTGCTCGAGATTCAAGAAGGCCCGCGGGTGGAAGTGGACGAGATCGAGTTCGTCGGCCTGGAGGAGCTCGACGCGGACAATCTCCGGCAGGTCATGACCACCGGCAGCACGCGATTCCTGGTGTTCAAGTCCTACCTGCGCCAGGATGTCCTCGAGCGGGACGTCATCGAGCTGCAGCACTACCTGCAGGAGGAGGGTTTTCGGGACGGCCAGGTGTCGCTCGAAGGGATCGAGTTCAATGCGGCCCAGGATGAGGCCGTGATTCGGATCCGCGTCCAGGAGAACCAGCGCTATACGGTGGGCGAGATCGTGCTGGAGGGGAACGTCGCGCTGCTCGACGAGGAGCTGCGGGCCGAGACCCTGCTCGAGGAGGGCGACCCGATCCGGATGGTGGCCGTCAGCAAGGACGTGCGGCGCATCAAGTCGCGCTACGGCGAGCTCGGGTTCGTTCGCGCCCAGGTCGAACCGAGAGTCTCGTTCGAACCCGCGGGCACCCGGGTCAAGCTGGTGTTCCGGATCGATGAAGGCCATCAAAAGCGGATCCGTGACGTGGTGATTCGCGGCAACACCAATACCCGGGACGAGATCATCCGAAGGGAGTCGACGCTCAGTCCGGGCGAGCTGGCCTCGACCCGGGAGCTGCGGAGAACGACCGACCGGCTGCAGGCGCTCGGCTACTTCAATGACGGCCAGGGCCGCAGCCTGGTGCATGCGCGCTTCGATCAGACCGCCGATCCGCTGCTCGAGGATCTCTTGATCGACGTGGAGGAAACCCAGTCGGGCGGCCTCTCGTTCTGGGCCGGCGCCAACACCGACATCGGTTTCTACGGCGGCGTGCAACTGGTCAAGAACAACTTCGATCTCAAGGACGGCCCCTCCTCCTGGAATCCGATCACGCTTTTGCGCGAATTCTGGCGCAATGAGGCGTTCCACGGCGGCGGCCAGCAGCTCATCATCCAGGCGCTGCCCGGCAACAACTTCTCGACCTACCGGATCGCCTTCACCGAACCGTACCTGACCGGGCCGGACGAACACCCCGTTTCGCTCAACCTCGACGGCTACTATCAGCCGGTGCGCCTGGTCGACGAGTACAGCGAGAACCGGTTGGGACTGTCGGCCACGCTGGGCAAGCGGATCGACGAAAACTGGACCGCCGGAGTCACCGGACGCCTGGAGCTGGTCGACATCGACGACGTGGATGGCGACGCGCCGGCCGACGTGAAGGACGTCGAAGGCGGAAACTTCGTGCCGTCGGTGGGGGTTCACGGGCGCTACCAGGAGGTCGACTCGATCTTCGATCCCACGGACGGTTTCCAGTTCGGCGGCAAGTACGAACTGCTGCTCGGCGACGCCTTCGGGCACCGGGCGGTGGCCGACGGCGAGCTCTTCGTGCCTGTCCTCGAGGATGATCTGGGACGCCAGCAGGTGCTCGCCCTGCGGGGCGCGGCCGGCCTGGCCCAGGGCTTCGGCGGCGACCTGCCGTTCTTCGAGCGCTTGACAGGCGGCGGTTCGTCGGGGAACTTCCCGCTGCGCGGATTCGCATACGAGAAGGTGGGGCCCGAGTCGAAGGACGTCCACCTGGGCGGCATGCTGGGCTGGTCGGCCACCGCCGAGTACCGGTTTCCGATCTACTCCTCCTATGACGCGCTCGTCGACGAGGAAGTGGAGCTCGTGCGGGGAGTGGTCTTCGCGGACGCCGGATCGATCGAGGACACCTTCACGGACCTGCTGGGCAATCCGCGCCTGGCGTTGGGCACGGGCGTTCGGATCCGGCTGCCGTTCCTGGGGCCCACGCCCGTGGCCATCGACCTGGGCATTCCGGTGCTCACCCAGGGCGACGATGAGACCGAGTTCTTCAGCATCCGGGTCAAGACCCGGTTCTGAAGCCAGCAGTCCGTCGAAAAAATGGGTGATGCACAGACGGAGTCATCGTGGTCGAGATCAAGACGCCCAGCACGAGGCGTATTGGTGTATACGGTGAGTTCTGGGCAACGAAGAGGTCGGCCGCGAGGGCCCGACTGGGCGTTGCACAGTTTTTCGACGGGCTGCCAGAGCGCCGGTCGACGCCGGCTGATTGGATTCCGCAGGAAGGAACGTTTCACATGAATTCGCACAAGGCGCTGCTCTCGGGTCTGGCGGTGTTGTTGATCGCCGCGCTGATGCCCGGCCTGGGTCTCTTCGCGCGTCCCGGACCGCCGGCCGCGCCGGCCGCGCCGGACGGGCCGGGCACGCGGGTCGGCATGGTCGATCTCTTCCGGGTCCTGAAGGAGGCCCGCCCGTTCATCGAGGACCAGGAGGCTATCAGGAGCTGGATCGACAAGGAGCAGCGCACCAACCTGGGGGTCAAGAAGAGCGAGATCGAGGCGCTCGACGCGGAGCTGGAGATGCTCGAGGGCGAGTCCGAGCAGCGCCGGAACCTGCTCCTGAAGCGGGATCTGGCCAAGCTCCGATTCGATCACGAGTTCGAGCACCTGGAACAGGAGCGCGGGCAGCGGATCAGCGAGAGCCAGAAGCGCGCCTTTGCGGAGGTTCGGCAGGCGGTGGCCGAGGCGGCAAAGGCCGATGGGATCGAGCTGGTGCTCCAGTTCCGTTCCGGTCCGCTGTCCGGCCTGAACCGGAGCGAGATCACCTCCGAGATGTACCTGCGCAACGTGCTCTACAGCGAGGCCTCGCTTGACATCACCAACAGTGTCATTACAATCCTCGACGCCAAGCGCTAGGCTTTGAATTCAGAAGAGGTTATGACTGCCCGAAGAACTGCTCGGCGTTGCTGCCGGCGAGCTTGCCGGCGCTCTAGATGAGAGGGCGATCGTGGCGAGGACACTGCAGGAGATCGCGACGCGGCTCGAAGGCGTGCTGGAAGGCGACGGCACGCTGGTCATTCGGGGTTTGTCCGGTCTTCGAGACGCGGGGCCGGACGAACTCTCCTTCGTGGCCGATGAGCGCTACCGGGCGCGTGTGGCGAGCAGCCGGGCGGGCGCGCTGCTGGTCGCCGAACGTTTCAGTGACTGCGATCGTCCCGTGATCCGGGTGGCGGAACCGGAGCGCGCCATGGACCGGTTGGTCGAGTGGTTTCGCCCCGAGGTCGAGCCGCCGAGCGGGGTGGTCGATCTCCGCGCCATGGTCTCCGCGTCGGCAGAGCTGGGTGACGGCGTGACGATCATGGCCGGCGCATTCGTGGGTCGAGGCGCAAGGCTGGGCGATCGCTCGGTGCTGTACCCGGGCGTCTACGTGGGAGCCTGTGCGGAAGTGGGCCGGGAGTGCGTGCTGCATCCGAACGTGGTGCTGGGCGAACGTGTGATCCTCGGCGATCGGGTTCGCATCCACGCCGGGACGGTGATCGGCGCGGACGGCTTCGGGTACCGTCCGGGCCCGAACGGACTGGAGAAGCTCGAGCAGATCGGTTCGGTCCGGATCGGCGATGACGTCGAGATCGGCGCCTGCGTGACGATCGATCGGGCGCGCTTCGGCTGGACGGTGATCGGGCCGGGCACCAAGCTCGACAACCTGGTACAGATCGCCCACAACGTGCACGTGGGCAGTCATACGGTGATCGCCGCGCAGACCGGCATCTCCGGTTCCACCAGCATCGGTTCGGGCTGCATGATCGGCGGCCAGGTCGGGACCGTCGGACACGTCAACGTCGGAGACGGATCCACGGTGGCGGCCCGGGCGGGAATCTCCAAGGACGTTCCTCCCGGCTCGACCGTGTACGGTTACGTCGCCCGGCATCACCTGGAGAAGAAACGCGAGGAAGCCGCCCTCAGACGCCTGCCCAGGCTCCTGCAACGGGTTCGGGCGCTCGAGTCCAGGCTCCTGCAACGGGGAGACCGGGCCGATCCGGACGAGCAAGGCGGCCGCAAGGAAACGACCTGCTGAATGCGCAATCAACGAACACTGAAGGCGCCGATCGAATTCTCCGGGGTGGGCATCCACACCGGGCGGGAGGCCAACGTCCGGGTCCTGCCGGCCGGGCCGAACCAGGGCGTCATCTTCGTGCGGTCCGATCTTCCGGACGCGCCGCACATCCCGGCCACGCTCGACTTCCTGGGGCAGGGAGCCCGGCGCACCACGCTTCGAAACGGCCAGGCCGAGGTCAACACGGTCGAGCATCTCTTCGCGGCCTTCGCGGGCCTCGGCGTGGACAATGCCGAGGTGCATATCGACGGGCCCGAGCTGCCGGCCATGGACGGTTCAGCGCTGGCCTTCGTGCAGCTGCTCCAGGGCGCCGGACTGGTGGAACAGCGGGCCGAACGGCAGGCTTTCGTGGTCGACCGTGCGATGCACGTCACCGACGGCGAGGCCAGCCTGGGGCTGTTCCCGGACGACTACCCGGGCCTGCGCGTGCTCTACACGCTCGATCTGCCGAACTCCTCGGCCGGTTCGCAGTTCGTGGACCTGCGCCTCGATTCGATGACCTTCGCCGAACAGATCGCGCCGGCCCGGACCTTCGTCCTGAAAGAGGAAGTCGAGGTACTCCGCGAGCGCGGGTTGGGCCAGGGCGCCAACACCGGCAACACGCTGGTCCTGGACGGCGGCCGGATCGTCGAGAACGAACTGCGCTTCGTGGATGAATTCGCTCGCCACAAGATCCTGGACCTGGCGGGCGATCTGTTCCTCGCCGGCGTGGACATCCACGGCCGGATCGTCGCGGTGCGCTCCGGGCACACGGCCAACCGCGCGCTGGTCCAGGAGATCGTCGAGGTGCTGCACGCGCGGGAGGTGGCCGGCCAGGCGGTGCGCGAGTCGGGCATCGACATTCGCGAGATCCTGAATCTCCTGCCGCACCGGTACCCGTTCCTGCTGATCGATCGGGTGGTCGAGCTGGAGGGCTACCGCCGGGCGGTGGGCATCAAGAACGTCACCATCAACGAGCCGTTCTTCCAGGGGCACTGGCCGGGACAGCCGATCATGCCGGGCGTGCTGATTCTCGAGGCGATGGCCCAGCTCGCGGGCGTGCTGCTGTTGCGGCGGTTGGAGAACACCGGCAAGCTCGCGGTGCTGTGGTCGATCGATCGGGTCAAGCTGCGCCGCTCGGTGATCCCGGGCGATCAGCTGCGCATCGAGATCGAGGCCACCAAGGTCCGCGACACGATCGGACAGGTCCAGGCCAAGGCCAAAGTCAACGAGAAGATCGCCGCCGAGGCGATCCTGACCTTCACCCTGATCGATGCCACCTGAACCATCTGGACGACCCTCGATGGATGCGCCCCCCGCCCCGCTCAGAATGGCCGTGATCGGCACCGGCCATCTGGGCCGCCACCACGCCCGCAACCTGGCCGCGCTTTCGGGCGTGGAACTGGTCGCGGTGTGCGACCCCTCCGAGGAACGCGGCCGGGCGGCGGCGGAACTGGCCGGGACGGATTGGGTCAAGTGCCCGGACGAGCTGCCCGGCGACCTCGACGCGGTCTCCATCGCGGCGCCGACGCCGCTGCACTTCGAGCTGGCCTCGCGCTATCTCCGGAACGGCGTCCACTGCCTGGTGGAGAAGCCGATGACCGCCACGTCCGCGGAAGCCCGCCGGCTCTGTGGCATCGCCGCCGAGAGCGGGGCGTTGCTGCAGGTCGGCCACATCGAACGATTCAACCCGGTGTTGGACGAGCTGGACCCGGCGGCTGTTTCGCCGCGGCTGATCGAGGCCTGGCGCCTGGCGCCCTACAGCGGCCGCTCGATCGACACCAGCGTGGTCTTCGACCTGATGATCCACGACCTCGATCTCGCGCTCTGGTTCGCCGGTTCCGAGGTGTCCTCGGTGGAGGCTCGCGGCGGAGTGTTGATCGGCCCGCTGCCGGACTGGGCCGGCTGCACGCTGAGATTCGCCTCGGGCGCCGTGGCCCATCTGACCGCCAGCCGAGTGGCGCCCAGCCCCGAGCGCAGGATGATCGTGCATCACCCCGGCGGAACCGTCGACCTCGACTTCGGCCGCCGCCGCCGGTGCCTCTTCGACGAGGACGGCGTAAGGGAGCATCAGGGCGGGGACGATGAACCTCTGCGCCGAGAACTCGCACATTTCGTCGACCGGATCCGGAGTGGCGAGCCGGTGCTGGTCTCAGAGCGGGAAGGGCTCCAGGCGGTGGAACTGGCCGAAGAGGTGCTCTCGCAGATCTGACGGATCAAACCCGGTTCGATCCGTCAGGGTCGGCTTTGCGCCCGCACCAGTTTCAGTTTGAACCGCCCGTCGTAGGCGCCGGCGCACGAGCCGCACGACGCCATGCGCAGCGGGCGCTGGCGGGCGTACTGTTCGCCGCACTGGGGGCATTCATAGAGGTAGGCGGGGAGTTTGGCGTGCCGATCCCTCGGGTCGACCCGCAGGGCGGCGAGCTCGAGGTCCGACTCGCCGTACGAGCGGCGGGCCCGGCGATCCGACCTCCGGAAGGGGTGCGGGAACGGTCGCAGGCGGTGATAGAAGATCGTCTCTCCGTCTTGCGCGAGCGGCGGCACGCGCAGGCCGCGGGCGAGGCCAAGGGCCGCGATCGCGCGGACGGTCCGATCGTATCGGGCGCCGTGGCGCAGGGGCGAGGGAACGCCCGTGAATGAGCTGTCGATGTGGAGCAGCTCGTGGACCACGTCCTCGGCCTGTTCGCTTTCGGGCAGGAACAGGAAGCGGGGCAGGACGAACGAGATCACGTAGAGCATCTCCCGGCCGCCGCAGCGGATTTCTGGAAACTCCCAGACACCGTCCCGCGAAGTCCGGCCGCCGCCGTCGGGAAAACGGGTGAAGTGGCAGGCGGCGCGCTTGCCCCGCAGTCCGCCGCGCCCCCGGCTGGCGACCACCAGGATCTGCTCGGGGTCGATGTAGCGGTCGAAAGGCGGGAGCGACGCGAACTCCCGCACGGCCGACGTCAAAAGGTTGGTGACAGGCTCACGCATTTCCGGTCCGAGGTCGGTAGTCTCCACGCTGCAATGTGATCTCAGAGGTTTTTGGAATGGATGTAAAGTCACGGTCTCGCGCGCGCCTGCGCTCGCTTTTGGTTCTGCTGCCGGTGTTGTGCAGCGCTTGCACTACGGGAGTGGGAGGGGAAGAGGGAGGGGAGCAGGCGGCGGAGCAGGGCGGTCTCGATCTGTTTCCGCTCTATCGGAACCAGCAGTTCGACGACCGGGGCGAGTTCTCGATCCTCTGGCCGCTCTCGAACTTCGAGTGGGATCAGGACGGCGAACTTTCCTGGACGGTGCCCTTCCACGTCCACTGGACGCAGGGCGAACAGGTCGAGGTCACCGCGGTCCCGGCGCTGCCGCCGCTCTACCTCCATCGGCGGGATCTGGATTTCGAGAACCGCACCTTCTTTCCGCTCTATTCCAGGACCACGAAGGGCGCGCGCACCGAGCGGTCGCTCTTGCTCTGGCTCCTGGAGTGGGCCCGCTACGAGGGCGAGGATGATCTCTCGGCGCTGTCGGTCTTCCCCCTGTTCCAGTGGAGGGAGGAAGGAGTCGGAACCATGCTCAGCTTCCTGCGGGTGCTGGAACTGGCGCCGACCGGACCGGCCGTGTCGCTGCTCGACATCGATCGCACCGGGCTCTCGTATTCGACCGAGGAAGACCGGCCCGCGCTGTCGCTCGACGTGGCCTCGGTCTTCGGCCGGATCGTCAACCTCTTCCACTATGACGATGAGGGCTCGCACCTGGACCTGCGCTTCCTGACTCTGCTGGCCAGCGAGGACCTGTCGCTGTTCCAGTACCGCTGGCCGCACGAGGACGCACCCGAGGCGGACACCGGCCGCACGATCCTGTTTCCGCTCTACTTCAACATCCAGCACGACACCCGCACCCGCAGCCGGATCTACTGGCCGTTCTACGGCAGCACGGCGCGCGGCGAGCAGGTCCTCGGGCGGTACATCCTGTTTCCGTTGCTGCGCCTCCGGGACGATCCGGAGCGGCAGTTGACGGGCTTCGATTTCCTGTGGCCCTTGATCGGGCGCGAACGGACCGCGCTCGAGACCACGACCTGGTTCCAGCCGCTGTTCAAGTTCATTGGATACGAGGACGGGTACGAGTGGACCGTGGCCCTGAACATGTTCGGCTACGGGCGCAAGGGGGAGCGCAGCCGTCTCCGACTCTTCTGGTTTCCCTGGGAGCTCTAGATCGATGAAGCAGACATTCGACCGTCGTACCTTCCTCGAGGGAGTCGCCGTGGCCGGCGCCGCGGCCATGACTCCCGCCTGCGCCGCGGCACGGCCGCTCGCGCGCCCCGCTCGCGCGGCCTTGCCGGTGGTGATTTCGAGCGGCAACGGCTGGCGGGACAACTCGAAGCGCGGCGAACGTCCGCCGCGCCTGTCGGCGGTGGAGGTGGCGCACCGGATGCTGCTCTCCGACGAGGTCACGGCGCGCGAATTCGGCCTGCTCGAGGCGGTCGTCAGCGGCGTGGGAGTCGTCGAGGACGACGAGCTGGATCACAGTGTCGGCCTGGGCGGGCTGCCGAATGAGGAGGGCGTGGTGCAGCTCGACTCCTCGGTAATGTTCGGGCCGACGCACCAGGCCGGCGCCGTGGGCGCGATCGAGAACATCCAGAACCCGGCCCTGGTGGCGATGCATGTCCTGCGCCAGACCGACCACTCGTTCCTGGTGGGCGAGGGCGCCTACCGGTTCGCCCGCGCGATGGGGCTGCCGCACCGCGAACTGCTGACCGAGGCGGCACGCAAGATCTGGCTCGACTGGAAGCGCGGGATGAGCGATCAGGATGACTGGCTGTCTCCCTCGGGCGAGGAGTTCGATCCCGAACTCTCCGAACGCTTCACCCACGGGACGATCCACCTGTCGGCCCTGGCCGCAAGCGGCGATCTGGCCGCGGTGACCACCACCAGCGGTCTTTCGTACAAGCTGCCGGGCCGGGTGGGGGACTCGCCGATCGTTGGCGCGGGGATGTTCTGCGACAACGAAGTCGGTTCGGCGGGGGCCACCGGTCGGGGCGAGGAGGCGATCGTGAACTGCGGCGCCTTCTCGGTGGTCCAGGCGATGCGCGCCGGCCGCGATCCCACCGAGGCCTGCCTGGACGTGCTCGAGCAGGTGGCCGCGAAGGCGAAGCTCCGGGGTCTGGTCGAGAACGGCAAGCCGAATTTCCAACTGACCTTCTATGCAGTGCGCAAGGACGGCGCCTACGGATCGGCCGCGATGCAAGAAGGCGCCCACTTCGCGGTGAGCCATGGATCGGCCGCGGCCGGGCGGCATGAACCCTGCGCCTGGCTCTTCGAGACGTCCTGACCGTCCGTCACTGCTGCGGCGGTTCGGTCGGTTCCTTTGGCGGCTCCTCCGGCTCGACGGTTCGATACAGGCCGTTCTCGTGCACGTCCTGGATCAGATGCACAGGCCGGTTCGCCCAGGGATATCCCTCGGTCAGCAGGTACAGATCGATCGAGTTCAAGCCGTTGTCCGGATCGATCGATGCCAGCAGATAGATCGGCGAGAAGCAGAGATCGAGGGCGTAGATGCAGGTGTAGCCGGCGTGCTTCAAGAGATGCAGCGGGACCGCCACCGGCGACAGGAACACCGGGGCGGAGGGAAACTCGGCATACTCTTCCCATTCCAGCGCGTCGTACACGCCCCTCAACGGAATCGTGGCCGGAGCGGTGGCGACCACCGCCAGGTCCTTGCCGGCGCGCTTCAGCGAGCTGCAGGCCGGCAGGACCAAGGCGACGAACAGCAGGGTCGAGAACCAGGCCAGGCGAGTCACCAGCGGCACCTCCTAACAAGTCGAAACGTCAGGCGTCCCCGGCGCTCCGCCTGCCCGCGAGGTGGATCCCCGCCTCGATCCCCGCGCAGATCGCGGGGCGCACCACGGACGGTGGCTCGCCGGTGAAGCGGACCGCCTGCCAGACGGCCTGCTCCGAGAACATCAACAGCCCCGGAATCCCCACCCGTCCGGCCCTGCGCGCGGCCAGCAGGAAGTTGGTTTCCAGGGGCGTGATGACGACATCGGCGGCGAGGCCCTCCCGACTGTAGTCGAACGGATCGACCGGCAGGCTGTCCCAGGCCTCGTCGGCCACCGCCTTGACCAGCAGATCGAAGCGCAGCGAGCGGGCGCGGGTCGTGGAGATCGCCTCGGCGCCCCGCCCCAGGGTGAGCGCCAGCCGGGTGGGCCCGGCCGGCGAGCGGCCCGTGATCGCGATCCGCACCCCGCGCTGCAAGAGCGCCCAGGCGATCGCCCGGGCCACTCCGCCGGAGCCGTAGATCAGCGCGCTCTCCAGCGGAGGAGCGCCCTCGGGCGGCGCCTGCTCTGCGTCGAGGCGCAAGAGTGCCTCGGCGGAACGTCCCAGGGTCAGCTCGAGCACGGCGGCGGGATCCCCGCGGGCCAGCTCGAGCGCGGCCAGGAAACCCTCCGCGTCGGTGTTGGCCGCCGAGAAGGTCCCGTCCTCCAACCGTGTCAGGGTGTTGGCCGCGCCGATCTCCCGGGCCGGCGACTCCGCCGTGGCCGCGAACTGAAGGGCCGCGAGCTTGTGCGGCGCGGTGACCGACAGGCCGGACAGCGGCAGCTCCCGGGCCACCTCGGCCACGTGTTCGAACCGCTCCGCCGACAGATCGACGTAGACCGCGTTCCGAGCCAGGCTCCAAAAGACCTGGTTGTGCGCCCGCGGCGAGAGCGAACGGGTCACATCCGCGCCGGCCACGGCGAACACCTCGGTGTCCGGTCGGATCCCGCCGGCGCGATGCACCGAAAGCGCCTCCGCCACCGTGATCTGCCCGGCCGCCGTCTTGCGAGAGGGATGGATCGCGGCGTACAGGAGCGGCATCTCGAACTTGCCGGCCAGCGGCCTCAGGTAGCGGCCCTCGAGCCCCATGGCGATCGCCACCACCTTGCGCCCGAGCGCTCGTCCCGCCGCCGTGGCCGAGCGCACGAAGCAGAGAGCCGTCGCCGCGTCTGGAACCTGCGCCGCGACCTTGATCACGTCCCCGTCGAAACGGGACAGCTCGCGGACCGGTTCCTCCCCGTCACCCCGGGTGTTGCCATGCCAGGAGAGGATGCGCGCGGCACGGCCTCGCGGAATCTCGCCGGCCAGGTCGCTCTCCAAGTCGATCCAGTCGAAGCCGGCCCGGTCGGCCGCCTCCAGCAGGCCGCGCCGGCTGGCCGCCGAGCGCCCGTATTCGCCGCCTTCCGCCCGCGTGCGGACGGTCAGGACGGCCGGGCGGCCGAGGGCGCGTCGAAGCTGGTCCAGGTCGACGTCCTCCGGCGATTCGAAGCGATCCAACCGGACCTCGATCAGGTCGACTTCCCGCGGCAGTCCCTTTGCGTCCTGCAGCAGCGAGGGGACGTCCCGGGCGCCCGAGCAACCGATCAGGAGCGGAGCCGCCATCCTTCAGGCCTTGCCCACGATGCGCTCGATCCGGCGCGCCTCGGTCGGGCCCAACCGGCCGCTGGCGACCGCGGCCGCGAGCGTCACCGCCGCCGCGCGGCGGTAGGCGGGCAACAGCTTGGCATTGCCGCGCCTGAGCGCCGCGACGTGCTCCTGAACCGTCTCGATGTCGCCGCGCACGATCGGACCGGTGAGCGCCTGCTCCGGACCCAGCCGTTCCAGGTTGCGGATCGTGCCTCGCAGGAGCGATTTGAGCGGGCCGAAGGGATCCTTGGAGAAGGCCGGCACGGCTCCGAGCATCTCGGTGCCCAGCAGGGCGACCGCCACCAGGCAGTTGGAGGTCACCGCCGCGGCCGCGTGATACAGCGCCTTGTCCTCGGCGGCGATCTTGACCGGCTTGCCGCCCACCAGGCGGGCCAGGGCGGAGAGCACCGGAACGACGGTCCGGTCGCCTTCGACCGCGAACGAGGAACCGGGCAACAGCATCATGGCTTCCTCGGGTGAGGCGAACGTCTGCAACGGATGCAACGAGCCGACGCGCGCCCCGCGCCGCTCGAGCGCGGCGATCGCCGCGCCGGGAAAGGCGCCTGAGCAGTGAAAGGCGATCGATCCGCGCGGCAGTTCCCCCGCGGCGGCGATGCGCTCGGCGGTGGAGGCCAGGACCCGGTCGATGGTCGCAAGCATCAGCAGATTGCCGGCGCCGGCCTCGCCTGGATCGGTCACCGGCTGGCCTTCGCCGATGAAACGGCAGGCCTGCTGGGCTCGCCGCCTGGAGCGCGAAATCACTCGCGCAACCGGGATCCCGCCTTCACGCAATGCCTTGCCGAGCGCCCGGCCGACCAGTCCGGCGCCGACGATCACCAGGCGGCGGTTTTCCAGGAGTTTGGGAATCACGTCAGCCGCCCGCGGCGCTAGCCGCCTTCGGTGGCCTCGCGCCCCTCGCGCATCGGAGGGGTCGGATACTCGTCGTAGTCTTCGAACTCGTCCAGGTTGGGCGGCACGTAGTCCGGCGACTTGGCCCGCTCGAGTTCGATCTGGAATGCCTCCAGGATCGACTGTTCGATGAACTGCCGGCATTTGGCGTTGACCGGATGCGCGATGTCGGTGTGGAGACGCGCGCGCCCCCGGTTGTCGGAGCGGGCTCGATCCGCTGGCTGGCGGCTGCCGCATTCGTTGCAGTATTTGGAGCGCAGGTGGTTCTTGGATCCGCAGCGGGGACATCGATCGCTGAGTTTGCGGCTCGGCATGGCCACGAACGGACCCCGGCTGCCGTCGATGATCTTGATGTCGCGCACCACGAAGTCGTCATCCAGTGTGATGGTGCAAAAAGCCTGGAGCTTCTCGCTGCGATTCTCGACCAGCTTGACCCGGACTTCAGAGATCTGCACGAACGTTCTCCTCGGTCTCCTTCAGCCCGGGAAGCCGGGCAGGCTCTCGCAAACGTAGGTCTCCCCGGCCGCCACAGCCTGGAGCCTGCTGACTGCTCGCTCGCCCTCGGTCGGATCCGATACCGCCGCGAACATCGCCGAACCCGAACCGGTCACGTGAAACGCGTGACCCGTCTCCTCGGAGATCCGGTCCTGAACCACCGCCAGTTCCGGATACACCTCCCGAAAGGGTCTCTCCAGAGCGTTGTAGAAATGCGGCGGACCTTTCGACCGGGGCCGATCGAGCATCCGGACAAAACCTACCAAACTGCTCTTATCGATTGTCAAGTCTAATTTTAGGTTGCTGTAGATCCGTGCGGTGGGAACGGCGACCGGCGGGCAGTAAAGCACGAAGCAAAACCGGTGTTGGGATCGGGCTGGAAGCGGTTCGATGCGCTCGCCCCGTCCCCGCGCGATCGCGGTGCCGCCGGCCAGGAAGAACGGAACATCGGAGCCGAGAGCGGCTGCCATGGCCTCCATTTCGTCCTTCGAGGCCGCCCCCTCCGCGAGCTGGTTCAGGGCGATCAACATGGCGGCTGCATCGGCAGATCCGCCTCCCAAACCTGCGCCGATCGGGATTCTTTTTTCGAGATTGACCGAAAGTCCGAAGCTGCGGCGCATCGCAGAAAAGTAGGTCCGCATCGCCCGGACCACCAGGTTGCCGTCATCTTCGGGGCATTCCCGGCCGGCGACCGTGAAGTCGAAGTCCCGACCCGCGGTCCTTTCCACGCTCAGCCGATCACACAGGTCGATGGTCTGCATGACCGATTCCAACTCGTGGAATCCGTCCGGCCGGCGGCCCAGCACACGCAAGAATAGGTTCAGCTTGGCGGGGGCGGTCACCCGCAACCGGTCCTTGCTGTGAGTTTCGATTTTCAGGAGGTGGGCTCCTGGTCCGAGCCGACGAGCAGCCGGTTGTCGATCAGGCGGGTCGATTCCACCCGCGCCGCGATCAGCAGCAGGCCGCAAGGATCGCAGCGCTCGAGATCCGTGAGCTGTTCCGGATCGACCAGCGCGACGTACTCGGGATGCACGTCCGGCTCTGCTTCGAGGATCGACCGGGCGGCCGCGATCAGTGGGTCGGCCCGGCGTTCGCCTTTCTGGAAGAGCCGCTCGGCGTCTTCGAGCGCGCGTGACAAGGAAAGCGCCCGCCGCCTTCCGCCGGCGCTCAAGTAGGCGTTGCGGCTGGAGAGCGCCAGCCCGTCCGCCTCGCGCACGATCGGTTCGACGCAGATCTCCACCGGAAAGTCGAGGTCGGCCACCATGCGGCGGATCAAGACCGCCTGCTGGGCGTCCTTCTGTCCGAAGCAGGCCAGTTGCGGCTGCACGAGATGAAAGAGTTTGGCGACCACGGTCAACACGCCCCGGAAGTGGGTCGGCCGATGCCGGCCCTCGAGCCGCTTCGAAAGCGCTTCGTTGACCACGAACGTGCCGAACCCGTCCGGGTACATCTCCTCGGGCGTGGTCGTGTAGATCGCGTCGCAGCCGCAACCGGAGAGCAGTTCCCGATCCCGCTCCAGATCCCGGGGATAGCGGTCGAGGTCCTCGCCTTGTGCGAATTGCAGCGGGTTGACGAAGATCGAGACGACCACCCGATCAGCCCTTCGCGCGGCGGCCCGCACCAGTGAGAGGTGTCCTTCATGCAGCGCGCCCATGGTCGGCACCAGACCCACGGTCAGACCTTCAGCGCGCCAGCCCCGCGTCCGGGTCTTGATCCCGGCCGCGGAATCGATGAGCGGGATCACGACCGTTCGGCCGGCTTCAGCCGCGCCAGCAGTTCGGCCAGGGTCTTGCCCGAGACGGGATCGATCAGATCGGGGGCCACGCTCGCGGCCGGCTCGAGCACGAACAGGCGCTTGCGAAACCGGGGGTGCGGCAGGGTCAGGCGCTCCGTTTCGCAGATCGTGCCGCCGTGCAGGATCAGGTCCAGATCGAGCACTCTCGGTCCGTTCTTGACCGTGCGCTCCCGGCCACGGCCGGCCTCGATCTTCTGCAGGTGCTCGAGCACCTTTTCGGGAGTCAGCGTGGAACTCAGCAGCACGGCGCCGTTCAAGTAGTCCCGTTGCGGCGGCCCTCCCACCGGAGCGGTTTCGACGAACGGCGACACGCGAATCAGCGTGGTGCCCGGCAATTCTCTGAGGCGGCTCACGGCATGGTTCAGGTGGCTTTCGCGATCGCCCAGATTCGAACCGAGCGAGATCAAGACCGGCACGCGGCTGCGCTCGGCGGAGGTCTGGTCCTCCATTTCGCTGGGCGCCAGCAGCCGGCGACCGGCCATGCGTTCGGCGAACGCGAGGATCGGGCCGGCCACGGCATACCCCACGAACGAGATGAAGAAGACCGTCTCGTGATAGGTCGCCGCCAGGAACAGGAGCACCAGGATGGTCACCAGATGCAGAAACGGCCGGCGGCCGCGGAACCAGCGGCTGACCAGATGCACGTACTGCACCCGGGAGACCATCAGCACGCCAAGGACCGGCAGGGACCAGAGGAACGCTCGGGTCGCCAGCAATCGTTGGCCGGCGTCCAGGTTGGCCAGCGGCGAGCCCTTCTCGTACAGCAGGAAGACCGTGGCGGCCACCACGCCCGCCGCCGCCGGCGAGGGGAGCCCGTAGAAACGCTCGTGGGCTTCCTCGCCCATGTCGGTCTCGAGCGTGAAGCGCGCCAGTCTCAAGCTGGCGCAGATCAGGTAGATGGCCGACAGCATGAAGGTGAACTTCGCCTGGTACGGCACGCCGGCCGTGGTCATGGTGTGGTCGAAGATGACCTTGACCAGGAAGGCCGGCGCCACCCCGAAGGTGATCAGATCGGTGAGCGAGTCGAGCTGCGCTCCAAACTCCGACTCCTGCTTGGTCATCCGGGCGATGCGTCCGTCCAGCGCGTCGAACACCATCGCCAGCAGGATCAGCCAGGGGGCCCACAGGATGTGGCGGGTGAACGCCTCCGGATACAACAGCGCATCCGCGACCTTGGAGATCGCCAGGAACCCGCAGAATGTGTTCCCGAGCGTGCAGAGCGTCGGCAGGATCGCGACTGTCTTGGAGCGCGCGCTCATGGTTTCAGCCACCCGCGACCCGTTCGAACGCGGCGACCATCGCGGGAGCCTTCATTCCGGCCGCCTGACCCTGGCGGAGCGCCTCGTCCTTGGAAAGGCCGTCTTCGATCATGAGGTAGTTCGCCCACAGCGCGCCCACCCGGTTCGAGGAGGCGCAGTGGATCAGCACCTTGCCGTCCGTCTTCGCCATCGCCTCGGCCAGGCGATCCACATCCTCCCGCGAGTAGCTTTCCGGCGAGACCGGAATGTGGACGTAGGTCATGCCCAACGATTCGGAGAGCGCCTGCTCGTCGAACTGCAGCCGGCCCTTGACCTCGGGCTCGGTCAGCAGGTTGACCACCAGCGTCACCCCGGCCTCCTGCATTTGCGCGAACCCCCGTTCCGTGGGCAGTCCGGCGAAGTAGACGCCGTCGGTCTGATACAGGTTGTGGAAGGACTCCGACATCTGTTCGGCGGGCTTTGGCGGTGGGCGGGGGGAGGCTGTCCCGGCATCCCGGGTGCAACCCCAGCACAGCAGGGCGGCCAGCAGAACGGCGTGGCGAGTCTGGATCATCAGTTCGGCTCCTTCAACGGCACTAGAGGGCAGTCTAGCAGCCCGCCAAAAAACTGTGCAACATCCAGCCGGCCCCGCGCGGGCCGAACTCCGGTGTTGCACAGTTTTTCGACGCGTTGTCGGATCCGGAACTCGACTTGCGGTTCAGTCGAGGCCGCGTCCCAGGACCTGCATCGGGACGCCGCCCGCCAGGCGGATCTCGCCGAGCACTCGCTCCTCCCGGCCGGTCCACCGGGCCTCGACCTGTCCTTCGCGGAAGGACGGCAGGGACAGGGCCCCCATGCCGAAGAGCAGAGCCGGTTGCTCGCGGCCGGGTTCTTCGCGCAGATGCGTCTTCAGCAGGAATGCCACCGTTCCTCCCTGGTTCAGTTCCTCCGCGACCTCCAGTCGGGCGGCCCAGCCGTCGACGAAGGCCTCGACTTCAGGATCGAACACGGAAGAGTTGTTGGCCACTTCCACGCCATATCCGATGATCCTGGTCTCTTGAGCGCCGCACGCGGCGAAACCCTCACCGGCGTCGGCGGTCAGGGCCAGCCAGGCGCTGGAGCGGGTGGCCGGCTCACTCGCGGGCGCCAGCGAAACGGAGAGACCCGGGCTCCGCTGCCGCCTTGGGATCAGTCCGATCAGCTGGCTCATCGCCGCTCTGGCGGGGCTCGGATCGCCGAAGACGTAGGCCAGGTTCCCTTCCAGGCCGATGGACACGGCCGCCTCTTCGTCCTGCATGTTTCTCACGGAATAGGCCAGCTCATCCAGCCCCTCGCGGCTGTGCTCCCGGTAGGAACCGAGCGTCAACTCGGCCGGCAGGCAGCGCTGCCACTCCCGCTGGTAGGAACCGCCGAACTCCAGACCGCTGTCCTCGGGACGGCGGAAACCGCCCGAGAAACCGCCGGCCAGATCGGCCAGCGCGAGCAGGCGCGGGCCCGATACGAACGGTTCCGGCAGTGCCGGCAGCTCTTCCACCTGCATCAATACATAGGTGCCGCCGGCGGCGTCCCCCCCGGAGACCGGGGCGGCCAGCCAGCCCGCTCCCTCGCCCCGCTGCAGGCGCACCGAGCCGGCCAGCGTCGCGAACGACAGTCGGGGCGATTCGAGCTGGCCGCCTGAATCGGACTCCATGACGCGGTCCACGGCGATCCGGCTGAGTGCCCGGGCGTCCAGCCGCTGGGGCGGACCAGCGGCAAAACTGTGGCGCACGACCAGGCTCAACAGGACCTGATCGCCCTGATGGCTGGTATCCCGATCCGCCCGCGCGACCAGCTCGACGCCGGTTCGATACTGGTCGACGATCGGCTCGGTGGCGGTCGCCGACTGGGCGATCTCCACGTCGTAATCGCGCAGGAAAGAGTGGTTCACGATGTCCATGCTGCTGCTCGGATATCCCGACAGAAGCTGCATGCCGAAATTGGCCGCGGGGGTCAGCTCGCCGCCCTGCACGAGCTTCCCTACTGCCTCGAGCTGCTCTGGATCGAGCCGGCCCGCGGGCGGTCTGGCAGCGTTCGTGCCGAAGGCGCCGCGAAAGACCTGGATCCGCACGCCGATCCGGGCGTTCGCGGCCTGGGTGAAGTAGTCGAGGAAGCGCACGACCTCGCTCTGTACCGCGGCCGGAGCCTCGACCACCAGCCGGCGCCCGCCATCCAGGAGTTCGAGACGCCGTCCTTCATACTCCCATTCCTCCGGCGTCACGATCTGCATCAGGAGGTCCACCAGGCTCTCGGCCGGGAATCGGAACTTGTCGTCGCTGATCCGCTCATAGTCCTGATCCCGGTGAGGGATCATTGGCAGGGTCTGGACCGCCAGCACGGGTTCGGTCACGGCCGGCAGAACGCTCTTCAGGTCGTACGTCGCGCGCACGAGCTCGACGGACAGGGCTTCGTTGGCCAGGAGGGCCAGGCAGAGTAGGGGCGCGAACATCAATGGAATCCTCCGGGTCAGAGTGCAGGGAGTGTGTCGTCGATCAACTTCGAGATCCGGCGCAGCTCCCACGGATGGGGGGGCAGGCCGTCTTGCTCCCAGCGGGCCGCGATCACTTCGGCGCGCTTCAGGATGCGCTTCGAGAGGTCCTTCGAAATCGGCTCGAGCCGGCTCCAGTCCGCGTCGGAGGCGCCGGCCCGGGCCGCCGAACAGAGCAGCCGGGCCGCCGCGATCTGGCAGGAGAGCGCCACTTCGAGCGCCAGATCGAGCAGCGAGCCGGGTTCGACCGCGCCTCGCGCGGCCAGCCATTCTGCCGCCGCGGCGCGTCGATCCGGTAGCGCCCGCTGGTCCGCGAGAATCGCCTGCTGGCAAGCGACGAGTTCGGGGCCGCCCTCAGCCAGCGCCTCGGACAGGCGCGAACCGGCCGGGAGCCGCGCCAGCCGGACGGCCAGGCCGGCCCCGTCCGGGCCGGCGCCGAGGATCTCGCGCACGGTCCGATCGGCCTCGGCCCGGGCGCCTTCCGGCAGATCCGGCGCACCGAGCAGCAACGCGATCGCCGGCTCTCCGCCGATGCCGGCGATCGCCTCCAGCGCCTTCGCCCGCAACGCGTCGCTGGAAATCAGCCGCAAGAGCGCAGGGAGCGCATCCGGGCCGCACGAGGTCGCGCCGGAGAGCGCCGCCCGCAGCAGTTCTGGATCGCGGCTCGTTTCGAGCAGCTCGAGCGTCTGGGCGCGCGTCGGTAGCTGCTTGTCCTCGAGCAGATCGGCCGCGGCCAGAAAGCCGTCCTGCTTCAAACGCAGCAGTTCGCCGATTCCAGGTGTCCCCATGGCGAGCAGGGCCGACAGGGCGGCCTGCTGTTGATCCGGCCGCAGAGCCGCGGTGTTGGCCAGCACCCGGGCCGCCCGCGCGCTGCCGCTTGCGGCCAGACCGGTCAAGGCGCCCGCGGCTCGGTCCGGCCGCTCCAGCTCACGCTCGAGGCGCGAGAGGTAGCGCTCGCCCCCCAGCCTGCCGAGCGTCACCAACGCCTCGCGCGCCGTGGTCGAGCGGAAGGTCGCCCGCTCCACGGCCGGCAGCGCGGACACGAACGAGAGTTCGGCCACGCCTCGGATGGCCGCATTGGCCAGTTCCGGGTCGGGGTGGTCGACGGCGCCGGTCACCAGCTCGTCCAGGGGCCAGCGGTCCCGGGAGAGCGCGGCCGTCAGGCGGCGGAACTCGTGGGCGAAATCGTCCGCGTCGCCGGCCGAGATCAACGCCTGGAAAACCGTGTTGCGGGCGTCGTTGAGCCGGGCCGGGATGACTCGATCCGGGTCCAGGGAAGGCGGGGCTTCCAGGCTGGCGGCCTGACGTGAATGCGGCGCCTCGGCCACGCTCGGCGCTGGATGCGTGTCGGTCTCCGCGGGCGGCGCGTTGCCGCGAGCCAGGATCAGCACCAGCGCCGCGGTCGCCGCCGCGACCGGCAGGCGGGAGCGGCGGGACCGCGCCGGAAGCTCGTTTTGCGGCGAGGAGTGCTCGAGGCGCTCGAAGACCGCGGCGACCATGCGCTCCTCGAAGCCGGCATCCGGCTCGGCTCCGGAAGACTGATGCAGGGCCTGCTCGATCGAGAGGTGAAAGGCAAGCGCCTGCTCGCAGGCCGGACATTCGTCCAGGTGGCGCTCGAACTGCAGTTGTTCCAGGGCCGGCAGCTCGCCGTCCACCTGGGCCAGCAAACGCCTGCGCCACGCGCGGCATCCGGTCATGTGTCGCACGTTCACGGTTCCATCCTCCGCGCGGCGCGTTCATACCGGCGCCGCAACGATTGGCGGGCCAGTGCGAGGTAGACCCGGGCCGCGCCCACGCTGGTGCCCAGCACGGCGGCGATCTCCTGGTACCCGAGGCCCTCGTAGATCTTGAGCTGCAGGGCCGTCTTCTGCCGCGCCGGCAGTTCTTGAAGGGCGCGATTCAGGTGTTCGACCTGGTCCCGGGCTTCCACGCTCCTGCGCGGCCCCGCTCCGCTCGCCGCCAACTCCGACACGTCTTGGAGCTCCGCGGTCCGATCCGTGCCGCGGGCCAGGCGATGACGGCGCCTCAGGTGATCCTGGGCCAGATTGAGCGTGATGCGCATCAACCACGTTCGAAACGTGCAGGCCCGCCCGGCAGAGCGTCCCCGGAAGCTCTCGAGATTCAAAAAGGCCTTCGTAAACGCTTCCTGAACCACGTCTTCTGCATCCTCGCGGTTGCCCAGCAAGCGTGCCGCCAGGCGTGCTGCGGGACGCGAGTGGCGGCGAATGAGCTCTTCCAGCGCCGCCCGATCGCCCTTCCGGGCGCGCTCGACCAGCGACGCCTCCAGTTCGGTGTGGGCCATGGGCACGGTTCTCATTGACGGACTCCAGGTTCTTTGACGTCCGCTCCCGCCTGTTGTTAATCGGAATCTGGTCGCCGGTCACATCCATGCCGGCCCGTCGAGCCCGCCGAGCCCGCCGAGCCCGTCGAACCGGATGAGTCGCCCGCCGGTCGTGGCGACGTTTTCCGATTCACCGTCGGGTCGCTCTCTGGATTCACAAGCGGCGGCATTATGATCCTGAATCGTGAATCCAGCTGAGCTCACTCACAATCCTCGTGTCATTGCCGGCACTCTGTCTGGATTCGAGGGGTTCCAACGCTTCCGGTCGAAGCTGATCGATCCGCTCCGCAACCTGCTCCCGATCGCGGTCGAGGTCGAGTCGGTTCCCTTGGAGTTGAGCCGCGCCTTTTGCGATCAACTGCGGGCCCGGGGCTTCTTCATCGATGAACGTGACGCTTCCCGGGGGCGGCTGCGGCTGGCGGGCCCGCTCGATCAGTTCGTCCTGCTGGAAGATCTGAACGGCAGCGAGTCACCGGCGTTTCGCGATCTGGCCCAGGTCGTCTCCCGGGCGGTGGCGGCCCGATTCGTGGATTCCTTCGAACTCACCGGCCGGCGATCGACTCTACGCCTCGGCGCACGACCTCTGGTCATGGGTGTCCTGAATCTGACTCCCGACTCGTTCTCCGACGGCGGGCGCTTCCGGAATCCGGAGCAGGCGATCGATGCGGCCTTCGAGATGGTCGAGCAGGGCGCCGACTTGATCGACGTCGGGGCCGAGTCGACCCGGCCCGGCGCGCCGCCGATCTCGAGCGAGGAGGAAATCCGCCGGCTGCGGCCGGTGCTCGCGGTGCTGGTCCCGAAGCTGAGGGTGCCGATCTCCCTCGATACCGTGAAGTCGGACGTGGCCGATCGTTTTCTCGACCTGGGCGTCGACATGATCAACGACGTCTCCGGGCTGGGTCACGATCCGAGGCTCCCGGAAGTGGTCGGCCGCCATGGAGCCTGGCTGGTGATCAATCATATGCGCGGAACTCCGCAAACGATGCAGGCCGCGCCGCGGTACGATGATGTGACGGCTGAAATCTGCCGGGTCCTGCGCGAACGAATGGAACGTGCTCGCCGCGCGGGCGTCCGCGAGGAAAACGTGATTCTCGACCCGGGAATCGGTTTCGGCAAGCGGGTCGAGGACAATCTCGACGTGCTCGCGCGGGTGGCCGAGTTCCGCTCACTGGGGCGCCCGCTCCTGATCGGCTGTTCCCGCAAGGCGTTCCTGGGCGAACTCACCGGCCGGCCGGTGGAGCAGCGGGTCGCGGCGACCCTGGCGACCACGGCGCGGGCCTGTCTGGACGGCGTCAAGCTGGTGCGGGTGCATGATGTGCAGGAGACGGTCGACGTCTTGAAAGTGTTGGAAGCCATCGATGATCGCCTTCGGCTGGAATAACGTCCTCGAGATCCTGATCTTCTGGATCGGGATCTTCCTGATCCTCCGCTCGCTGAAGGGGACGCGGGGGCTCGGCATCCTGAAGGGCGGCATTGGCGTCATCCTGGGGCTGTACCTCGCGAGCAAGATTGTCGAGCTGCAGTCCGGCATCGCGCTCTCGCGGCTCAACTTCGCCATCGAGAACCTGGTCACCGTCGCCTTGATCGGCTTCGTGATCATCTTCCAGCCGGAGCTGCGCCGCGGCCTGACCCGGCTGGGGCAGAAGCCGTTTTCCTGGCTCTCGGGCAAGGGCGCGGGTCAGAGCGTCTCCCCGATCGTGGAGGCGGCCGGCCACATGTCGCGCCGTCGCATCGGAGCGCTGGTCGTGATCGAACGCAATGTCGGCATCAGCGGCATCATCGAGAGCGGCGTGCCGGTTTCGGCCGAGGTCAGCGCGCCGATTCTCGAGGCGATCTTCTATCCGAACGCGCCGCTGCACGATGGGGCGGTGATCGTGCGCGGCAACCGGATCGTCTCCGCCAGTTGTCTGCTGCCGCTCTCGGACAGTCCGAGCCTGGGCCCCGAGGTCGGGACGCGCCACCGCGCCGCGGTCGGACTCACCGAGGAGACCGATGCGCTGGTGGTGGTGGTCTCGGAACAGACCGGTCGGATTTCGCTCTGCCACGAAGGCGTGATCCAGGCCATGCGCGATACCCGCGATCTCGAGGCGACGATCAACAACGTGCTGGAGGGCGGCCAGCTCGACGAGTCGGCCCGCGATCGCACGGCGGAGCTGCGCGAGCAAAGGAGCGAGAGCCGGACCGGCAGCTTCCAGCGCAGCTCGGGCCAGGCGGAAACCGAGGCCGTTCCCGACCGGAAGGGCGGCGAGCGGGCGGGGCTCGGCGCGGCCGGCGACTCCAAAGTCAGGATCGAGCCCCCGCCACCCACTTCCCCTCCTTCCTCTCCTGCAATCGAGCCCGACGAGGAAGCGGTCGCCGTGCCCGATCCGGAAACCTCCCGAAAGCGAAGCGGATGATCAGGAAGCGAAGCCGATGACCGACTCCCTGCTCAAGCGCTTCCTCCGCGCGCTCTGGACCGAACGGAGCCGGGTGATCTTCGCCGGCGTGGGCGCCCTGATGGTCTGGTTCCTCCTGGGCCAGAAGGTCAATACCAGCCAGGTCATACCCGTCGAGGTGCGCGTCATCTCGGCCGACGAGGATTGGCCTCGAGGCAGCGGCCTGTTCATCCGCGTGCCGGCTCAACTCGCGCTTTCCGACGTGCAGCCTCGCCGCCTGGAATTGACCGTCAAGGGCGCCGCCGAGAAGATTTTCCGGCTCGATCAATCGCTGCACGGGACCTATCCCGTTCCGGTGAACTTCCTGGGCGACCAGGAGCAGGTCACCAAGCAACTCAAGGTGGACGACGTGTTCACCTTCGGACAGGTGAAGTCCCTCGGCAACCTCAAGGTCGAGGCGCCGGTCACCATCTCGCTGACCCTGACCCGCAGGACTGTGGAGAACCTGACCCTCAGCAAGGCGAATCTGAGTTTCATCGAGCCCGATCTCGGCCAGGACGTGCGGGCCGACTTCGAACCGACCATGATCCGCGTCTGGGGCCCGGCCGATCAGGCCCGCCTGCTGCGGGAGAGTCCGGATCTGTTCCAGTTGACGAGCATCAACCGCGATGGCTTCCAACACGCCGAACTCGGCAAGCTGATGGTGCCGACGCGACTGGCCGTCTTCGACCCGCAGGGCGGCCGGCTCGAGCGCATGAGCGTGGAGAGCCGGCTGATCCGGATCACGTTGACACCCAAGCGCCGCTTCCGCCAGCTGGTGTTCGAAGGCCTGGAGGTCATGCACCTGGTTCCCAGGAAGGCCTGGCCCGCGGGCGTCGACCGGGAGCGGCCATTGAACCTGCATCCGGATACGGTCAAGATCACCCTCGAGGTGCCGGAGGAGTATTTCTCCAGGGGCGGCGACAGCGCCGCGGTCAAGAACGGTCTGAATGTCTTCGTCGATCTGGGGGAGATGCCTTTCGACGCGGAGGCCGACAATCTGTCGGTGCACGTCAACGGCTATCCCGAAGGCGCGACGGTCAAGGTCGAACCGGAGGTGATCGACGTGATCTGGAACATCGTGGAGGCTCCCGAATCCAACGGCGAGTCGAATCCGTGAGCCGCCGCCCGCTCCATTTCGGGACCGACGGCCTCCGGGGGGTCGCCAACCTCGGCATGCTCGCGCCGGAAAAGGTCCTGGCACTGGGCCGGGCCCTGGGCCGCTACGCCTGCCGGTCGGGGAACGACGGAGGCCCGGGCCGGCGCGTGGTGCTGGCCCGCGATCCGCGGCGCTCGTCCCCGCTGATCGCGGCCGCCCTGGCCGCCGGCGCGACTTCGGAGGGCGCCGACCTGCTCGACCTGGGCGTCCTGCCGACGCCCGCCCTGGCGGCGCTCCTGCCCGATCTCGATGCGGGCGTCGGCGTGATGGTCTCCGCCTCCCACAATCCGATGCAGGACAACGGCATCAAGGTGCTGGACGGCGACGGCGGGAAGCTCGCCGATGCCGATGAGCTCTGGCTCGAGCGGCAGTTGGAACGGCCTCCGGCCGATCCACCCACCGGGCCGCGCGTCGGCGGCATGGTGCCTCTCGGCGACGGGCTCGAACGCTACCTCTCGCACCTCTGCGAGCAGTTCCAGGGACTCGATCTCAGCGGGCTTTCGATCGTGGTCGACGGCGCCAACGGAGCGTCATCGCTCGCCGGCCCGCGGCTGTTCGAACGGCTCGGGGCGCGGGTCCACGCGATCTGCTGCGATCCGGACGGGATCAACATCAACGACGGCTGCGGCGCGGTGCATCCCGAGCGGATGGCCGCCGAAGTGGTGGCCCGCGGCGCGGACCTGGGCGTGGCCCTGGATGGCGACGGCGATCGGGCGATCCTGGCCGGAGCGGACGGTTCGATCCAGGACGGCGATTCCCTGCTGTACGTGATCGGCCGGCAGTTGCTCGAGCAGGGCCGGCTCGCGGATCAGGTGGTGGTCGGCACGGTCATGTCGAACTTCGGCCTGGAGCTGGCGCTGTCCGAACTGGGCGCGCGCCTCGAGCGGACGCCGGTGGGCGATCGCCACGTGGCCGCCGCGCTGCGGGAGCACGGCTGGTCTCTCGGCGGCGAACCCTCCGGCCACCTGATCTTCGGATCGGAGAACCGGTTCATCGGCGACGGTCTGTTCAGCGCCTTGAAGGCGCTGGCCGCGATGCGGAGCCGCCAACTGCCTCTGCACGAGCTCTCGCGGGGCCTGAAACCGGTGCCCCAGGTGTTGATCAACATCCAGGTGGCCGAGAAGCCGGCGATCGAGTCGCTGCCTTCGATCGCGGCCTTGATCGCCCGCGCGGAGTCGGAGCTCGAAGGCCGCGGCCGGCTCCTGGTTCGTTATTCCGGGACCGAAGACCTGCTGCGGGTCATGGTGGAGGGTCAGGACGACGGACAGGTCCGGCGCGTCGCCTCGGAGATCGCCACGCTGGTGCGGGAGGAGATCGGCGTGAAACGGCTCGCGGAGTGAATCGCGCATGATCGCGCTGGGCCTCGAAGCCTCCGCCCGGGTCGCCTCGGTGGCGTTGATGCTGGGCGAATCGTTCGAGCTGGGCGAGCACGACCTGATCCTGCTTCAGGCCGAAAAGGGCGCGGCCCGGGGGCTGGCGCCCGCCATCCAGCAGATCCTCGGGCGGCAGGGCTTGCGGCCGGCCGACCTGGATCTGATCGCGGTCTCGCTCGGCCCCGGCGGTTACACCGGTACCCGGCTGGCTCTCGCGACCGCCAAGACGATTTCCTGGGTGCTCGGGATTCCGATCCTGGGAGTGCCCTCGACCGAGGCGCTGGCCGCCCATCCGTCGCTGCCCTCCGGACCGATTCTGGTCGCACTGGACGCGCGCAAGGGGTTGCTCTACGGCGCGCGCTACTCGAGGCGGCCCGGCCGGCCTCCGCAGGAGATCGAGGCGCCCTTCTTGAGACCGGCCGCCGAGATCGCGCGAGGCCTCGAGAGCGGGGTTCACGTCGTGGGCGACGGCTCTGCACAAGTGAGGAAGCTCGCTGGAACAGATGTTTCCGGCGATGACAAGTGCGTGCAAACGGCGCGGGAGGTTCTTTTCATCGCGGCCGCTCGGTATTCTCGGGGCGAGCAGGATCGAGAGCGCGACCTGTTGCCTCTCTACCTGCGTCCCTCGGAGGCCGAGATCCTCTGGGAACAACGGCGGCTTGAGCGGCCGCCCGGCTGAACGGGCCGGCGGTACCGACCACAGGCAGGGGTGCGACGAATGAAGCAGAGGCCGCGTGTGTGGGCCGAGATCGATCTCTCGGCCATCTCCTCGAATCTCTCCGTGGTCCGGAGCAGACTCTCCGAGAAGGCCCGGATCATGCTGGTGGTCAAGGCCGACGCGTACGGTCACGGCGCCGTCGAGGTCGCGCGCCACGTGCTGGCGCACGGCGAAGCCCAGGCGTTCGGCGTGGGCGACTCGCGTGAAGCGCTCGAACTGCGCGAGGTGGGCATCGATGCTCCGATCCTGATCCTGGGCGCGATCGTCGACGGCGAGATGGAAGCGGTGATCCGCAATGACATCGCCGTGTGCGTCCACTCGCAGAGCCGCGTGCGCCGGCTGGAGAGCGAATCCAGGCGGCAGCGGAAGCGCTGCCGGGTGCATGTCATGGTGGACACCGGCATGGGCCGGCTGGGCCCGTTTCCCGACAAGGCCTATGAGGTGGCCCGCACGGTGGCCGCCTCGGATTGGCTGGTGCTGGAAGGCGTGGCGACCCATTTCTCCTCGACCCAGTCGGACGACGACGGGTTCACGAGGGAGCAGATCCGGCGTTTCGAGGCCTTCCGCGGCCGGCTGGCCGAAGCCGGCCTGGACCGGCCGATCTTCCACTCGGCCAATAGCGGCGCGACGCTCTTCGAGGATGCGCGGGCCTGTGATCTGGTCCGGGTGGGCGCGGCGGCCTACGGCATCTTCGCGCGGCACAACGGCGACGCGGCCAGGCTTTTGCCGGCGCTCACGCTCAGAACCCAGGTGATCTACCTGAAGGACGTGCCGGCGGGCACGCCGATCAGCTACAACCGCAAGCACATCACCGAGCGCAAGACGCGCATCGCGACGCTGCCGATCGGTTACAACGACGGCCTCAGCTACGGACTGTCGGGAATCTGGCACGTGCTGTTGCGCGGGCAGCAGGCTCCGATCGTGGGTGCGATCTCGATGGATTACTGCATGATCGACGTGGGCCATATTCCGGGCGTGCGCAGCGGCGAAATCGTGACCGTGATCGGACGAGACGGCCAGAACCACGTGAGCGTTCCTGAGATTGCCGAGGCGCTCGGAACCGTCCCGTACGAGATCACCTGCATGCTCGGCAAGCGCGTGCAGCGGCTGCACTTTCCGGATCGTCCGCGGCCCGCGCTGTTGCCGGCGCTCCAGGCGAGCGCCGCACGGGATCGCTCGCCGGCCGCCGCCCCGGAGTTTCCGGCCGGAGTCATGCAGCAGAGATGATGCGCCGACTCTACCGGCTGCTCTGGGCAGCGGCGGTCGCGGCGCTGCTGGTCGGCCTGTTGTCTGCGGGCATCGCACTGCTGGAGAGGAGCGGGTATTTCGAGCAGCGGATCGCGTCCGAGTTCGGGCGCTACGTGGATGGTCTGATCGATGTCGAATCGGCCGACCTGAAACTGCTCGACCGCAGGCTCGAGGCCAGGGGACTGGATCTGCGCATCCAGCCCGGCGAGCCGGCGAGCATCGAAGTCCCGGAGGTCGACTTCCTCCTGCCGCTTCGCTGGCCCGATCAGGAGGCGTACATTCCGGACCGGATCATCGTGCGCCAGCCGTTCTTGCGCATGCGCGAGAGGGCCGACGGTTCGATCTCGCCGATCGATCTGTTCAAGCCCTGGGTTCCGACCGAGTTCGTGCCGGCGGTGTCGATCTCGGGCGGGACGGTGATTCTCGCCGGCCAGGGTCCCTTGAACGATCTCCTGGATCAGCTGCTGCGCGGCAGCGGGGAGCGCGAGCGCCGGGCCACGGACGTGAGCGTCGTGACCTTCCCCGGACAGCCGCCCTCGCCGGATGTGTTCGGCCTCGAGGGCACGCTGTCGCTTCCGGGAATCTCGCCGGTCTCGGTCAGCGGGGGCCTGGGCCGGGACAAGTCGTTCCGGCTGCGGGCGCGGGCGATCGATCTGGATCTGGCCGGTGAGGAGTTGCTGGAAGCCCTCGATCCGCGGCTCGCGGGCCGGATCAGGGACCATCTCGTGCGCGGCCGGGCGGACGTCTCTTTCTCTTTCGCCACTCCGCCTGGTGACCGGGCGGATGACCGGGCGGGCGACCGGCCGGGCGGCGGGGCGGGTGAGATGCAAGCCCGGCTGGGGCTGTCCGGCCTGGACTTCCGGCTGCCTCACTTCGACGCGCTGTTTCGAGATGCCCGGGGCGCGATCTCGTTCGACGGCCGGTCGCTCTTTCTCCATGAGCTCATCGTGCCCGACGGTCCGAATGAGGAGGACCGGTTGCGGGTCGACGGCGTGCTGGACGACTTGTTCGCAGACAGCGGCTGGCGCCTGACGCTCCGGGCCGAGAACCTGCGCTCGGACGGCCTGTTGAACAGCGCCTTGACCTGGCCCGAAATCCGGGTGGCGATCGATGACTACGCTCCGGTGGGTACGGTGCGCCTGTTCGCGGAAGTCGATCGCCGGGCGGGGCAGGAGCCGTTCGTGCGCTTTCGGGTCGAGTCGAAGGAGGTCAGCGGCTCGTTCGTCTACCATCGCGAGCCGGACGCGCCGCCCGGGCAGGGAGTCGGCTTCCCGTATCGCCTGGAGCACTTGAACGGAACGGTGTCCGGGGCCGGCCCGCGGATCGAGATCCGCGGCGTCACGGGAGTTCACAATGGGGGCCGGCTCGCGCACATCGATGGGTGGGTCGAGATCCGCCCCGAGGGGAACGCCTACCAGATCGATGTGAGCGCGGAGCAGGTGCCGGTGGACGACACCTTGAAGCAGGCGCTGGAGTCGGCCGCGCCCGGTTCGGGAGCGCTGGTCGAGAGGTTTCATCCGGAGGGGCTGGTGGATCTCGAGGTGACGGCCTGGAACGAGGGCGGCGACGCAGCTTCGCACGTGCGCGGAGTGGTCGAGACGCGGGGCGGCCGCCTCCTTTTCGATGACGTTCCGATCCCGCTGGAACAGGTTTCCGGGCAGCTGGAGTTCGAGGACGATCGCTACCGCTTGATCGATGTGCGCGGCCGGTACGGCACGGCCGAGGTCGAGGTCAACGGCACGATCGATGGGACGGTCGATCCGCCGGCGCTGGCTCTGACCATCGCGGCGCGCGGAGTGCCGGTGGATGACGGCCGGGTCTGGGAGGCGCTGGGCCGGCTGCTGCCCGACCAGCAGTCGACCGGGGGATTCAGCGGGAAGGGCCTGCTGGCCCTGCTCGCTCCAAAGGGCACGGTCGACCTCGACGTCGAGCTCATCCGGGAGCGGGGCGGGGAGCTGCGCTTCCGGGCGCTCCTGTTTCCCCGTGGGATCGACATCGTTCCGGATTGGTTTCCGATTCCGATCAAGGGCGTGATCGGCGAGGTCGTGCTGGGTGATCTGCACGAGGACGATCGGACGGACGGGCGTTTCTATGTGCGCTTCGATCGCCTCGAGGGTCGTTACCGGGGCGCCCGGCTGCAGGCTTCCGGACGGTACGGCGAGGGGCTCGAGCGCTCGCTGTATCTGCGCGGCGATCGACTCCAGCTAACCCCGGAGCTGCTTGCGGAGGTCGGCCAGGCGGTGGCGAGCAGGGCGGAGAGCCGGGGCAAGGCGTTGGCCTCGTTGCTCACGCAGTTGGGCGCGGCCGGGGCGGTGTCATTCCATTACCGGCTGGGTCAGGCAGCCGAGCTGGTGGCGGCCGGCCGGAACCTGCAGGGCGGGTTGCTCGACCTGGTCCTGGAGGGGATCGAACTGCGGGCCGCGTTGCTTCCCGGCGAGGCGATCTGTGCGCTTCACGGGCGCGTGCGGATCGACTTCGCGGCGGATCAGGCGGAGATGCGGGGATTGCGGGGCGAGCTGCTCGGCGGGCTGGGGAGATTCTCGAGCAATCTGGTCTTCGTGTCCCTGGTCCCAGGAGGAGTGCAGCTCGAAGGCGACCTGGACTTCGGCCGGCTGCCGTTCGAACCCCGGCTGGCGTTGCTGTTTCGCGGCGGGCTGGCACGTTTCATCCGCACTCACGCGCAGAGCGGAAACCTCGAGGCACGTTGGCCGCGTGTTCGGCTGAAGCTGCTCTGGCCGGGCGGCGAAGGCGGACTGGTCCCGGATGATCTGTCCTTCGAGGGCCAGGTGAGTCTCCAGGAATGCGCCGTCCAGGAGCCGCTGAATCTGCGCGGGTTCCACGCGCGGCTCGAGTTGACGGGCGCCGGCAAGTTGTCCGAACCGGGCTCGATCACGCTCCAGGGCCAGGTGGATCAGCTCGGTTTCCAGGCGGGCGAGTTCGCGCTTTCCGATCTCAGTGCGCTTCTTCTGGTCGACGGGACTGGGGTCGAGGTATCCAGGGTGAGCGGGCCGTTCCTGGGCGGCCGGCTGGCGCCTTTGGAAAACCAGATCCGGATCGGCAGCGGGCCGGACGCGCCGGTCGAGGGCCGGCTCAAGATCGAGGCCGCCGATCTCGAGCTGCTGTTGTCGCGGCTGACTCACGTCCAGGGGGACGCGGCGGGCGAGGTTTCGCTCGATTTCGACTTCGAGGGGCAGGCGACCAGCCTGGCTTCGATGACCGGCCATGGAGAGGTCGAGATCGTCGATGGCCAGCTCTGGGAACTGCCCGTGCTGGCTGCGCTCTACAAGGCTTCGATCGGTTTGGTGCTGGGTGCCGGCCGCAAGCCGACCTTCGACAACGGCGTGATCCGGTTCGATCTTTCGCAGGGCAAGCTGATCATCGATCGGTTCGAGTTGAACGCACGGGTCGCCGGCACGCCGGTCGGGTTGATGCTGACCGGAAAAGGCGTGGCGGGTCCCACCGGCGTGGATCTGCGCGTGGTGCCGCAAGTGCTCGCGCTGAATGATCCGATCCTCACGCCGGCCATCAACCTGCTGAAGCGCGGGCTCCTGAACTACCGCATCCACGGACCACTGGGCAATCCGAAAGTGTCCTACTGGAATGCCGCTGCGGATGTCATGGCTCCGAATCAGGACGTGACCCGCCTCCCCCGATTGCCTCCGCGGATCGCCGCGGATTGGAGCCAGCGGTTCTAGCTGGGAGGAGAGCCAAGGGAGAGGGGCATGTGGACGGGGAGTCGCGGCCGCAAGCGACTGATGCAGGTCCCCTGCCGAACAGCTGCACTTTCCGTCGCACCATTTCCTCCGCTCTTCCGGCACGGGACTCGCAACTTGGCGATCCAAACCGATTTCGAACTCCCTCCGAACAGTCACCCACAGCCACTGAGGACGATAAGAGCGGAGGAAATGGTGCGACGAGAAGTGCAGCTGTTATTCGTGGGTGTTCTTGGGGGCGGTCAGGATTGGCTGACGGCGCTGCGGTTCTTGAGGGTGCGGAGCTTGTGGCGGTAGGTGATCAGGCCGCGGCGGAGTTGGGTCTGGATGGCGAGGACGGGGAGTTCGAGGCGGTCGGCGATTTGCTGTGGCTCGAGGTTTTCGAACTCGTGGAGCCAGACGGTGTAGCGGAGTTCGGGCGGCATGCCGTTCAGGACGGTGCGCATGGCCGCGGCTTCGGCGCGGTCGGCGGCGACGGTGGCCGGATCGGTGGTTTCCACCGGGCCCGCGTAGATGGCCTCCTCGGGGCGGCCGTCCTTCAGGACGCGGAGGTCGGCGGCCGAACGGCGGATCCGCTTCTTCAGACATTCCTCGGCGATGCCGGTCAGCCAGCGGCGCAGCGCCGGGACGTCGGGGCCGGCGAAGGTCTCCCGCGCCCTCCAGGCCGCCAGCAGGCTCTTGTGCCAGACGTTCTCGGAGTTGACCCGCCCCCTGAGCCTGGAACCCAGGCGCGCCTCGATCAGGAGCATCATGGTCGGCGCGTGCGCGGCGCGGATCACGTCGTCCCAAGCTCCTGGATCGTCACTCTTCAGCAAGTCCGAGCGGAACGGCGTGTTTGAAGGCTTCATCGTGCTCCCTCGATGATGATACAGCATGCGGAGGGCCTATACTCCCGATCTCTGGCCCGATCCGAGATTGGAGTGCTCCGGCCGACCGGCGACCTCTCGATCCTCGAACCAAGGATGCTCGAAATGCTGCATGGCGTGATCATGGCGGGGGGCGCGGGAACCCGATTCTGGCCGATGAGCCGGGAGCGTCGCCCGAAACAACTGCTGGCCCTGGTGACCGGGCGGACTCTCCTGGAAGAGGCCGTGGCGCGGTTGGAGGGGCTGATTCCGTACGGGCGCATCCACGTTCTCACCAACGGGATGTACGCCGGCGAGATCCGGAACCGGCTCCCCGAGATTCCCTCTAATCAAGTGGTGGCAGAACCTTGCGGCCGCGATACGGCTGCTTGCATCGGTCTGGCGTCGGCCATGATCGCCCGTCTCGATCCAGATGGGGTACTGGCCGTCTTGCCCGCGGATCACGTGATCGAACCCCGGGCCTCGTTTCAAGGCGCGTTGGCCGCCGCGGCCCGGGCCATCTCGCAGCAGCCCGGCTCGCTGCTGACCTTTGGCATCCCGCCGTCCCGCCCGGCCACCGGCTACGGCTACATCGAACGCGGCCCGGAGATCGGGCAGGCGGAAGGGCGGGCCTTTTTCCGCGTCGACTCGTTTCGCGAGAAGCCGGACGCGCAAACGGCCGCGCGCTTCCTCGAGCAGGGAAACTTCCTCTGGAACGCGGGCATCTTCGTCTTCCGGGCCCGCACCCTCCTTTCGAGCCTCGAGCGCCACCTGCCCGAACTCGCCGATCGATTGCCTTTGATCCTCGAGAGCCTCGATCGGACGGGCGCGATCCCCGAACCGCTGTACGCCGCCCTGCCGAAGGTCTCGATCGACTACGGCGTCCTGGAGCGCGAGCGCGAAGTGCTCGTGATCCAGGCCGACTTCGAGTGGGATGACGTCGGTTCCTTCGCCGCGCTGGAGCGCGTGCTTCCAGGGGACGCCGCGGGCAATCGCGCGCTGGGTCGTGTGCTGGCGCTGGACGCCGCCGGCAACGTGGCGATCGCGGGAGCGGATCACCAACTGGCCCTGATCGGCGTGAAGGACCTGGTGGTCGTCCACACCGCGGACGCCACGCTGGTCTGCCGCAAACAGGATGCGGAGCGGGTCAAGGAACTGGTCGAGCGCTTGCGCTCGGAACAGTTGGACGAGCTGCTATGACGGGCAGGCCAGGGCGCCGGAGTCCGCCTCGACGTCGCGCGGAACGCCGCGCAGGCAGACGGTCCAGGTGCGGCCCCGGCCGACCTCGTGTTCACTCGTGACGTCGATGCCCTGGGCCGTGAGATCGGTTCGGTAGCGCTCGCGGACCTCGTGCCTCAGAGCCGACTGGAGCGGAGTCTGCTCGGCGGATGCCTGCTTGCTCACCGCCTGCTCGGCCCCGCGTGAGCTCAGTCCGGCGCCGTTGTCCCGGAGCAGGATCTTGACGCCGTCGCCGTACGAGCGCGTCTCCAGGTTCAACAGGCGCGGCGCGATCGCCCGGCGCAGCGAGGCCCGGGCCTCTCGCAGCAACCGGCCGAGCAGTTTCACGAGCAGCGACTCATCCATGCGGATCATCGGCAGCCGGCTGTCCAGCGTCATGCGAACCTCGATGCCGGCGCGCTTCAGGTCGGGCAGCGCCAGGTCGAAGGCCGCCACCACGGAATCGTTCACCGACAGCTCCACCGGCTGCCCCACGTGGCGGCCCAGTTCCTCCAACTCGCGAGCGACCTGCTCGACCTGCTCCAGGTTCGAGCGTGCCTCCCGCAGATGTTCGGCCGGCGGACCATGCTTCTGCTCCGGCGCGAGCGCCCTGGAGAGCGAACGCAGCGCTTGACGCGCGCCCTCGAGCGGCTCTGACAGGGAGCGGCTGGCGGCCCGCCCCAGCCGGGCGACCTCCTCCGCCGCGTTTGCGCTTGCCAGGCGTGCTCCGGACAGGCGCAGCTCCTGGTACGCGTTGCGCAGCGCGCGCTCCTTCTGCTCGATCCGGGCCAGCAGCAGCAGGCCGTTCAGAGACGCTCCGAGGCGGTCGGCAATGGCCAGCAGACGAGCCTGCTCATGGGCGCCGAGCGGGCGCGTCCCGCTGAGTATCAGCAGTCCGATCAGTTCCCCCCGGGACTGGATCGGACAGGCGATCCGGCCGGACTCCTCCGGGTCGCGGTAGAGTCTCAAGGAGCCGGCGGTCCGCGCCGCGCCGGCCGCGCGTTCGGCGAAGTCGCGCGCCGCGGCGGTGGGCCGGCCGGTCAATGGACTGATTCCCCGGCAGCTCAGGCGCCTGGACCAGGGGTCCTGCAGGAAGACGTAGCCCGCCGCGAAGGAGAGCTTGTCCCGCAGCCGTTCGAGCAGCTGGTAGAGCGGACTCTCGATCCGATCCTGGCCGTCCAGCTCGTCGGCGACCTCGAGCACGAAGTGGAGTTCCTCCGCGCGCTGTCGCAGTCCCTCGGCTTCCCGTTCGGCGAGCGCGGCCGCGCTCTTCAACCGCGCGAGCTTCCGGTCGCGAACCCAGCCGTCGGCGAAGAACAGCAACAGCAGCGTGCTCACGTACAGGGCCACCAGCTTCGGTTCGAATCCGGCGCCGAGCCGCTCGACCACGCTCTGGGAGATCGCCGGATAGAGCGCCATGATCCCGCCCGCCAGACTGGCCGGAACCAGCGTGCGCAGGATTCTCCGGGGGAGATCAGCAGGAGCGCCTTGAATCTCGTCGGTGATGATGGTGGACGGCCTTCATTTCAGGGCGGACCGGTTTCCCTGGTCCTTATCGAGAGGGCCCTGCCGGTTCTTTAGGCAGCCGGCCCGATGGAGCTTAGAATCGGTCCGCATGGAGACCTGCGATCTGCTGATCCGAAACACGTCCGAGGTCGTCACCCTGCGCGGGCCGGTGCCCCGCGTCGGGCCGGAACTCGACCGGGTCCACACGATCCCGAACGGCGCCGTGGCGGTCAGCTCGGGACGCATCGTGGCGGTCGGGCCGGAACTGGAGCTGGCCGGGCGCTTTCTCCCCCGCGAAACCCTGGACGCCGGGGGCGGCTCGTTGCTGCCCGGATTCGTGGACGCCCACACCCACCCGGTGTTCGGGGCCACCCGGGAGGCCGAGTTCGACCTGCGCCTGCGCGGGCGTTCCTACCAGGAGATCACCGCGGCCGGCGGCGGCATCTTCTCGTCGGTGCGCTCGCTGCGGCAGACTCCGGACGGCGAACTGGCCGCGCTCGTGCGGGAGCGCCTCGACCGGTTCATCGCGGCCGGCACGACCACCATCGAAGCCAAGTCGGGCTACGGACTGAATCGCGAGGACGAGCTGCGCTCGCTGGAACTCCTGAAAGCGCTGTCCGCCGAGCATCCGCTGGACATCGAGACGACCTTCCTGGGCGCCCATCAGATGCCGGAGGAGTTCGCGGACCGGCGGGACGCCTACCTCGATCTCCTGATCGACGAAGTGCTGCCGGAGGTCCGCAGGAGGAAGCTGGCCGGCGCCTGCGACGTCTTCTGCGACGAAGGCGCCTACACGATTGCCGAAGCAAGGCGGCTGCTCGAAGCGGCGCGGGGGATGGGCTTCTCCCTGCGGGTGCACGCCGACGAACTGGCCGGACTCGGGGCGGCCGAGCTGGCTGCCTCGCTCTCGGCCCGCACGGCCGATCATCTCTGCCGGATCAGCGACGCGGGCATCGACGCCCTCCGGGAGTCCGGCACCACCGCGGTGCTGTTGCCCGGGACGGTGCAGTCGCTCGGGGCCAAGGCCCTGCCGCCGGCTCGCAAGCTGATCGACCGCGGCGTGACCGTCGCCATCGCGACCGATTTCAACCCGGGCACCTCGCACGTGATTCCGATGTCGATCGTGATCTCGATCGCGGCCACGCTGTTGCGCATGACCGTGGCCGAGGCGCTCTCGGCGGCCACCATCAACGCCGCCCATTCCCTGCGGATTGCGGACCGCGTCGGTTCGATCGAGCCGGGCAAGCAGGCCGATCTGGTGCTGCTCGCGCGGCCCTCGTACTTGTTCCTGGCGTATGAGCTGGGCGACAATCCGGTCTCTGCGGTGATCAAGCGGGGCCGGCTGGTCCATCGCCGCCCGCCGCTGAGGCTGCTGTCGACGGAGTCGAACTGACATGAACCGCTCCCTCCGGATCGCTCTCATGAACCGCTCCCTCCGGATCGCTCTTGGGAGCCTGTTACTGGCGTGGGTCGGGGCCAGGGCCGCGGCACAGGAACTCGGCGAGCCGCTCTGCGGCGATTGCCAGACCACGGGCAGGATCCACCATGAGTACAACGGCAAGGAACTCGAGCTGGAAGCCGGCGCGACCTATTGCTCGGTGTTCATGGACCGCGAGCCGGACCTGCTCGGCCTGGACTGGAGGGTCTGCCCGAAATGCCGCACGCCGTCGGCGCAGGCCCGGGCCCGGCGGGAGTTCGACGAGGAGTATCAACTGCGCGCGCAGTGGCTGAAGGAGCGGCGCGAGGAGGTCGACAAGCCGGCGGGCGCGAGCTTCGAGCACATCCGCACCGCGCACTTCCAGATCGCCTGGGACATCCCGGAGATCAAGGTGGGCCGCAGGGTCTACCGCCTGCACGAGGCGATGCATCTGTACGCCGAGCGCATGGAAGCGCTCTACCAGCAGTTGCTCGAGATCCACGGCATCACCGAGCGGGATGTGCGCTCCACCGTTCACCGGCTCTACCTGGTCGATCGGGAGAGCACCTCCCGGCGGGTGGGTAACGCCGTCATGGATGGCGGCTTTGCAAATTCCTATCGGAAGTCCCTGATCGGGCCGGGGTCCAAGCTGCTCTGTTACCGGAACAGCAAGGACTTCCCGAGGGACGAGGACTTCCACGAGTTCCTGGTGCACACCGTCAGCCACCATCTGCACAACGAGATCGATCAATGCAACCAATGGTTGGCGGTGCGCTACGGCTGGGTCTATGAGGGACTGGCCCACTACCTGGAGATCCGCAATTTCGGGACGCCGATCACCTGGTGTTCGCGCGAGACCGGCGGCTTCCAGCACTGGAAGGGCCAGAACTGGGAGGGCAACGTGAAGCGCGCCGTGATCGGCGGCGCCGACCCCGCCTTTCAGGACGTGATCCAGAAAGCCAACGACACCCTGACGCCCATGGAGCACCAGTTCGCCTGGTCGTACATCGACTATCTGATGTGGCTCGACCCGAAGAAGATGCCGAAGTTGATCGGCTACATGAAGGGTCCGCAGCTTCCGACGCGCGACGCGCTGAAAAAGGCCTACGGGCTGAGCATCGGACAGTTCGTGGACGGCTGGAAGGCGTTCGTGCTCGAAGAGTACTCGACCAAGTCGGTCAAGGGCCCCCGCGTCCGGCCGCCGAAGGATGAACAGTGATGCCGGCGCCGTTGAAACTCCTCGCCTGTGTCGCGGCCGCGTGGATCCTGCTGTTTTGCTCCGGTCCGCCGGCTCGCGCCCAGGAGCCGGGCGAGAAGCTCTGCGGGGACTGCAGCACCACGGGCAAGCTGCCGCATCCGCACCGGGAGTCGGTGCTGGAGCAGGAACGGGACGTGATCTACTGCTCCTACTGGATGGACCGCGACCCCGACGCGCTCAGCATGGACTGGGTGGTCTGCGCCAATTGCCTGACGCCCTCGGTCAAAGCCCGGGCCCAGGAGGAGTTCGATCGGGAGTTCGGCAAGCGCAAGCAATGGCTCACGGACCGGCGCACGATCGTGGACAAGGTCACCCGCACCGAATGCCAGCACGTGGAAACCGAGCACTTCGTGCTGGCCTGGGACATCCCGGAGATCAAGGTCGGCCGGAAGATCTATCGCCTCCATGAGGCCATGCATCTGTATGCAGAGCGCGCCGAAGCCGCCTATGCCCGGATCCAGCAGCTCTTCGACATCACTGATCAGGACATGCTGCTCTCGGGCAAGGTCCATCTCTACATGCTGGAGACCCAGCGCGCCGCCGCGGCGCTCTCGCCGACCGTGACCGACCTGCACATCCAGGGCAGCTGGCACACCTACAAGATCGGTCCGAATCACGAGCATTGCGTGGCCTGGGACAATCCCGAGAAGGTCCTGAACGATGAATACCGCCACCAGTTCTTCGTCCATGCGTTGAGCCACCACGTCTTCAACCAGGTGCACCAGGGCGACTACACGATCTGGATCTTCAAGCGTTACGGATGGATGTACGAAGGCCTGGCCTTTCACCTCGAGTCGTTGATGTTCGGAATCCCGAGGCTGACCTGCGGCCAGGAGACGGGACACACCACGAGCTTCCGCAACAAGAAGTGGGAGTCGCTGGTCAAGAAGGCCGTGATGTCGGGTGATTATCCGCCCTTCCAGGAGGTGATCACCTATTCTGTCGACGCGCTGGGAGACGAGGAGCGGCGGCTCTCCTGGTCGTACGTGGACTACCTGCTCTACCTCGACCCGCGCAAGATGCCGAAGCTGCTGTCACTGATGAAGGGTCCCCAGCTCCCGACCCGCGACTGCTTGAAGGAAGCCTACGGCATCACGATGGGCGAGTTCGTGGACGGCTGGAAACAGTTCGTCCTGGAGAAGTACTCGTTGCGTCCCGACAAGGGTCCGATTCAGCGCTGATGCAGGCAGCGTTCATTCCACCGGTTTCTGCAGGCCGAACTTCTTGACCTTCATGTAGATCGAGGCTCGCGAAATCCCCAGCCGGCGGGCCGCCTCTTCCTTGTTCCATTTGGTCGAGCGCAGCGCCAGCTCGATCGCGTCCCGCTCCAGCTCGGCCACGGGCTTCAGGTAGGACACCGCCCCGACGCCGCCGGAGCCGACCGCGTCCTCGATCTCACCCACGCGATGCTCGGCCGATCGCAACCGCCGTTCCGCAGCTTCTCTGGCTTCGGCGCAGGCCAGCAGGTGCGCGGCGGCCACCGATTTCGAGACCGCCAGGGACAGGCCGTCCCCCTGTTCCGAGAGGCCCTCGAGACAGACCGTCAGCGCGGTGCCCCGGTCGAGGGAAATCGATAGGAGCGTGCATCCCTGCTCCTCGCCCAGGCGGCAGCCCGGGCTCCACGGGGACCCGTTCTCGTGCTCGCGGATCTCCGCCATGGCCTGCCGGGCCATGGCCTTGCGAACTTCCTCGTTCGCGCGAAAAGGCACGCTCGAACCATCCGCGCCCGCTTCAGCCGCCACGGTATCGCGCTCCATCAGCAGCGCGTGCCCCCGGCGCGCCCCGGAGGCCGCGAGAACGACCTTGATCAGGCCCTCGAGATATTGCTCGCGGTCGATCTCATCGCGCACCGACCCAAGAAGCCGCGCATAGTCGGTGAGCCAGGTGATGTGCTCCGTGCTCCGTACGTTTTCCATCTTCGCCACCCCACTTGCAGTTGCCACCAAGCATTCCGGACCACCCCGCTACCGCGAGCAGGGCAGACGCCTTCCCGAACCCTCGCAACTTACACGGGTTAGGGGAAAACCTCAAGATTGCCACGAGGATTTTGCGGACTTCTTTGTCGCCGTCCCGGGTCAATGCGGGCGAAACTCCCGAATCGCCTCTTCGATGCCGCCCTCCCGGACCAGCCGAGTCCATTCGGTGGGATCCGGCAGCACGACATCTGGAGCGGAGATCCGGCCGCTGACCCGGAACAGGCCGGGGGCGACAAGGTCGCCGTACCGGCGCATGAACTCGGCGTGAAATAGCGCCTCGGGAGGGATTTGGTACTCGATTCCCCCCCGGGTATCGCCCCAGCCCTGAGACTCGATCCGTCGCTTTGGCCAGGACAGCCAGGAGTGCACGTCGAATCGGCCCGCACGGATGTCGAACTCCGCGCCGCCGCCCGTGATCGTTCGTGGACCGGGCCGGCCGTACGGTGCAATGAGCTTCTCGAGCAGCGGAGACCCGCGCAGCTCTCCCTCGGAGAACGCCAGAGACCCTGATCCTCCCAGCGAGTCCAGGAAGTCGGTCGTGCCGAGCCCCCGGGCGTTCAGTTCGAGATGCCCGCTGATCCGCACCGTGCCCTTCAGGTTCCAGGGGTCGGCGTCGAACGCGAAAGCCGGCGAACAGACGGCGGCCAGCCGGGTGGTGAAGGGCGACAGTTCCAGCTGGCGACCTTCGAGCTCGAGGCGAATCTGGACCGGCCGATCCTCCGGGAAGTGCAGCGTACCCTTCAAGGCCACTCGTCCGCCCGCCGGAGTTCCAGCCCGTGCGCGGTTCAGGCCGAGCGTCCGTCCGTGCCAGTCGCCCGACACGTCGAGGTCCTTCCATTCGTCCCTTGCGACGGTGCAGGTTTCGGACTGGAGCGCGAGCGTGCCCTCGAGGGTGGAGCGCGGGTCCGCGACCGCTGCGCTTCCTTTGAACTCGAACTCGAGCGGCCGGGCGCGGAAGAAGTAGGTGTCGTTCGGCCCCCCGGGTCGCGGGTCGATCCGCAGGTCGAAATCATCGGAGTCGATCCGCAGTCGTCCGGCCAGCAGGTCGCCGTCCTGGGCCAGGCGCAGCTCTGCCTCGAGTTCGCCGGCCACCTGCGCCGGCGGCGTCACACCGAGCGCCTGGTACAGCGCCGGCGCCGAGCGCTCGAGAGTGGCCTGAAGCTGCGCTTCGAGCTCCAGGAGCCGGCCAAAGCCGGCATTCAGCCCGATGCGGCAGCGCCCGTCGAGGTCCGCCCAGGGAAACGACAAGTGAGTTCGCTCGAGCGCGAGCGCGCGGTCGGACGGCTCGATCTGCAGATCGGTTTCGAACCGGGCTTGATCCAGCGCCAGCAAGTGCCGCGCGTCGAGCCTGGTATTCAGATCCTCCACGGTCCCGGTCAGGTGGAAGCCGCCTCGCTCCGCGGGCGCGAGAGTGAGTTCCGCGTTGCCGCCCAGCTCGAGCGCCGGCAGGAATTTCCGGGCCAGCGCCGGCACGCGGGCGGCGGCCCGCGCCAGATCGATGCCGGCGGAAAGGTGCAGGTCGCCACCCAGCGGTCCCTGGTTGGAGACCGCCGTGCCGTCGGCTTCCACGAAGAAGACCGAACTCAGCAACCGGAAACCGTGGAAGGCCGAGCGCCGGTCGCGAAGGTCGACCGAGCAGCTACCGGCGATCAGCACTTCCGACTCGCGCAGGCCGCCCGCCAGCCAGGCTGGTCCCCCCGCCAACGCCAAGGAATGCAGTGCTCCCTCGGCGTTCAAGTCGAACAGTCCGGGACCGGCGCTCATGTCCAGCGTGAGATCGACCCGGCCCGCGAGCGCTCCGCCCGGAAAGAGTGAACGCCAGAGCGGTTCGAAATCGGAGAATTCCAGTCCAGAGGCGGCCAGCGAGAGCCGCTTCAGGCCTTCGCCGCCGCCGTCGCTCCGCCGCCAGTCGACCTGGACCGAGCCCGGCCCCCGGCTGCCCTCGAGGCGGGCGTCGAGCCAAAGCAGCGCCAGTCCGCGCGCGTCGCGTTCGACCCGAAGCGAGAGATCGGTCGAGCGGCCGCCGATCAACAGGCTGGAATCCCGCAGTTCGAGGCGAAAGCTGCGCCCCGCGCGTTCGAGCAGGCGCTCGCGTCCGGCCCGATCGAGCCAGTCTGAGAGCGGCGTCCCGCCCGAGGGTTCCGGCGGGAGACGCAAGCGGGCCCGTTCGGCGCAAAGGTCCACCGGCGCCTCGCCCAGCCAGAGCGCCGCGAAGCCGCGATCGAATTCGATCCGCTCGGCGAGGAACCACGGTTCCAGGACGCTCTGGCGAGACGTCATCGAAAGATCCCGGAAGATCGTCGGACCGGACCAGCTCAGCCCGGCGCTTTCGAGCTTGACCTGCGCCCGGGCACGCCGGGAGAGCAACCCCTCGAGTACGCCCAAAAGCGGCCGGGTCGAAAGCAACCAGGGTGCGAAGTACAGCAGGGCGGCCGGCACCAGCACCCATGCCAGCCGGCGGATTCTCTTTCGCTTCCCGGCGTGGCTTCGCATGCCTGTCACGCTACCAGACTCTCACCGATCGACGAACCGTCTCCGGAACAGGCGCACGGCGATCAGCGAGGCCGCCGCTCCGAAGGCGAGCAGAACGCCGACGTCCCGGAGCACGCCCGGGTCGGTCCAGGTCTTCCCGTACCAGAGCATGCCCTGGAAGCCGCTCATGGCCCACCAGGTCAGCGTGCAACGGGCGGCGATGGCGCCCGCGGTGGGGAGGTCGAACATCTGCACCGGGAACCAGGCGCCGCCCAGCGCCGACATCACCAGGATGATCAGCGTGGCCGAACCCTCGGCCTGCTTGGTGGTCCTGGCGAAGGCCGCGATCAGCATCCCGAAAGCGGTGACCGCGAAGATCAGGGCCAGGCACAGGACCAGCAAGGTCACCGGATCCCGGATCAGGTTGACCTGGAACACGAGGGCGCCGACGGTGAACATCACCGCGAGCTGGCAGGCGCCCACCACCGCGGTGAACAGGAACTTGCCGAACAGGAGCGATTCGCGCGGCACTGCCGCCATCAACAGCCGCGCCATCGTGCCCTGCTCCCGCTCCTGGATCAGCATCGTGCCGCAGGCCACCAGGCCGAACATCAGCATCATCACGCTGATCCCGGAGATGTTGTGCGCCAGCATGAAGCTGAGCTGCTTGGGGCGCGCGGGCGGCTTGATGTCCACGTCGTTGACCGGCACCAACCGGCTCATGATCGTCCCGAAGCCGAGGCCGCCGTCCGCTTGATCCGTGTCGTCAGGCTTCGGGTCTTCCTCCTCGAGCAGTCCGAGGTCCTGGGCCTGGCCGAACAGCGCCTCGATCGAATCGCTGAAGCCCCGGGAGAGATCCAGGATCCGATCCGACCAGGCTTCCGGCAGGCCGCCGAGCTTCAGCGCCCGCGCGGTGAGTAAAGGCGCCAGTTCCCCCGCGTCGCCGGAGACGAACGCCTGCAGCAGTCCGATCGAGACCAGCTGGGATTCCATGTCCCGGTCCGGATCCCGATACATGGTCAGCTCTGGAATCCGCTCTTCGCGCAACGTCTGTTCGAATCCCGCCTCGATCACCAGGGCGTGATGCGCTTCGCCGTCTTCCACCAGCGCGCGCAGCTCTTCGCGCGGGCGGCGCGGCTCATTCGTCCTGGGCCGCACCGCGAGCAGGTCGGCGGCGCGCAGGCGCTCGAGGAATCCTCGACTGGCGGCGCTGTCGTCTTCGTCCGTGACCCACAGCGTGGTCCGGCTCAGGCCGCCCGGGGCACCGAAGGTCATCTTGTAGATGAAGCCGAACGCCAGCACGAGCACCACCGGCAGCCCGAACCCGAGCAGCATGCCGGTGCGGTCGCGGAAGTAGACGCGCAGGTCCTTGCGGGCGATCGTCCAGGAGGCGCGGAGCAGTCTCATCCGTCGCGCAACCGCTTGCCGGTCAACCGCAAGAAGACCTGTTCCAGGTCCTGCCCCGGGATGCCGGCCTGTTCGGCCAGTTCACAGGCGGTGCCCACCGCGATCACCCGGCCGACATCCATGATCGCGATCCGATCGCAGAGCCGCTCGGCTTCCTCCATGTAATGCGTGGTGTAGAGCAGCGTGCGGCCCTCCTCGCTCAAGCGGTGCAGCGCGTCGAAGATGTGACGGCGGGACTGTGGGTCGACGCCCACGCTGGGCTCGTCCAGGATGATCAAGGCCGGATCGTTCAGGCATCCGACCGCCAGGTTGAGCCGGCGTTTCATGCCGCCCGAGAACGTGTCGACCCGGTCGCCGGCCCGGTCCAGGAGCCCGGAGAGATCGAGCGCCCGATCGCTCGCGTCGCGGAGGGCGGCTCGCGGAACTCCCGAGAGCGTGGCGAAGAACTCGATGTTCTCCCGCGCCGTGAGGTGTCCGTAGAGCGCCAGTTCCTGGGGCACGACGCCCAAGCGCCCGCGATGGCGGCCGGAGTGGGACGGCCGGAACGGCTCGCCCTCGAAGAGCATCCGGCCGGAGGCTGCGCTCAGCAGTCCGGCGATGATCGAGATCGTGGTGGTCTTGCCGGCGCCGTTGGGCCCGAGCAAACCGAAGATCTCGCCGGTCCGGATCGAGAGCGTGAGGTTCAGGACCGCCTGGCGGCCGTTGTAGGAGTAGCAGAGTTTCTCGACTTCGAGCAACGGCGCGGCGTCGTTCATCCAGGTCCATCCATCCAGTCGGTGTGGATCGGAGGTCCCTGCGGGTCATCCTTGCGCAGATAGGTGTGCGCCCCGAACGCGTCGCGCTGGGCCTGGGTCAGGTTCTGCGGCAGCTCGGCGGTCCGGTACCCGTCGTAGTAGGCCAGCGAAGCGCACAGCGCCGGCGCCGGAATGCCCATGCTCTGGGCGCCGGCCGCCACCCGGCGCAGACCCCGGTGGGTCGTCCGGGTGAGCTTGACGAATTCGCGGTGCATCAACAGGTTGACCG
>Ga0326597_10000696_pt1 | contig 58051 bp, 46 predicted proteins | sample RVTome_12_FD_203789 | JGI IMG/M metagenome (GOLD analysis project Ga0326597, IMG submission 203789) | Soil microbial communities from uranium-contaminated site in the Upper Colorado River Basin, Wyoming, United States - RVT100D185 | ecosystem: Environmental > Terrestrial > Soil > Contaminated >...
CGGCCAACAAGACGGCCAAATGGACGACCTGAGCACGGCGGGCTACAACAAGCTCGGCCTGCCCGGCGACATGGTGCCCTCGGCCATCGACCCGAATACAAATCTCGATCATCGCGACACACGCCTTGGTCTCGGCTTCCATAGCGACAGTGCGTTCCTGCGCGGCATGTTCGCCTCGATCAAGACCGCGGGCCTCGAGAACAACATCAACGGCGCGGTCATCCCGGCAAGGTCCGACAACGACACCGGCAATAATCCGCACAATCCGATGTACGGCATACAGCGCGCCGGCGCTGACGGCTCAATCCTGACGCTTTGCGGTTCGCGCAACAGCGAGTCGGGCGGTAACTCCATGGCGCCGGCCATGCTCGTCAATCCCGAGTTTCGCCCGACCAAGGTCGATCGGCCGAGCGACGTCACCGGCCTCGTCGACACGGGCGAACTCCTGAACTTGCTTTCCGAGGACGATGCCTTGGCCGTCATGGAATCAATGTACCGGCTCAGCGAGCAGAAAATGGGCCGTGTCTCGACCGGACTCAACTTTCCGGATCCGGACCCGAATAACGCTCCGCTGACGCGTGATGAGGTCGTCGAAGATCTCGCCAAGTGCGGCTATCTGAGCGCGGCTGACGTGGCCGACCGGTTCTCGAACCCCGGGGCGCTCGATCCTGCGCAAGATCCGAATATCGTGGGCGGGCCGAATTCAATTTTCACGGCCGCGGAATTCAACGGCTCCGGCCGGGATGGCGACGAGTTCCGTAAAACCGCGTCGGTCATGAAAATGGTCATCGACGGTTTTGCCGGCGCGGGCTGCATCACGATGGGCGGGTACGACTATCATGGCGGAGCGCGCGCTGAAGGCGAGATCAAGGATCTTCGCGCGGGGCGCTGCATGGGCGCTTGCCTCGAATATGCCTCGCGCGCCAACGGCGGGCTCGGCGTGCCGCTCATGATGTACGTGTTCAGCGACGGCTCGCTCTCGAGCAACGGCGTCATCGACGATTCGATTGACGGCCGTGGCAAGGGCGAATGGACGAGCGACAACAGTTCGACGGCCGCCTCGTTCTTCCTTATCTACAATCCCAATGGGCGCGCGCAGCTGTTTCAAAGCGGGCTCGACGGCTTGACGGCTGCGCAACACCAGCAGCTGGGCAATTTCAGTGCGGACGGCGACGTCGGACGTAGCGGCACGCCGGGAGCCAACAACGTGAACTTGCTCGTCGAGACGGTGCTATTGAACTACATGGCGCTGCACAACGAACAGGGCATGTTCGCGATGCAGAACTTCTTCCCTTCGCACGGCCTGGGCGACAACACGAATCTCGATCGGCTGACGGCGTTCGAACCGATTTGTAACGGCGTCATCTCAAACCCGATCTAGCGCACGCTCCTCCAAGCGCTCCTTCGGCGGGGGATCGATGCGACCGAGCCCGGTCGGATCGGTCACTCGCCGATTTTTTCGTGCCGACAGCCAAGCGATGATGCTAAGGTCGGCATCGGTTCGGACCGCCGAGTGCTGTGCCATGAAAGGACAACTGTGACGACCGCGCTCAAGGACTTGCTCGCTTGTCCACGCTGTGACAAGGCTTTAGATGGCGTCACCGCGGGCTGGCGCTGCGCGGGTTGTAACGTCGAGTTTCCCGATCTTGCCGGTATCCCATGGTTGTTCGCCGAACCCGCAGCCAGCCGCAGCGAGTGGCGACAGCGTTTGGATTTTTTGCTGCGCCGGCTCGAGCAAGACGTCCAGCGCCTCGATCAGACACTGGAGTCGCAAACGACGTTGCTGGCAGTGACGGCCGAGCGGCTCGAGCGCATCAAGCTCGCTGTCGCGGATCATGCCCGCCGCCTCGAATTGCTGCTCGAACCGTTACGCGGTCATGAACCGGCAGCGGGCTACGAGACTTACCTGGCATTGCGCACACGCCTGCCGCCCGATCAGGGGCTGACAACCTATTACCCGAACCTGCATCGCGATTGGTGCTGGGGAGAAGAGGAAAATTCAGCGGCACTCGCGTTGCTCGAGCCGGGTTTCGAGGCACTCGGGGATACGCCCAACATTCTCGTGCTCGGCTCCGGCGCCGGCCGCCTAGCCTACGACGTCCATGCGCAATACAGCCCGGCGATGACCGTGGCACTCGATTTTAATCCGCTGTTCCAGCTCGCTGTGCAGAAGATCACCACCGGAGGGTCGTTCGAGCTCTACGAATTTCCGCTCGCGCCGCGCGCGTCGCGCGATCATGCCGTACTGCGCGAGCTAAGAGCGCCGGCGGCAGCGCCGCCCAGGTTGCATCTGGTCCTTGCGGACGCATTGCGCGCACCGTTCAAGGATGCGAGTTTCGATGTGATCATCACGCCATGGTTGATCGACATATTGCCCGAGGATTTCGCAACGCTATGCCCGCGCATCAACCGACTTCTCCGACCGGACGGGCGCTGGCTCAATCTTGGCTCGCTGACGTTCAATCAGGTCGGCCCCGATAAGCAGTACAGCCCCGAGGAATGTGCCGCCCTGATCGAGGCGGCTGGGTTTGCGGCGCCGGTCTTCGCCGAAGCGACCATCCCATATATGTGCTCGCCCGCGAGTCGCCATGGCCGCCGCGAAACCGTGCTCGCCTGGCATGTCACGAAGACCGGTAAGGCAAAGCGGCCCACGCGCTACGAGGCTCTGCCCGATTGGCTCGTCAAGGGCACGGAACCGGTGCCGCTGCTCGATGCGTTTCGCATGCAGGCGACCACGACGCGCATCTACGCCGGCCTCATGGCATTGATCGACGGCCGCCGGACGCTCAAGGACATGGCGAAAGTTCTCGTAGCACAGCGCGTCATGGCCGCAGCGGATGCGGAGCCTGCGGTGCGGCAATTCCTTACGAAGATGTACAACGATAGCCAACGCGCGCAACGGCTCTGAGCGTTCCGTCACGGCCAGCATTCATCGAGCGTCTGCTGCATCGCCACGCGCAGCCAGTCTCCAAACGCCGTTAGCGCCGGCTCCTCGGCGCGCTCCGGTGAGCACACGTAATAGTAATTGAACACGGAAGCCACACCGCGCGGAAACGGGCGGACGAGCCGGCCCGCTTTCAGATCATCTGCCACGAGTAGATCTCTGGCCATCGCAACGCCGTGACCCTCGACAGCCGCCTGCAAAATGATCGAGAAATCGCTGCTCAGGCCGGGCGCTTCGATCGGCGTATTGATACCTTGCGCCGCCAGCCATGGCTGCCACTCGTCCCAGGGTGGCTTATCACCCAGCAGTTTGAACTTGAGCACATCGCGGGGCTCCTTCAGCTGGGCTGCCAGATCCGGCGTGCAGACCGGCGCAACCTGCTCGCGAACCAGTGGCACGACATGCGTGCCCGGCCATTGCCCGCGGCCGAAGCGAATCGCGGCATCGATGTCTGGGTCTCTGTCGAAATCGATGACCCGATACGACGTGCCGAGCCAGATATTGAGACTCGGATTCTGTGCCTGAAACCGTTGTAGCCGAGGAATCAGCCAGCGCGATGCGAATGACGGTAGCACGCTGAGCGTCAGACTCAGCGTGCTGCCTTGCTGGCGCAGCCGCGCAGTACCGCGGCGGATTGCACGCAGCGCGCCGTCAACCACTTCGCGGTACTGATCGCCGGCCTCGGTCAGCGCCAGCCGCCGGCCGCAGCGGTGAAACAGTTCCCGCCCGAGCTCTTCCTCGAGCAGCTTAATCTGCCGGCTCACGGCGCCTTGGGTGACGTTCAGCCGGTCGGCCGCACGGGTAAAGCTCAACTCCCTCGCCGCTGCTTCAAACATGCGGATCGCATTGAGATTAGGCAGGTCTCTTGGCATTACTTTAAGTCATAGATAACCGTAGTAAATTTATGAATATCAATTGGTTATTGAGTTTACTATCATATTCCTGCACAGAAATCGTGGAGTCTAGCATGCTTCTGCAAGGCCTGAGCGGCACCGCATTACTGGTGACCCTGAGCCTTTCCCGGCAGGCCGAAGAGCTGGCGCAGCTCCGCGCCGAGATGCTCACGCAACACGCGCGCCCGCCGACAGTCGCGGCGGCAGCGGCTAAAGTCAGGGGCGAACTCGCCCTAGGAGCCTGCTGGGCTCACCCAGCTCCCGAAACAGTGGCCGGCCGCGCCGCGCCCTTGAGAACGGCATGGACTTCGGCGAGCACGGATAGCGCAATCGACTCCGGCGAATCAGCGCCGATCTCGAGCCCCACGGGACCCGCAAGTCTCGAGCGCAACGCGGCACCGGACTCACCGAGCGCCTTGAGCAAGCGCTCCCGTCGGGCCCTCGGGCCGAGTACGCCAAGGTAGGCGGCCGGCACATCGGCGAGCTGCTCGAGATACGTGTGATCCGTCGCGAGGTGATGGCTCATGACGACGATCGCATCAAACTGACTCAATTCGACCGTCTGCGTGAGCTCGGCGGGCACGATGAGCTCACAGTGCTCGGCCGCAGAAAAATCGCCGTGCTCCAGATAGGCCGGACGGTGATCGGCAACCGTGACGAGCCAGCCCAGGCCGGCAGCAAACGTCACGAGCGGAACCGCGTCGAGACCCGCGCCGAGCACGAGCAGCTTCGGTATTGGATTCAGCGGCGCATATAGCACTTCGAGTCCGTCAGCAGCCGTCTCACAGCTTGCAGTGTTCGCCTGTGCCGCTGCCGCACAGCCCACGACGAGTCGCTCCGCAGTCTGCTGCTCGAGTTGCCAGAGATGCCGCGGCGTCCCGGCCCAGATCAACGTAGCGCCGGCCGGCAAATGCGGATCCTGGCTCGCCACCACCAAAGCTAGGCAGCTTGGTCGAACGGCCAGTAAGCTCGAGACGATGCTCGCGAACGGCTCGTAGTCCGAATCGGCATTCAGCGGCTGCAAAAACACGCGGATGAGGCCGTTGCAGCCGACCCCGAGCCCCCAAATCTCATCGGCATCGTCGCGCATATCGTAGGTGACGGATGCCGGCACGCCGGATTCGAGGACTTCGCGGGCCCGCACCGCCAAATCGCCCTCGAGGCAACCGCCGCTGACGAGGCCCTGATAATCGCCGTTCGCAGCGATCAATATCCGGTGACCGGCCTTGCTATAGGTCGATCCAAGCGTCTCGTAAACGGTCGCCAAAACCATCGGCTCGGCGTTTTCCCGCCAACGCTGAAAGCTCGCGATGATGCGGTGGATACTCATGCGTAGCGGAGCATACCAGCTCCATTGGCGATTGCATTGTGCCCGGCGCCGGTACTCGAGTTGCGCCGCACAATGCAGCACCTTAGACTGCCAGCCCTTGCGCCGCGGCATAGCGGCGGTGCAAACCCCGCAACAACCGAAGGACGCCACGTGAAACGCGCAGGCAGAGAAGAAGCCGAGCAAGCGATTCGAACGCTACTCAGCTGGATCGGCGACGACCCCGAGCGGGAAGGTCTCAAGGGTACGCCAAGCCGTGTCGTGCGCGCCTTCGAAGACTGGTTCAGCGGTTACAACGAAGACCCAGTCGAGTTTCTTCGCCGCACCTTCTACGAGGTGGATGGCTACGACGAGATGATCGTCCTGCGCGATATCAGCTTCGAGTCGCATTGCGAGCACCACATGGCGCCGATTATCGGCAAGGTCCACGTCGGCTATTTACCCGACCGCAAGGTCGTTGGCATCAGCAAGCTAGCCCGCGTCGTCGAAACTTTTGCCCGGCGCCTGCAGGTTCAAGAAACGATGACGGCTCAGATCGCGCACTGTATCCAGGACGTGCTCAAACCGAAGGGCGTGGGCGTAGTCGTCGAAGGCGTGCATCAATGCATGACGACGCGCGGGATCCGCAAGCACGGCGTGGCGATGATCACGAGCCAGTTGCTCGGGCAATTCCGCTCGGACTCCCGCACGCGTGCGGAGTTTTTGAATATCATCGGCCGGGCAAATCTGAGCGCTTGAAGTGAGGATCAACAGCCTGTCCGCACCGGTCGAGCCAGCTCCTGAAGCCGGCCCGTTCTGCGGCGGCGCCTCGCGCTATCGGCGCAGCTCGATGATGTCTTATCCGTGACGACGAGCGGTATCTGTTTGCGCTCGGCGTAGCGTGTCGCGAAACCGATTGCTTCATCCGGAGACATCGGCTGATTCGCAACGAGCGTCTTGATCTTCCACGCAGTGCCGCACGTGTCGATGCTGGCGCCTTTATCGATGTAGCGTTGAATCGTCGCGAGCGTCACCGTGTCATCGTCCGGCGATTTACAGGTACGCACATGCAGATAATCCGTTTCCGGACGCGCGGCATCGGCCGAATCGTCTGTCATGATTCGCACGGCCATATCGAACCGATCCCTCTGTTAGTGACGCTGACAGAAGTGAAGCAAATGCTGTGCCAGCTCGGGCGGATGCGGACGCGGCGCGAACCTCAGCTGAACTTATGTCACTTGCCGTGACGGCCGGCGTCAGTATCTGCCCTCGCAGCCGCCGCCGCCCGTCAGCTGCAGTGCACATAATTTGCGTGGCGCGCGAATCGCCATTGGAATTGAGAAATGACGACCGTTAGCTGCGATTTGGGTCGGTTTTGACCCATTTCGGGCAGCTCGCTTTAGCACGGTGCTTTTGAGAACTAGGTCATCGAGTCCCTGGCTCGCCTTCGGTATGGTCCACCCGTGAATAGGGACATACACAGCGCATGGACGCGCGTCGCAAAGGAGCGGCAGGCGGCGGGATTCACGCTGATCGAGCTGATGATCGTCGTGGCGATCATCGGTATCTTGGCGGCGATCGCGATTCCCGCCTATTCCAACTACACGATCCGCGCCCAGGTGACCGAGGGTCTCAACATGGGCGCGCTCGCCAAGACGCCGATCGTGGATGCATTCCTGTCGGACGGCGAAGCGCCTGCCGACCGCACAGCGGCCGGCATGACCAACAACGCCGGCGATACGGCTGGCAAGTACGTCACCGGAGTCGAAGTCACCAACGGCGTCCTTACCGTGACTTTTGGCTTCGAAGCCAATGCAGCGATCGCGGGGCTCACCATTACGCTGACGCCCTACGAGACCGGCAATCTCGGCGTCGTGTGGCGCTGCGGTACGGCATCGCAGCCTGGCGGATTGAGCCCAATGGGAACATCCGGCGGTGGCAATGCGGCGGCCTACATCGCACCAACTGTACCCGACCAGTACTTACCCTCTTCCTGCCGGCAATAATTCGACCGGTCACCATGGGCCGGCCACAGCGATCTGACTATTTTTCCGGCGATTTGATACCCCGCCAACGGCGCACCAGACCCGCATCGACATCACATAGGTCGAGTACGCGCCCGACGGTCTGATCGACCATCGCATCGAGGCTTTCCAAGTCGGCATAAAATGACGGTACGGGCGGAAAGATGATGCCGCCCATCTCGGTAACGGTCGTCATGTTTCTAAGGTGGACGAGGTGCAGCGGTGTTTCGCGCGTTAGCAACAGCAAGCGGCGGCGTTCTTTCAACGTCACATCGGCCGCACGCGCCACGAGCGTATCCGCAAATCCCGTCGCGACTGCGGCCAAGGTCTTCATCGAGCAAGGCGCAATAATCATGCCGTCGGTCTTGAAGGATCCGCTCGCGATGCTCGCGCCGATGTCTCTATCCGAGTGAACCACGTCGGCGAGCGATTCTAGTTCGCTGCGTGCTAACTCGAGCTCGGTCGCTGCATTGAGGAAGCCGGCAGCCGAGATCACTAGATGAGTCGTGACATTCGGCACTGTCCTGAGTGCCTCGAGAATCCTCACGCCATAGATCGAGCCGGTTGCTCCGGTAATCGCTACGATGAACGTTCTCGACACTATTGGCTCCTGTTGGGCTACGCGCTCGACACTGGCGGCAACATTGCTGACTAAGCATAACCGCAGGCGACGACGGCGTCCCGTCAGCCCGTGGCGCCGCGTTGACAATTCTCGTTATATATGTATGAATATAACGGCATTTTATACTGCTCTGAAACTTATGCGTCCAGCAACTCGCCTGCTCGTCGGCGCGCTCGGCTTGCTCGCGGGACGGGCGGGCCTAGCGGCCGACACGCTCGTCGCCGTCGCCGCCAGCTTCCTGCCGCCCATGGAGATCGTCAGCGCGCAGTTTGAGATCCAGACCGGCCATGCCGTCACACTCGCGAGCGGCTCGACCGGTGCTCTATACGCGCAGATCGTCAATGGCGCGCCGTACGATCTGTTCGTCGCCGCGGATCAGGAACGCCCGCGGCGACTCGCAGAATCCGGCCTCGGGATCGCTCAGACGCGCACGACCGTCGCCCGGGGCCGGATCGTGCTATTCAGCCGCGACGCCGCACTGATCGACACGGTCGGGCTCAAGGCACTCGAGGACGCGTCGATCCGGCATATCGCAATCGCCAACCCACGGCTCGCGCCCTACGGGATAGCAGCGCGCGAAACGCTGCAGGCGCTGGGACTCTGGGAGCGCCTATTGCCCCGGCTCGTGCGCGGCGAGAGCGTCGCACAGACCTTCGCTATGATCGCCACGGGTAATGCCGAGCTCGGCTTCGTCGCGCTAGCGCAAGTTACGGCCAACGACCGCAATGGCGCCTATGCACTGATTCCCGAAACACTGCACGCACCGCTAGACCAGGACATGATCGTGCTAGAGCGCGCGAAAAATAACCCGGCCACGCAGGAGCTGCATGCCTATCTGGCGAGCGCTCCGGCTCGGGAAATCATGCGTCGCTTCGGATACGCAACGACGGACTGACGCGATGGATAACATCGACTTCGGGCCAGTCTGGCTCAGTCTCGAGCTCGCGACAGCCACCGTCGCCGTGCTTCTGGTTGTCGGCACGCCGCTGGCCTGGTGGCTCGCCAGGACGCCGTCGCGCGTGCGCCCGGTCATCGAGGCACTGGTCGCACTGCCATTGGTCCTGCCGCCGACGGTCCTGGGCTTTTATCTGCTCGTCATCCTCGGACCGGCGGGTGCCTTCGGGCGATTCTGGGTCGAGCTCACGGGAACGACATTAACCTTTTCGTTCTCCGGGTTGGTCATCGCATCGGTTATCTATTCCTTCCCGTTTGTAGTGCAGCCGCTGCAAACAGCATTCGAAGCAATTGGCCGCGCGCCGCTGGAAGCGGCCGCTACGCTCGGCGCCAATCGCTGGCAGGCATTCGTGCGAGTGGCAAGCCCGATGGCCATGCGCGGTTATGTGACCGCAGTCGTGCTCGGGTTCGCGCACACACTCGGAGAATTCGGCGTCGTGCTCATGGTCGGCGGCAATATCCCCGGCGAGACGCAGGTGATCTCCATCGCCGTCTACGAGCATGTCGAGACGCTGGCATACGATCAAGCCAACTTGCTCGCTGCCGGACTCTTGATCTTTTCGTTCGTCGTGCTATTGGCCGTTTATGCGGTCAACCGCACGATGCCGATCAACCGAATCTAAGCGGTAAGGAATCGCGACAATCAGCGCTAGACTCAGCATCCATCTCGAGCTCGCCCGCAGCGGCTTCAGCCTCGATATCGCCGAGGAACTCGCCCTCGCGCCCGTGACGGCAATCTTCGGGCCCAGCGGCGCGGGTAAGACGACGTTGCTACGGGTCATCGCGGGACTGGAACAAACTGCATTCGGGCGCCTAGCGTTAAACGCGACGAGCTGGCAGGACAGCGTTGCGGGGCGCTTCGTGCCGACCCATCAGCGGCAAATCGGCTACGTATTTCAAGATGGCCGATTGTTTCCGCATTTGACGGTCGCGGGTAACTTGCAGTTCGCCGGCCGCCTCATGCGGCGCGCTGGTAAGTTTGCTTACGCCGATGTCATCACAGCCATGGATCTGCGTGGCCTCCTCGATCGCAAGCCACACGGTCTCTCCGGAGGTGAGCAGCAGCGCGTCGCAATCGGCCGTGCCCTGCTCCGCGATCCGGAGCTGATGCTCATGGACGAGCCACTGTCCGCTCTCGATGGCAAACGCAAGCGCGAGATCATTCCCTATATCGAGCGGGTCGCACACGAGTTCGCGGTACCCATACTCTACGTGACACACAGCATCGAGGAAGTCTCCCGGCTCGCTTCACAGATGCTCTTGATTGCACAAGGGCGTATCGCCGCCGTCGGCACAGTAGCGGCCGTGCTCGAACGCCTCGACCTCTGGCCGTTGACGGGCCCCGCCGCCGGGACGCTGCTCGCTACGCGAATCGAGGCGACCGACGCCGGCATGTCGACGGTCACGGTAGCGGGACAACGGCTGCGGATCCCGGCGATCGCCGGTGCACCCGGCGCCACCGTGCATCTGCGCATCGCGGCCAAGAACGTCGCGATCGCGTTGACCAAGCCCGTGGGTTTGAGCATTCGCAACGTGTTGCAAGCGCGGATCGTGAGGATCGACAAACTAGAACCAGTACTCGCGGAGATCTTGCTCGAGGTCGGCGGTCAACATTTGCGCGCCGAGATCACCCGCGAGGCGGCCGCGGAGCTAGGGCTCGCACGCGATCAAACCGTTTACGCGTTGATCAAGAGCGCGGCAATCGATCGAACGTTGCTGTAACGCAAGCGCGTTCGACTCCAAGCTCCGAGAACTTCACGACGGACGCAGACCGAGCAGCGCGCGAGCCTCGGCCGGCGTCGCCGGATGGGTGTCGTACTCCGCGCACAGTTCGACGGCCTGCTTGACGAGCGCGGCATTACTGGGCGCCAGCGTTGCGCGGTCGAGTTTGATATTGTCCTCGAGCCCCGTGCGAACATGGCCACCGAGTTCCAGCGACCAGCGCGCCATTTCGAGCTGATACCGGCCGATGCCGGCCGCAGTCCAGGTCGTGCCCGGCAACAACTCATCGAGCTCCGACAGCATGAATTCGACCGTCTTACGGCGCGGCGGCAATGCATTCTTGATGCCGAGCACGAATTGCACGTGCAGCGGGGTACGCAATAGGCCCCGGTCGGCCAGGTCCGCGGCGCTGTACAGCATCGCAAGGTCGAAAATCTCGATTTCCGGCTTGATGTCGTTGGCCAACATCGTCTGGGCAAGGCTATCGATTAGCTGCGGTGTGTTCTCGTAGACGATCGTGCGAAAGTTCACCGAGCCGGTCGCCAGCGACGCCATGTCGGGGCGCAAGTGCAGCGAGGACCCGCGCTCGGCCGGATCACGGCCGCGGCCACCGGTCGAAAACTGCTGAATCATGTCCGGACAGTGCTTGCGGATTCCTTCCTGGACACGGGCGAACAACTCGGGATCCGATGACGAGGATTCATCCGGATTACGCACGTGAATATGCACGAGTGCCGCACCGGCCTCGTACGCCTCGTGCGTGGACTCGATCTGTTCCGCGGGAGTGACTGGCAGTGCCGGATTGTCTTTCTTGCGCGGCACGGAGCCCGTAATTGCAACGGCGAGGATAGCAGGACGGCTCATGGCTTAACTCACGGTAAGAGCGAAATTCGACCGGAGCATTATATGGCGTCAAGGCCTCGCGTGAACCATTGCAGCGCCGGCTCCGTGGCCGCCGGCATCGAATCCCGTTTATCATGAGGCCAACGAGCACATCTTCCCGGGAGACCCGCCATGGCCGAGCGCGCCGCCAATATCCGACTTCGCGACGATTTCTTTCTCCTCATCGATGGGGCGCTGACTGATAACGGCGAACGGCTCGAGGTCATCAACCCCGCCGACGGGCAGGTCTTCGCACGCTGCCCCAAGGCGGGCCGAACGCAACTCGATGCCGCGATTGCCGCCGCACGCCGCGCGCAGCCGGCCTGGAGTGAGCGCTCATTCGCGGAGCGTGCCGCTGTAATCGCCGAATATACGCAGCGTGTGCGCGAACATCGGGACAAACTTGCCGAGCTGTTGACCCGTGAGCAGGGCAAGCCCCTGTTCGAGTCGGTCGCGGAGATCGACCGCAGTGCTGCGCAGGCGGATGCGTTGACGGGCATCGAGCTCCGGCCCGAGGTGCTTGTCGACAACGACCGCGGCCGGATCGAACTGCACTACCGGCCGCTGGGCGTCGTCGGCATCATCACGCCGTGGAATGCTCCGGCAGCGCTGGCGCTTCTGGCGATGGCCTCAGCGCTTTATACCGGCAACACCGTCGTCATCAAACCCTCGCCCTACACGCCGCTGACGACTTTGAAGCTGGGCGAACTCGCGCAGGGCATCTTTCCGCCGGGGGCTGTCAACATTCTGGCCGGTGGCGATGAGCTCGGCGCGGCGATGACCGAGAGCCCGGGTATCGACAAGATCTCGTTTACGGGCTCGGTGGCGACGGGCAAGCGGGTCATGGCGAACGCGGCCGGGACGCTCAAACGCGTGACGCTGGAGCTGGGCGGCAACGATCCGGCGATTGTCCTCGACGATGCCGACCCTGCCAAAATCGCGCAACGCATATTCTATGCATGCTTCGTGAACACCGGCCAAGTCTGTATGGCGATCAAACGAATTTACGCGCACACGAGCGTCTACGAGCGGCTCTGCGAAGCTCTGGTCATCGAAGCCCAGCGCGCCAAGTGCGGCAACGGACTCGATCCGGATACGACCCTGGGGCCCCTGCAAAATGCGATGCAATTCGACAAGGTCGTGGAAATCTTCGAGGATACGCGGCGCGCCGGTGGTCGCTTTCTCGTTGGCGGTGAAATCCCCAGCGGACCGGGATACTTTCTACCGCCGACGTTCGTGACGGACATTGCCGAGGACAGTCGGCTCGTGCGCGAGGAGCAGTTCGGCCCGATCGTGCCTATTCTCAAATATTCGGATCTCGACGACGCCGTGCGGCGCGCAAACGACACGCGCTACGGGCTCGGCGGATCCGTATGGACGAGCGATCCAGAGCGCGGCCGCGAAATTGCGAAACGACTCGAAGTCGGCACAGCGTGGGTCAACCAGCACCGCGCATCGTCGGCGCATGTGCCGTTCGGTGGCGCGAAGGAGTCCGGCCTCGGGCGCCAGTACGCGAGCCTCGGACTCAAGGGCTATATGGAACCGCAGGTCGTCAGCGTATCGGCAATGTAACTTCCCGGCCGGTGCGCTTAATCGGCGCTGCCTAACTCGGCGGCCGGCTGAGTTTCGGGCACCAGCAACATGAATACGGCCACGCCAACCGCGCCGATGCCCGCAACGGCGAAGCTTGCGAGCCCGAGACTTGCCGCACCGGTCAACAAGCCCGTCAGCAGCGGGCCGCCGACCCCACCCACGTCGCCGATGAGGCGCCATACGCCGAGAAACTGATTGCGGTTGTCCGCCGGTGCTAAATCCATCCCCATCACCATGACGATGCCGGTGCTGAGGCCGTTGCCCAGCCCAAGCACGAGCGCGGCGGCAAGCAAGCCATAAAGACCGTGCGCAAGCGGCAGCGCACAGAGACCGACGATGAACACCAGCATGCACGGAATTCCCGTCCAACGGCGGCCGAGACGATCCATGGCAACGCCGGCTGGATAGGACAATGCCATATCGAGCACGGCGGACAGCGAGTAAACGACACCGATCGTCGCCGCATCGAGACCGATCAGCGTGCCGAATAGCGGTACGAGCAGCTGCCGTGCCGCGCGCATGAGCTGAATCGCAAGACCCACGAGACCGGCTGTCGCAAAAACTCGCCGTTGAGCGAAAATGGTGTGACCGATTGACGCGAGCCGCGTCCCGTCGGCGACAGCCGGGCGCACGCGTTTGGCGTTGGCGAGCATCACGACAGCCGCCACGGCAGACAGTGACGCGCCGGCGAGAAACGTCGGCGCATAGCCGAGCCACTCGGCAACGATCCCGCCGGCGAGCGGCCCGAGCAGCGCGCCGCCGCGATTGATGCCGGCGACGACCGCGATCGCGCGGCCCCATGCCGAGGGCGGGCACGCGTCGGTCATATACGATTGGCGGCCGAGAAACCACGCCGCCGCGCCGCCGCCCTGAGCCATCGCAAGCAAAGCCACGATCCACGGGTCGGACCAAACGGCCAGACTCAGCATCACGCCGATATTGCAGGCGAGCCCGCCGATGGAGATGCCCTTATCGCCGAACCGCGCCGCGAGCACACCTGCGGGAACGTCGAGCAGCAGAATTCCAACGCCGCGCAGGCCCATCATGAGGGCCGCATACGCAGGATCGCCGGTGATGTGCAGCGCGTAAAGCGGCAACACGAGCATCATGCCCTGGTTGCTGATCGCCATCAGCAGCGAGGGAATATAGATCGACTTTAGAAGCTGATCGTGGGGTGAGGGCAGCCGCATCGAAGCCTCGGAACGCTACGTAGCGTAGCTGTGATCAGACATCCGCGGTCGCAGCGCGCCACCGGGCTGCCGAACGCATATCCAGTTGCGCCGCCGACTCGACCGGCGAGACCACAGGCTGCACGGGTCTAGAGCACCGCGACGATTGAATCGGCCACATAATCGACGTTGGCTTGGTTGATCCCCGCCAGATTGATTCGGCTCGACTCGAGCATATAGACATGAAACTCTTCCCTGAGCCGGATGACTTGATCGCGTGTGATACCGAGAAACGAAAACATACCGCGCTCATCGGCGATGAACGAGAAATCCCGTGGCAAGTTGCGTTCGCTCAGCTTGGCCACGAGCAACGCGCGCAAACCGTTGATGCGCTCGCGCACCACATCGAGCTCCTTGATCCAAAGCTCGCGTAGCGCTGCATCCTGAAAGATGCGCCCGGCAATCGCCGCACCGTGATCCGGCGGCATCGAGTAGATTCCTCGAGCGACGCTAGCGAGATTGGTCGCGACCGCCTTCGACCGCTCGGCGTTATTCGTCACGATACAGACGGCGCCGACTCGTTCGCGATAGAGCCCCAGGTTCTTGGAACACGAGGTGACAACCACGACCTCGGGTAGGCGTTCGGCCATCAGACGCACACCATAGGCATCCGCCTCCAAGCTCTCGCTCAAACCCTGGTAAGCGAGATCGATGAACGGGATGATGCCGCGACGCCCGCAAAGCTCGGCGAGCGATTGCCATTGGTCCGTGGTGAGATCAGCGCCGCAGGGGTTGTGGCAACAGCCGTGTATCAGCACAATCTCGCCCGCTTCGCGCTTCTCGAGACACGCGCTCATGGCGTCAAAGTCGATCGCATGTTTGGCGGCGTCGTAATACGGGTAGAGTTCGAGCTGCAAGCCCGCTAGGCGCAATAATGGCAAGTGGTTGGGCCATGACGGGTCGCTGAGCCAAACGCGCGTCTGTGGATTCGCACGGTGCAGTAGATGACCGGCCACGCAGAGTCCGCCGCTGCCGCCCGGGCTTTGCACCGTTGCGACGCGGCCATCGCGCAAGGCCGGATGCTCGGCGCCGAACAGCAGCGCCTCAATGCCGCGATTGAACTGAATGTTGCCGGCAATGCCGACGTAGGTCTTCGTGGTCTGCCCCTCGATGAGCGCCGCTTCCGCGCGCTTGACGCACTCCATGACCGGCGTGTTGCCGCTCTCGTCTTGGTAGACGCCGACGCTGAGGTCGACCTTACGGGGATGCTGGTCCTCGCGAAACAAGGCCATGATGCCGATGATGGCATCCGGTGCCAGGGACTCCAGTTTCTCAAACACGATCGATCCTCGGCCAAGCGCGTGAGCCCGGCCCTCGGGGACAATAGAATTAGTGCGGAGATCTTCGTCGGATTGCGGCGGCGAATCAAGAGCGCCGCCGGACCACCCTGAGCCCGACGGCGCCTGATTCGGTCAGGCGCTGAGCAGGTTAACGATCGCCGGCCAGAGCTGTACCCAGATTAACACGAGCGACATGCCCGTGAAGACCGCCAAGCTCAACCACCCGAACCACGTGGCGAAGGTCGACGGATAGAACGTCTTGTCGGACTTCGGAATCACTGTGAAACAATAGTAAAGATTCAGATAGAAGATTACCGGCGCAACAAAATACGCGAGCGCCGAGGCGACGAGCACCAGGTAAACCGGCCGAGGCAGCCCGGCGATGATCGCCACCGATGTGACCAATGAGAACAGCATCGTTGCGCGGTAGATGTTGTACTCGGAGTACCACGTCTTGCGATGCACTTCGTCTAGGTCGGCCTTGGCGGTACCAGGCAATGAGGCCGTACTCTGAAATAAATTTCTGCAACAGGCTCCCACGACGCGCGGCCAACCATCGAAGTAATTAAACGCAGTCGAATACGTCGCCGCGAGTGCTCCGATCAAGAACACGATCATCATGCCTGGACCGACGCTGTCGGTGAAGATGCGCGCGATCTCGCCCATGACCGCATTACCTTGCACTTCGCTCGGGTACATCCACACGGCCGCGAGCAGCATGAATATGACGACGAGCAAGAACGAGATCACATGGCCGAAGCGAAAATCCCAGATGCCGATACGGAACCAGCGCCGGCAGTACTCGAGCGCATGCGGCGGTAATTTGGAAGTATCGACGCTGAGGTCGTGCCGACCGTGCTGAAACGCATCGAAGCGCGTCGCCATGCCGCGCGCCTCCATTTCGTCACGAATTCGTCCCATACCGACTTTTTTCGCCTTGCCCCATTCGGAAGCCTGCAGCGAAACGTCGATGCCGGTTGGCAGCAGACCTAAAAATGACGCAATGATAAGCCAGGAACCCTCGGGCGTACCGATGCGGAAGAAGTTCACGAACGACGCGACCGGCGCCGGCTCGACGACATAGACGGCCACGCTACAGACGATCAATATTCCGGCGGCAAGCTTCGTCACGAGCTCCACAGCCGCGTACTTGCCGTTGAGAATGATCAAAACAGAAGCGATGCCAAGAACGGCCGCATAGACGGCAAGCTCGTGATCGTTATCGAGTCCTGGAAGATCTATCCCGAGGTACTGGCTAATGAAATAAAACACGACGGCTGCGGCCGCGATCAAGCGACCGGCTTGGCCGACTGCGGACTGAATTACGGTCGTTATTAACACGTACCAAACTGGAATCTTCTTCCAGGCCGTCGCGTATGCGTCCATCATGCTGCGGCCTGTCGCATGAGTGAATCGAAACGCCATTTCGAAACCGTAGTACTTGAAAATGTAGGCGAGCGGAACGCACCACAGCAGCGCAAACTCGTAACGACCGCCAGCTACGGGAGCCGTAACGAGATGGCTAGTTCCGATTCCCGTCATCATCAGAATCAGGCCGGGCCCAAACTGTCTCACGAGGGCAACCGGCGCCATCGACGGTATTTGCAGCCCTTCGAATGCGCCCTTCTGCTGGCCGGGCTGGGCCTGATCTTGATTCATCGTGCTAACTTCCCCCCGTCGTTGTTATTCGGCGGCGCTTATCGCTTCGGCCGCTTCGTATTGAAGCAAAGCTTACTCTAGTTCGATAAGCAGGTCATGGGCGGCTACGGTCATTCCGACTGCAGCGTGTATCGCTTTGACCGTGCCCCTACGCTCAGCGCGCAACAATGTCTCCATCTTCATCGCCTCGACTGCAAGCAGCGCATCGCCGCGGTCGACTTTTTGCCCGGGCTCGACACTAATCGTCACGATTCGTCCGGGCATCGGCGCGGCGACGTGATCCGGATTGCCGGGTTCAGCCTTAGGATGGCTCTTGACGGCCTTGGCGGCATTCCGGTCTGTGACCTCCACCGTGCGTGGCTGGCCATTGAGCTCGAAGAACACGCGCCGCTGGCCCTTGTCGTCGACTTCGCTCAAGCCGAGCAAGCGGATGATCAGAGTCTTGCCACGCTCGAGCTGAACCTCAATCTCTTCCTGCGGCTTGAGCCCGTAAAAAAACACCGGGGTCGGCAGCACGCCAACGTCCGAATAGCTGCGGCAAAACTTCGCGAAATCCTCGAACACAGCGGGATAAAGCAGGTAGGAACAGAGTTCCTGCTCGTTCAGCCGCCGCCCGATTCGCTTTTCCGCTCGCTTGCGCTCGGCCTCGAGATCAACAGGCGCGAGCAGTGCGCCGGGGCGTTGCGAGAGCGGTTTGTCGCCCTTGAGTACTTTGTCTTGCAAAGCCTTCGGAAATCCACCCACGGGTTGGCCGATCTCGCCACGAAATAGCGACACGACCGAGTCCGGAAACGCAATTTCTTTGTTGGGATCGAGCACGTCCTCGGCCGTGAGACCGCTGGTCACCATTGCGAGCGCCATATCACCGACAACCTTGGAGGTCGGCGTTACTTTGACGATGTCACCGAAGAGATCGTTGACTTCCGCGTAACGCGCGGCGACTTCCGGCCAGCGATGTCCGACACCGAGCGAACGCGCCTGTTCGCGCAAGTTCGTGTACTGCCCACCGGGTATCGCGTGCCGGTAGACATCCGCCGTGCCGGAACGAATGTCGCTTTCGAATGCCGCGTAGTACTCACGAACCAACTCCCAATACCGGGAGATCTCGCGGATCGCGGCACGATCTAAGCCCGGATCCCGAGAATCGCCGCGCAAAGCGTCCACGACAGAGCCGAGATTCGGCTGCGAGGTCAATCCACTAACGGGGTCCATCGCAAGATCCACGGCATCAGCGCCCGCGGCAACGGCCGAAAGCACGCTTGCCGCCGCAATGCCGCTCGTATCGTGGGTATGAAAATGTACCGGCAATCCGGTTTCCTCTTTGAGCGCCCGCACGAGCTGCGCCGCCGCCGCCGGCCGGCAGACGCCGGCCATGTCCTTGAGGCCGATAATGTGTGCGCCGGCCTTCTCGAACTCACGCGCCATCTCGAGGTAATACTTGAGGTCGTACTTGTTGGGGGCCGGATTCAGCAGATCGCCGGAGTAACAGATTGCCGCCTCACAGAGCTTCCCGCTTTCGAGTACGGCGTCGAGAGCGACGCGCATATTCTCGACCCAATTGAGCGAGTCGAAAACGCGGAATAGATCGACGCCGCTCTGTGCCGCTTGCTTGACGAAAGCCTGCACGACATTGTCCGGGTAGTTCTTGTAGCCAACCGCATTCGCCGAGCGCAGCAGCATCTGCAGTAAAATATTCGGCGCACCTGCCTTGATCGCGGCCAGACGTTCCCACGGGTCCTCCTTGAGAAACCGCATCGCGACATCGAAGGTCGCGCCGCCCCAGCATTCCAGAGATAAGAGGCCCGGCAAGCGCTCGGCGTAAGCTGGGGCGATCTTTACAATGTCATAGGTCCGCATGCGCGTCGCCAGCAACGACTGGTGGGCATCGCGCATGCTTGTATCGGTAATCATGACCTTAGGGTTGGCCAGCAGCCACTTGGCGAAGCCTTCAGCGCCAAGCTCTTCGAGCTTTTGCACAGTACCGTCGACAATCTCGCCACGCGCTTGGGCCACGGGTACGGCGGCGCGCATGGGCGCCTCGATGCGGCCGGCGACCTCTGTGTTGCCGTTGACGATGACGTCGGCCATAAAACGCAGGAGCCGAGTCGCGCGATCGCGGCGGCGCGGGAATTCGAATAGCTCTGGCGTCTCGTCGATGAATCGGGTCGTATAATCCGCGTGCAGGAATCTCGGATGGCTGATGAGCTGCTCGAGGAAGATCAAATTAGTCGCAACGCCGCGAATACGAAACTCTCGCAAGGCGCGCTTCATGCGCAACACGGATTCTTCCGCCGTCGGCGCCCACGTTGTCACCTTTGCCAGCAATGAGTCGTAGTACGGCGTGATCAGCGCACCGGAATACGCCGTGCCGCCGTCGAGGCGAACACCGAAGCCCGCCGCGCTGCGATAGTTGCGAATCCGCCCGTAATCGGGAATAAAGTTATTCTCCGGATCCTCGGTGGTCACGCGACACTGCAGCGCATGACCATTGAGTCTAATATTCTTTTGCGTCAGTACACCGCTGTCGGCGTCGCCGATCCGGGTGCCTTGAGCGAGCCGGATCTGCGCCTTGACGATATCGATACCCGTAACCTCTTCGGTCACCGTATGCTCGACTTGGATGCGCGGGTTAACCTCAATGAAATAGAACGACCCGTCGTCGCTATCCATCAGGAACTCGAACGTACCGGCATTACTGTAGCCAGCTGCCTTCGCGAGTCGCAATGCATAACCGCAAAGTTCTTCGCGCTGCTCCTTGGATAAGTACGGCGCCGGCGCCCGTTCGACGACTTTCTGGTTACGGCGCTGCACACTGCAATCGCGCTCGTACAGGTGCACGAGGTTGCCATGCAGGTCGCCGAGAATTTGAACTTCGACGTGGCGCGCATTTTCGACGAGCTTCTCTAGATAGACCTCGTCGTTGCCGAACGCAGCACCCGCCTCGCGCCGCGCGGCCACAACGTCCTCCTCGAGCTGCGCCGCATCGCGAATCACACGCATGCCGCGGCCCCCACCACCCCAACTCGCCTTGAGCATTAACGGATAGCCGACACTTGCTGCAGCTCGCGCGGCCGCAGCGGGATCCGCCGGCAGCGCCCCGGTCGCCGGCACAACGGGCACGCGCGCACTCTCGGCGAGTTCGCGCGCGCTGACTTTGTTGCCGAGCGCACGCATCACGGCCGACGACGGCCCGATAAATATTAAGCCGGCGTCACGGCAAGCGTCCGCGAAATCCGGATTCTCCGACAAGAACCCATAGCCGGGATGGATCGCATCGACTTTGGCTGCGCGCGCGATTTCGATAATCGTGTCGATGTCGAGATACGCGGCCAGCGGACGGCCAGGCGCTCCGAGCTTATAACTTTCGTCGGCCTTGAATCGATGCAGTGCAAAGCGGTCTTCTTCCGCGTAGATTGCCACGGTGCCGATCCCGAGTTCGGTTGCAGCGCGCATTACGCGAATGGCAATCTCGCTGCGATTTGCGACGAGGAGCTTGGAAATTTTCTTCTTCATCAACCGGTCTGCAGGCCCCCGAGACGAAGCACGTATAGTACATGAAGGCAATTGCAGTGACGCCTGGTAGACTTTGCGCCGAAACGTGTCGGCGCCGGCAATGCCTCGCAGGCGCTCCCTAGAGGAATTCGAATGAAAGCCATCCTGCTCGAGAAATTTGGCGGCCCGGAAGTACTCGAGATCGGCGACACGGCGAAGCCCGAGCCGGGCGAAGCGCAGGTTTTGATCAAGGTCGCAGCGACGTCGGTCAATCGCGCCGACACGATTCAGCGCATGGGCCACTACCCCGCGCCCAAGGGTGAATCGCCCCTGCTTGGCCTGGAGGTGGCCGGCACGATCGAGGCGCTCGGCCCCGGGGTCGACGGCTTCGAGATCGGCGATCGTGTCATGAGCCTGGTTGGCGGCGGCGGGTACGCCGAGTACGCCGCAGCCTATGCAAGCCACTTAATTCGAATTCCCGCCGCGATGAGCCTCGAGCAGGCCGCCTGCGTGTGCGAAACCTACATTACGGCGTATCTCAACGTGTTCATGCTTGGCGGACTCACCGATGGCGACAGCGTGTTACTGCATGGCGGCGGCGGCGGCGTGAACACGTCGGGCATCCAACTTTGTCGAGCCTTGACGCCGGCGAGCCGCGTTTTCGTCACGGCCTCACCTGGCAAGCTCGAGCGCGTCGCCGCGCTCGGCGCCACCGATGTGATCGACTACAAAACCCAGGATTTCGCCGAGGTCATACGCGGCGCGACGTCCAAGCGCGGGGTTGACGTCATACTCGACCACATCGGTGGCCGCTACCTGGCATCGAACTTAGCAGCGCTGGCGGTCGGTGGCCGGCTCGTCATCATCGGCCTCATGGGCGGCGCAAAAGCCGAAATCAATCTCGGGCTCCTGATGGTCAAGCGGCAACAGGTCATCGGCTCCGTGCTGCGTTCGCGGTCGGTTGCCGAAAAAGCCGCGATCGTGAGGCTATTTACAGAGGCGGTGATGCCGCTATTCGAGCATGGCGCGATCGAGCCATTGATCCATACGGTCATGCCGCTCGCCGCGGCCGGGGATGCGCACCGCATGATGGAAGCAAGCGAGCATTTCGGTAAAATCGTGCTCAAGACTTAGCCCTCGGGGCGCCCGTCGCGGCGCGAAATTGCTGTTGTCAGAACGCGAGCGGCTGGTATACTGTATACCAAAATACCGATAACAGAACGAGCACCCTTGGCGGCCACGCACATCAGACTACGTCCGGTTCGGACCAGTATCGCGCTTAGAGCCCAGGTCTATCGGGCACTCAAAGCAGCGATCATGTCGATGGACATCTATGCTGGCGGCGAAGCCGGCAAGCTCGACGAACGCAGCCTCGCCGAAGACCTCGGCGTGAGCCGCACGCCGATCCGCGAAGCGCTCTCGCGCCTCGAGCAGGAGGGCCTCGTCGAAACCGTGCCGCGCAAGGGCGCGTTCGTCGTACGCAAGACCAAGGCGGAAATTCTCGAGATGATCTACGCTTGGGCCGCGCTCGAGAGCATGGCAGCACGCTTAGCCACACAGCGAGCCAGCGACGAGGAGATCGGCCGGCTTAGGGAGCTGTTCGGGACGTTCGACGACGCCGAGCGGAACTCGGCGCAGATCGACGAGTACTCCGATACCAATATCAAGTTTCATCAGAGCATCATGGCGTTGAGTAAGAATGAAGTTTTGCAGTCTCTCGCCGAAACGCTGTTTGTGCACATGCGCGCAATACGCGCGCAGACGATCACGGAGCGGGATCGCGCCAGCCGCTCGATCATCGATCACATGCATATCATCGAGGCGCTCGAGTGCCGCGATACCGCGCTCGCCGAACGCCTCGTTCGGGAGCACACGTTCGGCCTCGCCGAACACATCAACAACTACGTCGCCTACTTAGACTAAAAAATCGAGGAAGTCCCATGGCAAGCGCACCTGCAGAAAAACTTGGCGAATCAGAAGTGGCGAAAGACCAGCGTGAACAGACTGATGGATTTCACCTCATCATTGACGCACTGAAGCTCAATGGCGTGAAGACGATTTACGGCGTACCCGGCATTCCGATCACCGACTTTGGCCGTATGGCTCAGGCCGAGGGCATACGCGTGATCGCCTTCCGCCATGAACAACATGCAGGCAACGCAGCGGCCATCGCCGGCTATCTCACGAAGTGCCCCGGGATCTGTCTTACCGTATCTGCACCAGGATTCCTCAACGGCCTGACCGCTTTGGCAAATGCGACGACCAATTGCTTTCCAATGATCCTGATCTCAGGCTCATCCGAGCGCGAGATCGTTGACCTTCAGCAGGGCGACTATGAGGAAATGGACCAGCTAGCTATTGCCAAGCCTCTGTGCAAAGCAGCCTTTCGTGTGCTGCATGCTGCGGATATCGGTGTTGGCGTAGCGCGCGCCATTCGCGCTGCTGTTTCAGGGCGACCGGGTGGCGTCTATCTCGATCTTCCAGCCAAGCTCTTCGGGCAGGTAATGGGCGCCGAGGAGGGAAAAGAATCGCTAATCAAGGTCATCGACCCCGCGCCAGCGCAAATTCCATCGCCCGAATCGGTCGAGCGCGCGCTCACATTGCTACAAAGCGCCAAGCGGCCGCTAATCATTCTCGGCAAAGGCGCCGCCTATGCTCAGGCAGATGATGAGATTCGTGCTCTGGTCGAAAAGACGGGGATCCCTTTTCTACCAATGAGCATGGCCAAAGGCATCCTGCCGGACACGCATTCGCAATGTGCAGGTGCAGCACGGTCTTTGGTATTAAAAGAATCCGACGTCGTGATGCTGATCGGTGCACGCCTTAACTGGCTGCTGTCACAAGGCAAGGGCAAACCCTGGGGCGGGAAAAAGCAGTTTATTCAGATCGACATCGAGCCCAAAGAAATGGACTCGAATGTAGAAATCTCAGCGCCACTGGTAGGCGATATCGGCTCATGCGTGTCAGCTCTGCTAGATGGCATCACTTCGAATTCGCACACGCCGTCATCGGATTGGATAGACGCGGTCAAAGCTAAAAAGGACGCCAATATAGCCAAAATGGCACCACGGCTAACGAACGATAACTATCCGATGGACTTTCACGGCGCGCTCGGTGCCTTGCGTACCGTTATCAAGGAGCGACCCGATGCCATTCTCGTTAATGAAGGTGCCAACACGCTTGATCTCGCACGCGGCATTATCGACATGTACGAGCCCCGAAAACGGCTCGATGTCGGAACTTGGGGAGTCATGGGCATTGGCATGGGCTTCGCCGTTGCCGCGGCCATAGAAACCGGCAAGCCCGTACTAGCCATCGAAGGGGACAGCGCCTTCGGGTTTTCTGGTATGGAAATAGAGACGATCTGTCGGTACGACTTGCCGGTCTGTATCGTTGTCTTCAACAATGGCGGGATCTATCGAGGAACAGACGTCAATGAACAGAATTCCGACCCGGCATGGACTCGTTTCGTCTCGGATTCACGCTACGACAAGATGATGGAGGCATTCGGAGGGGTCGGCGTGCATGCGGCCACTCCAGAAGAACTGAAGCGCGCCGTTGATACGGCAATGGATTCTGGTAGACCAACCCTTATAAACGCAGCCATCAATCCAGCTGCCGGCAGCGAAAGTGGTCGAATCGGAAACCTTAACCCGCAAAGCAAATTGCAAAAAAAATAATTCCACGTGCGGATCCTATAAACAAACAACTGACGAAATTGGAATTTACTCACCATGAGCTCTAATAAAGCACTTTCTGGAATTCGAATCCTCGACATGACCCACGTGCAAGCGGGGCCGACTTCGAGTCAGCTCATGGGCTTTCTCGGCGCGGACGTCATCAAGCTCGAATCGCCGATGGGCGATGCCACGCGCAAGCAATTGCAGGACATCCCCGATGCGGACAGCCTCTACTTCACGATGCTGAACTGCAACAAGCGCTCGATCACGGTCAATCTCAAGAACCCCGAAGGCAAAAAAGTCTTTACCGATTTGGTCAAGACCTGCGACGTCATGATGGAAAATTTCGGCCCGGGCGTGCTCGACCGGCTCGGCTTCGGCTGGGAGAAAGTGCATGAGATCAACCCGCGCATCGTCATGGCCTCGATCAAGGGCTTCGGTACCGAGGGTCCCTATGCGGCGTTCAAGGCCTATGAAAACGTCGCGCAGGCCATGGGCGGCTCAATGAGCACGAGCGGCTTCTACGACGGCCCCCCGGTCGTCACCGGCGCCCAGATTGGCGACTCCGGCACAGGCGTGCATCTGATGGCCGGCATTCTTGCGGCGCTGTTGCAGCGCGAGCGTACCGGGCGCGGGCAGTATGTCGAATGCGCGATGATGGACTGCGTCATGAACCTCGTGCGCGTCAAGTGGCGCGATCACCAGCGCATCGAGCGCGGCCCGCTGCCGGAATACTCGATCCAAGAGTTCGAGGACTTCACGCCCCGGGCCGGTAACGACTCCGGCGGCGGTCAGCTCGGCAATGCGATCAAATGTAAACCGGGTGGGGCGAACGACTATCTCTACATCGTCGTGCAAGAGCACGTCTGGAAGGCGATCGCCAAGCGGATCGGCGGGGGCGAGCTCGTCAACGACAGACGTTTCGACAGCATCAATGCACGGCGCAAGAATCAGGCCGAGATGTGGAAATTGCTCGAGGATTTCGCGAGCGACTATACGAAGCGCGAACTCATGGAAATCCTCAATGCGATCGATGTGCCGTGCGGTCCGATTATGAGCACCAAGGACCTCGCCAACGACGAGCACGTGAAGCTGCGCGAGATGTACGTCGAGCTCGACCACCCGGAACGCGGCAAGTGGTACAACCTAGGCTGCCCGATCAAGCTGTCCGACTCGCCCGTCGAGATCGAGCGCTCACCGTTGTTGGGCGAGCACACGAATGAGATCTTGAACGAGGTACTCGGCTACGACGCCGAACAAGTCAGCAATCTCAAGCAAGCCGGCGCGTTCACGAAGGAATCGCCGAAATAATACTTCCAGGAGACCGAAGATGACCGATCGTCGAACGACTGTTCGAGCCGTACTGGATGGCGTGAAATCCGCCGGGCGCAACTCCCTAACGGCACCAGAATGTAAACAGGTCTGCGATGCTTATGGCATTCCGCTACCCAAGGAGGGGCTGGCGAGCTCCGCGGCCGAGGCGGCCAAGATTGCCGGCGACATCGGCTTTCCCGTGGTCATGAAGATCGTCTCCCCGGACATTCTGCATAAAACCGAAGCCGGTGGCGTGCTCGTCGGCGTCGCCGATGCGAAAGCCGCGCAGGCCGGGTTCGACTCCATCATGGCCAACGCCAAAGCCTATAAGGCGGACGCGAAACTCGTCGGCGTGCAAATCCAGCAGATGGTTGCCGCAGACGGTCAGGAGGTCATCGTCGGTGCCGTTACCGATCCGAGCTTCGGCAAGCTCGTGGCGTTCGGCCTCGGCGGCATCCTCGTCGAAGTATTGAAAGACATTACATTTCGTCTCGCACCGGCAAGCCGCGACGATGCGCTGTCCATGCTCGACGGCATCAAGGCCGCCGAAATCTTAAAAGGCGTCCGCGGCGCGAAGCCCGTCGATCGCGACGCCCTCGCCAAGATCATCGTTAATGTCTCCGAACTCACGAACGATTTTCCGGAAATCAAAGAGATCGACCTCAACCCGATTCTTGCGAACAGCAACGGTGCGACTGCCGTCGATGCACTCGTCAGCGTCGATTTCTCGCCCCCGAAGGCGGTATACAGGCCGACGCAGAAGGAAATTATCGCCGCGATGCAGCGGATCATGAATCCTAAGGCCGTCGCCGTCATCGGAGCATCCGACAGCGAAGGTAAGATCGGCAACTCCGTGATGAAGAACATCATTAACGGCGGCTACGCGGGCGAGCTCTACCCCATCAACCCAAAAGCCGACGAAATTCTCGGCAAGAAAGCCTATAAAAGCGTCAAAGATATTCCCGGCGTCGTCGACGTGGCCGTGTTCGCCGTGCCCGCAAAGTTCTGCGTGGCCGCAATGGAGGAAGTCGGCGAGAAAGGTATCCCGGGCGCCATCATGATTCCGTCCGGTTTCGCAGAGGTCGGCGAGCATGAGTTACAAGATGAGCTCGTCGCCGTCGCGCGCAAACACAATGTGCGCATCATGGGTCCGAACATCTACGGCTTCTATTACACGCCGGCCAATCTCTGCGCGACGTTTTGCACGCCCTACGATGTCAAAGGCAAAGCCGCGCTTTCCTCGCAAAGCGGCGGCGTCGGCATGTCGATCATCGGCTTCAGCCGCTCGACGAAAATGGGCGTCTCGGCCATCGTGGGACTCGGCAACAAGTCGGATTTGGATGAGGACGACCTGCTGACGTATTTCGAACAGGACGATAATACCGACGTCATCGCAATGCACGCCGAGGATCTCAAAGACGGCCGCAGTTTCGCCGAGGTCGCCAAGCGCGTCTCGAAGAAAAAACCGATCGTTATGCTCAAGGCCGGGCGCACCCAGCTCGGCGCGAAGGCCGCCGCCTCGCATACGGGCGCACTCGCCGGCAACGATAAGATCTATGACGACATTCTCAAAGCCAGCGGCGTCATCCGCGCCTATGCGTTGAACGATATGCTGCAATTTGCGCGCGGCTTACCGATTCTGCCGACACCCAAGGGGGAGGAAATCGTCATCATCACCGGTGCGGGTGGCTCAGGCGTGCTGCTATCGGATGCGTGCGTCGACAACGGCCTGTCGTTGATGAAGTTCCCGAAGGATCTCGATGAGGCTTTCAAGCAGTTTATCCCGCCATTCGGCGCGTCTGGGAATCCTGTCGACATCACGGGCGGCGAACCGCCGATCACCTATGAAAAAACCATAAAACTCGGTCTCGAAGACGACCGTATTCATTCGCTGATCCTGGGCTATTGGCACACTATCGTCACACCGCCGATGGTTTTTGCCGAGCTTTGCGCGCGCGTCGTGCAGGAGGCCCGTGACAAGGGTATCAACAAGCCAATTGTCGCTTCACTCGTCGGTGACGTACAGGTCGAAGAGGCCTCCGAGTATCTTTACGAGCGCGGCATCGTCGCCTGCCCGTACACAACCGAATTGCCGGTGGCGATTTTGGGCGCCAAATACAAATGGGCGCGGGGCGCCGGGTTGTTGTAGCGGCGATTCGAGGAAGGTCACCGGTGGCAAGATTGCGCAGCCTGCTGTTCGTTCCGGGCAATAAGGACAATATGCTGGAGAAGGCGCTGGGGTTTAGCCCCGACGCCTTCATTCCGGATATGGAGGACTCGGTGCCGCCCGCCGAAAAAGCGGCTGCGCGCAACGTCATCCAGGCCTTCCTGCCGAAGCTCGCGCAGACCGGGATCCCAGTCATCCCGCGCGTAAACTCTCTCGATACCGAGTGGATCCAAGCCGATCTTGCGGCAGTCGTCGGCCCGCTGATCTATGGTATCTCCGTCGGCAAGGTCGATGTGCCGGACGACATCCACAAGATTTCTGATCTCATCGCGAATCTCGAAAAGCGCGCGAATATCGCAGCCGGCTCGCTAAAAATGGTCCCCTGGCTGGAGTCAGCGAAGGCGATCGTGCACTGCTACGAGATCTGCAGCGCTAGCCCGCGGATCGCCGGCGTCGCATTTGGCGGTGAGGACTTTACGCATGATATGGGTATCGAGCGCCTGGAAGATGAATCCGAAGTCGCCTATCCGCGCAATGTGCTCTGCATCGCGGCTCGCGCTGCCGGGATCGAGGCTCTGGACACGCCTTACTTCCGCTTCAAGGACGAGGCCGGCCTCAAGGCGAATATTGCAGCCGCGAAACAAACTGGTTTCAAGGGCAAATTCGCCATTCACCCCGCACAAATCGAAGCGATCAATACCGGCTTTTCGCCCTCCGCAGCGGAGGTCGCGCATGCGCGGCGCGTCGTGGCCGCCTTCGAAGAAGCCGAACGCGCTGGTCGCGGCTCGACTTCGCTCGACGGCAAAGTCATCGACGTTCCCGTCGTCAAACGTGCTCGCGCCGTCTTGGCACTCGCGGATACCTCCGGCGCCGCAACGCTCTGACTGGCACGCTGACTCGCCGGTTTTCGCTGGGAGCTAACACGGCGCACTGTAATAAATTCGGTCATCCCACGCACACCAGTTGGCGCTACACTCGCAGCATCCGGTCGCTATATCAAGGAGGCAAATGGTGAACAACAATCAACATGCCTGCTTGCTGCTCTGCGTGGCGCTCCTCGCCGCACCATCGGCTCATACCCATCACTCGTCGGCGGAGTATGATCGCAGCGCCATTATCGAGCTCGACGGTGATGCGCGCCGCGTGGCTTGGAGAAACCCACACGTGATGGTCGACCTTGCGGTCACCGATGACGACGGGCAAGAGGTGATCTGGAGTCTCGAAGCCGCCGCCGTGAGCAACCAACGTCGCCGCGGCGTCACCGAGGGTTTGCTTCTCGAGGGAGACCGCGTTCGCGTTGCGGGCTACGCGTCGATACGTCGCCCGGGGCACTTGCTGCTCGAGCACGTGCTGCTCCCGAGCGGTACGGAGCTACTCGTCGGCTCCGCTCGCGAGGCCCGCTGGTCTCAAGACCTTGTGGGCGCCGACGCAGCAGCTCCGGCACCCGGTAATATTCAGGCAGCTACGAAGCCCACCGGCATTTTCCGGGTATGGACCCGTGCCGGCGGGTATCGGCCGTGGTTCTTCCGCGAGGCCAATGAGTTTGAGCTCACCGAATGGGCCGCGGCAAAAGCCACCGAGTTCGATCCATACGAGGATAATCCTATCTTGGATTGCACACCGCCTGGAATGCCGGCACTGATGGGGAATCCCTACCCGATGCAATTCATCGATCGAGGCAACACGATCGAAGTGCGCTTCGAGGAATTCGATCTCGTACGCACGATTCATATGAACGACACACGAGACGTCGCGACCGTACCACGCTCACCGCTCGGGTATTCGGTTGGCCGTTGGGACGGCGAGACGCTCATCGTATCGACGAATCGAATCGACTGGCCGCACTTCGGGCGAGTGGGAATTCCCCAGAGTGAATCGATCGAAATTCAGGAACGTTTTACCGTCATCGACGCAGCGGATCGACTCAATTACGAACTCGCCATGGCGGATCCTGAAGTGTTTGCTGGAACGGTCACCTGGGAAGCCCATTACGAGTGGCGACCGGGAGAATCTGTCGGTGTGTACGCGTGCACGCTGGACGAATGAGTCATGTCGAAGCCGTGTCTCGCCGCCCGCGACTCGCGACGAGAGGCATGTCCATGGTCTCGAGCCAGGACGGCGCATCATGCCAACTCGAAACACCGTCGACCGTACTTCGTTCCGTCAGTACGTAGTCGCGCGGATGATGTGATTGTGAATATCGATTAGGCCCGGTATCAGCGTGCGGCCAGCCAAGTCGATGGACGTGGCATTCGTCCCCGCACGTGCGCGAATCTTCGCAGTGCTTTCGATGGCACTTATGCGTTCGCCGCGAATGGCAACCCACTCTTGTACTGAAAAATAATCGTTAAAACATTACCAGCGTGTTGAACCCTAGTATGGTACGCATCGACGATGTTCTCTGTGCCAATCTTGTAACGATATTTCTAGTGGCATCTTAGTGTAATACTATGAGTTCAATTCCCGCGAATCTTGGAACGTATTTGCATGTCCGTAATCGATGACGTCGTCGAGGTGATGCCGGAAGGCAGCCTTGAAGTTCTCTCACAGCAGGAAGTCAGCGCACTGCGCGATGCGACCGACGGCGGGCAGCGCGAGATCTTGCGCCGCTGTGCACTGGCCGTGCTCAACGTCGGCCGGGAAACGGACGATACGCGGGCAATTCTCGAGCAATACGCAAACTTCGAGATAAGCATCGTCCAGCAAGATCGCGGCGTGAAGCTCGCGCTCAAGAACGCGCCCGCAGATGCCTTCGTCGACGGCAAGATGATACGGGGAATCCGCGAGCAGCTGTTCGCCGTACTGCGTGATGTCGTCTACGTAAACAGCATGGAGCTTGCCGGGCAGTTTGATCTCGAGTCCAGCGCGGGTATTACCGATGCCGTCTTCCGCATTTTGCGCAACGCCGGCATCTTGAAAACGAATCGAGATCCGAACCTCGTCGTATGCTGGGGCGGCCATGCGATCGGCCGCGAGGAGTACGACTTCACCAAAGACGTCGGCTACCAACTCGGCCTACGAAGTTTGGATATTTGTACCGGCTGCGGGTCGGGCGCGATGAAGGGGCCCATGAAAGGCGCCGCTCTCGCTCACGCGAAGCAGCGGATTCACAGCGGCCGTTACGTCGGTATCACGGAACCGGGCATCATCGCTGCGGAGTCGCCGAATCCCATCGTCAATGAACTCGTCATCATGCCCGATATCGAAAAACGTCTAGAAGCCTTCGTGCGCGTCGCCCATGCGATCGTCGTGTTCCCGGGCGGCGCGGGTACGGCCGAGGAGCTGCTATTCCTGCTCGGTATCCTCATGCATCCCGACAATCGGGATGTGCCGACGCCATTGATATTGACAGGCCCGGCACGCAGCGCAGAGTACTTCGCAACCATCGATCAGTTCGTGCTCGAAACGCTCGGCGACGACGCTCGGCGTTACTATCGCATCGAGATCGGCGACCCGCCCGGAACTGCTGCATTGGTGCGCGATGCCGTTTTGCAGGTGGCGGAATTTCGGCACGGCCAAAAGGACGCCTACTACTTCAACTGGCGGCTGCATATCGAGCGAGCGTTTCAGGAGCCCTTCAAAGCGACGCATGAATCGATGGCCGAACTGCAGCTGCGCCGTGACCAGGACCCCCACGAGCTAGCCGTGCACCTACGCCGTGCCTTTTCCGGCATCGTGGCAGGCAACGTCAAGGACTACGGGATACGCGCGATCGAGGCACACGGCCCATTCGAGTTACGCGCCGACCGCGCAATCATGCAGCCGCTCGACGAGCTGTTACACGGGTTTATCGCGCAAAAACGCATGCGGTTAGCGAGCACCTACGAACCCTGCTACCGATTAGTGACTTAGAGAGCACTGGCGCACAAATCGGCTTCCGTATCGCCGAATGCGCAGCCCCGCATCCGTTATTGATAGATAGGCCGAACCCAACAACGACCGAATCACGATTGATCCGTTTTCATCCTACACCTAGGATAAAACGGCGCGATCGCAGCAGGTATTAGCCGAAAACGCCGCATTCAACTACACAACTGTGGGCTAGATCACTCGCCGATACCCTTGGCCCGCTTACAGTTTCGGATGACTCGGCACGACTTGAACCACCCAGAAATGAATCAGTTAGGCTCCCTGCTGCGAAATTCTCGTACCGCTGCCGTAACTCTCGGCGGTCTGCTCGTAGCGGCGCTCGGCTTACTCGTCATCCTCGGCTGGCTGTTCCGCAATCCTGCGCTTCTACGGCTCAACACCAATTACGCATTGATGCAGTTCAATACGGCGGCCGGCTTCGTAATTTGCGGAGCCGGTGTTCTAGCTTTGCTGCTACAAAGACGCGTAACGACATCTGCCTGCGGCGTGTTGGTCGCAATGCTCGGCGTTGCGACACTCGCACAGTACATTTTTGCGGTCGATCTTGGCATCGATCTACTTATTTTCCCGGATTTTGTCGATGATCGGGCATTGTCGCCGGGACGGATGGCGCCAAACACGGCGCTCGGCTTTCTTTTCGGCGGTCTTGCGCTGATATCGCTTAGTTATCCAGCCGCGCGGATCAAGAGTTGGCGGCTCCCGGAAATCTTCGGTGCATTGATCGCCGCACTCGGACTCAGCGCCCTATGCGGTTATCTGCTTGGAATCGGGTCGGTCTACGACTGGGCGCTGTGGACGCGCATGGCAATCTTAACTGCGATTGGGTTTTGCACGCTCGGCGCAACATTGATAGCTGCGGCGTGGCACCTTGACAACTCGGTCGGTATCATCGCCCTGCGCCGACTCTTTCTTCCCGTTTCGATTTGCGCAGTCGCTGTGCTATTCGCAATTTGGCAGGGGTTACTACGCACGCAGCACACGCGAATCGTCGGTTCCGTCGAAGACCGCTCGGCGTTTCTAGAGAATGTGCTGCTAGGCCGCGTCGGCGATGACCTGTTGGCGCTCGACCGAATGGCCGACCGCTGGGAGCGCCAGAATGGTACGCCGCGGGAAGCTTGGGAATATGACGCGCAGGAGTACCTCGACGACATTTCCGACTTCGGCGCACTCGCCTGGGTCGACCGGGATACTCGGCTTCGCTGGGTCGTTAGCGACGATGTTGATCGTCAGATTGAGATAGACTCCCTACCGTTCTCTGCAGCTCAGCGCGCAAGGCTCGATGCCGCCTGGACGACCGACTCCGTAACCATTTTTCCGAGCGCCGAGGTCTTCGCCGGTGCAACGGGTTTCGTCGCAATTTATCCGCTTCGATCTAACAGTCCGTCTGACGGCTTCCTGCTCTGCTTGCTCGACCTCCAGGACGCTGGCCAGACTTTTTATGAGACGCTTCACGGACTTTCTTTCTTGCTACTCAGTGGCACTACGGAGATCATGCGCCGCGGCGATGGCGCATGGGCGAGCAACCGATGGAGTCGCGAATCGACCGTATGGCTAGCAGGCAGAGAGTGGACGCTTCGTTCCTGGCCGGAAGACCGGATGCTGGCTGCGCTCCACTCCACGGTACCGGACATCGTCCTCGGTAGCGGCCTGATATTGTTTGTTCTGCTGCTGCTCGTCGTCAGCCTCGCGATCTCCGCGGAAGCGCGCGCGCAAATCCTTGCAGCTGTCAACACGAAGCTCAAGGAGACCCAAGCGCAGCTCGAACATCTTGCGCTCTACGATGAGCTGACCGGCTTGGGCAATCGCAGCCTATTCAAGGAACGGCTCGACAGTCTCGCCGCCATCGCCAAACGGCACGAACAACGCTTCGGCCTGTTGATCATGGACCTCAATGGCTTCAAAGCCGTCAACGATATCTTGGGACACAATGCCGGAGATGCGGTTCTGCGCGAATTTGCCAGACGGCTGACAGCAGCGTTGCGTGAGTCCGACCAAGCGTTTCGCCTTGGCGGCGACGAGTTTGCGGTGCTGCTTGCGCCGAATGCAACTAAGGAAGGTACTCTTGCCGTGGCGAAGAAAATCAACGAGGCCATCCGCGCGCCGATGCAACTGAAAGGCGAGGATAGGATTCTCGGCGTGAGTATCGGTTCCGCCGTGTTCCCTGATCACGGCAAATCCTTTAGCGAACTAACGCGCAAAGCCGACGCCGCGATGTACGAAGCGAAGACCCGCGGCGAATCGATGGCAATCGCCTCGGACCTCGGCGCGACGACAGTCATGAAAGCCCTGCGCGAAGCCTAGCGCAACGCGGCTATAGTACTCCTGACTGCGTCAATAACGGCTCAAAGCCCCACGAGCGCGAGCAGCTCCGGCGCGTACTGCTGGCGCGCCTGCGCATGCAGGGGTGCCACAGCCGCGACGAACGCGGCACGAGCCGCAGGCGTCAATTCGACGATTTCGCCGCCGGCTCGGCGGATTATCTCCGCCGCTTGGGCCTCCTCATCATCCTTGAGCCGCCTTTGTAGGGCGATCGCCGCCTTAGCCGCAGAACGTAACTGTGACTGTAGCGCCGCCGGCCATCCCTCGAAGCTGGGCCGATGCACGATGATCGCGCGCGACAGATACGAATGGTAAGTCGCCGTGTGATATTTCTGTAAGGTATGTAAACCGTACGTCACCACATTGGCGAATGGATTTTCCTGGCCGTCGAGTCGGCCGGATTCAAGCGCAGCTACGACTTGATCGAGCGGTAGGGGCTGCGGATCGGCACCGAGCATCGCGAACGTTGCCGCCTGCACGGGTAGCACACGAATTTTAAGATCGCGGAGATCCGCTAGCGTATGGACTGGACGAATATTGTTTGACACGTGGCGAAAGCCGTTCTCGAAGAAGCCGAGCACGACAACGTCGAGCTGCGCTTCGATACTGCGCGCGGCTGCTTGGCCAAGCGGGCCGTCCATCGCCGCGCGCGCACTCGCCGTGTCGGCAAACACGAACGGCAGTGCGGCGAGCTCGAGCTCCGAAATAGCCTGGCCGGATAGCGTCGTGTACCCCATTGTCAACAGCCCGGCCTCGACCAGCCAGGGGATATCGGTTCCGCCGGCGTAACCGATATCCATCACGTTATATAGGTAACGGATATCCACCATCCCGCCAGACTGCGCAGCGAGCTCGCCGCCGATATGGCTCAATCCTTGACTGAAGCTCGTCTCGGCGGGGCCATAGCCACCTAAGCGCAAGACGTAGGGTTGCCCCGCCTGGCGCGCCGCAAGTGTTTGCGCGCGCAGCTCGCGCTGGCCAGTGTCAATACCAAATACCGTCGAAGCGGCCACTGCGGAAACAGTCAAAAAAAATCGTCGCGACATCGTCGTCACTCCAAGTTGCGATTCACGCGACGCTCGAAGCCGTCGAGTACGGCGAGCGCCGTCGCGTCGTAAAAGGGCAGATACTGCATCAGTAACACAGCGGCGATTCCGCGTGCCGGGTCAATCCAAAACTGCGTGTTGTTGATGCCCGCCCAGCTCATGCTGCCGGGCGAGCGTAGCTCGCGGTCGTCATGCGAACCAGTGATCTGAAATCCGAGGCCGAAGACATCCCGCCCGGCGCCGAGTGGGAACGGCCGGGTGCGCGCGGGGTTGGCAGCGGGCTGCAATGTCACGTGCAGATTGCCGATATGATTTTGCCCCATGAGCGCGACTGACGCCTCGCTCAGTAACCGCGGGCCATTGGGCGCGTTGCCGCCGTTCAGCAACATCTGCAAAAACTTCGCGTAGTCCGCGGCCGTGGAGTAAAGACCGCCGTCGCCGCGAGGCCCGCCACCGAGCGTTCCGGTTAGGGGATTCGGCACTTCGACGAGCGCGTCAGCCGACTTGGTATGCGCCGTCACGACGCGGTCGAGCTTTTCCGCGGGCACGCTCCAGCCCGTATCTGTCATGCCGAGCGGCGCAAAGATTCGTTCCGCGTAGAACTGTTCCATGGGTTGCCCGGCGAGCTCGCTGACGAGGGTACCGAGTACACGCGTGCTTTCGCCGTAAGTCCAGCGCGTGCCTGGATCGTGCAGCAGCGGAAAACTCGTGACGGTCGGGCTCGGTAGGTCGGTACCGATCAATGCGAATAGAATTTCGTTGGCGAACGGGTAGCCGAGTCCAGAGGTGTTCGTCAGCAAATGGCGCACGGTAACCGCTGTGGCGGCGGAGCGCGATGTAAACTGCCGGCTAGCGAAATCGAAGCTCGCGAATACCTCGGTCGGGACGACTCCGGGTAAGTGCGCGGCGATGGGGTCCTCGAGGCCGACGAGCCCTGCTTCGATCAGCATCATCACCGCCACCGACGTGATCGGCTTAGTCATCGAGGCAATTCGAAATATCGCGTCCGCGGACATCGGCCGGTTGCGCGCGACGTCCTGCTGGCCGATGGCGGCGCTGTAAAGAATCCCATCGGCACTCGTGACGAGCGCGGCGAGGCCGGGAATATACGTCTGCTCGACGGCTGTCCGCAGATAGGCGTCGAGCGATGCCTCGGCTGTACTCGCGAGGCGCGGCTGGGCCATCATCGTCTGCATCGACAAAGCGGCCAGCAGGGCAGATAGCCGCAGCGCATACTTCACCGTCGGTCCCCGGACAATTGGCTCGTCGATCGAACCGCCGGGTAAACGCATGCCCGCAGCTCGTGCCGACCGCTCTTATGCGTCGCGAATCGCGCGCTTGACAAGGTTTTCGAGCAGCGGAATCTTGAAGTGATTGAAGTTCAACGGCGTGGCGCCGCGCACGGCCGCCTGACCCGCGAGCGTTGCAGTTTCCTCATCGGGCGCGCTACCGGTCACGACTTCCTCGACAACCGTGAGGCGCCGCGGTGTGCACTGCACCGCACCGGCCGCCATCCGGATCCGCGCGATAACGCCATTTTCGACGAACATCACGCTGGCGATATTGACGAGCGGGAAATCCCACGTGTTGCGGTCGGCAACTTTCTCGAAGTAAAACCGCGCATTCGCCCAATCGCCCGGAATCCGCACGGCCGTCATAATCTCGCCTGGCTGCAAGACCGTCATTCGCTCGATATCGATATTGGGACCGATGAAATAGTTCTCGGCAGCGACTTCACGCTCACCCGTGGCACTACGCACCACCATCCGAGCATTCAAGGCGACCATCGTCGGCGCAACATCCGAGGGTGACACGGCGACGCAGCGATCCGCGCCCCAGAGGCAATGCTCGCGATTTTGACCCTCGGGCGTATCCGCATAACAGCTGTTCCCACCCGCGCGATAACAATCGACGCCATAACGATAGTACCAGCAGCGCGTGTCTTGGTTCAGATTGCCGCCCAGCGTTCCCACGTTGCGGATCTGCGGGCTCGCAACGTGGCTCGCCGCGCGGGCGAGGATCGCGTAGCGCGATTGAACCAGCTCGTTGCGCTCGATCTCGGTCAGCGTCGTCATCGCACCGATCTCGATACCATCGCCGACTTCACGGATCCCTCGCAGTGACGGAATGCCGCCGAGGTCGACGACGTTGGCCGCGTACTTGGCGCGGTCTTTGAACCACCCCAGCGTATCGTGGCCGCCCGCCATCGCCCAGCCGTCTTCCCCGAGCCGGCCGAGCAGATCCAACGCGGTTTCCTCGGTATCCGGCTGGTACAACTCGAAGTGCGGCATCATGTCTTTGGACATAGCGAGATGCTCCTTATGCTGTATGTATTTTTAGCGGCGGCGTCGACTGCTCTCTTCCCGCTACGTAGTTGACGATCATGTCCGGAACGACGGGCACGCGATTGAAGACGTGCCCACCGAGTGCGTCGGATATTGCGCATAGGACGGCCGCGGCGGCAGCGCCCATCGGCGGCTCACCGATGCCTCGCGCGCCAACCGGGTTCTGCGGGTCGGCAATGTCCACGGCGTCCCACTGGACGGTCGAAGGAATATCGAGGTAGGTCGCGGGCTTGCACTGCAAGAAACTCGCATTGGCCGGCAGCCCGTTCTGCGGATCGTAGATTTGGCGCTCGAACAGCGCAAAGCCCATACCCCAAACACCGCCGCCCTTCATCTGTTGCGACAAGCCCTGCGGGTGGAACACTGTGCCGCAGTCGGCGATCGCGACGTAGTCGAGAATCTCAACCTTACCGGTTTCGACGTCGACCTCCACTGCGGCGAATCCGCACGCAAGTGCCGGCACATCGCCCTCCATACGCAATTTTTCCTTCGCGACGCCGACCAGGCCCGTTCCGGCGACACCGCGAACGGCGAGCTTGGTAATTTCGTGGATATCTTCGGGGGGTTCTTCGCCCGAATAGCGGCCGCCGATCTCAATAGCGCGCTGGGCGGCCTGGCCATAGGTCATTCCCTGATCCGGATTGGCGATCCGAAACACGCGCGTGCCGTCGACATCGTAGTCCGCCGGCGCACCGCCGAAATCCATTGCGGCGATCTCTTTGACCTTCGTGAGGGCATCCATGCCACCGACATAGTTCGCGCGGCTCATCGTCCAGGAAGTGTTGCTGCCGGTCTGCGTGGACGCACTTGGCAAAAACTTGGCGTTACTGCCTTGGTGGACGACACAGTTATCCCAGTCCATCTTGAGCATCTCGGCGGCGGCGCGCGTCGTGCTCGCGTACGAATAAGTGCCGAGATTGCCGACGCCGCTGTGCAGATGCAGCCGACCATCCGGCGTGATCACGCACAGTCCGTCATACCCGGAGCGTCCGACATCGTGATACGCCTGGCCGATGCCGACGCCGTAAACCTTCGAACCGTTACGCTGGCCACTGCGCTGGCGCTGCGCGTCCCAATCGAATAGCGCGGCACCTTTCTCGAGCGCAACGGGCAGATAGGCGCTCGTGACGTTGAGGCGGTCCGCGCCGATGAGCGCATCGTTATCGGGCGCATTGAGCTTGCGAATCGCGAGCCGGTCAATCCCGAGCTCGCGCGCGGCCCGGTCGATCAGCGGCTCGACAGCAGCGGATATCTGGTTCTGGCCCGGACCGCGCTGCGGACCACGGGGCGTCGTGTTCGTCATGACCGGAATGCCGCGGAAACGCATGTGCTGCGGCTGATAGAGTATCGACAGCGCCGCAGCGGCATCACCGGCATCCTGGAAGCCGCCGTTGCCACCACCGTCCTGCACGACCGAGAAGTCGATCGCGGTGACTTTGCCGTCGGCGCGGAAGCCTAAGCGCACGCGGCCTTGCAACGTACCGCGGGCCGAGCCGATGTAGTACTCCTCGTGGCGGCTCACGCGCAACATGACGGGGCGCGAGATTTTCTTCGCTAGGTGCGCGGCGATACCGACTGTCTGACCCGGTGTCCCTTTCGAGCCAAAGCCGCCGCCGCAGAACTCGTTGATATAGACAAAATCATCGAGACCAATGCCGATCTGGCGCGCAATCGCCGGCAGCGAGGCTGTCAGGCTCTGGCTTCCGGAATGCACATAGCACTTACCGTTCGCCCAATAAGCCATCGCGGTACGCGGTTCCATGGACATATGCGAGTTGCCGGCGGTGACGAAAGTCTCATCGATGACGAGATCGGCCTCGCCCAGCCCGGCCTCAACGTCGCCGTGCGACCACTCGATCGCGGCTTCGCCCATCGGCAGCTGGCCTTCCTGCACGGCGGCAAAATCGCGTGCGGTCCACTTGACGCGCTTGGGTCGGATGCCCGTGCGCCCGCCACCGATGTTATTACCGTCGGCACGCCCATCGGGCCCACCGGGATAGAGGCTCTCGAGCGGATCGACCGTAAACGGTAACGGCTCGAAGTCGAGCTGAATCCTTTCCATCGCGTTCTCTGCAGTCGTCTCATCGACCGCAGCTACAGCGAGAATCGGATCGCCGACGAATTTCGGCTCGTTCGTCAGGAGTTCGCCAACACCTTCGTCGTCCGCCGTCAGCACGCCGAAAACGCCGTCCATCGCAAGCGCCGCAGAGGCGTCAATGCTGCGAATCTGTGCGTGCGGAATCGGGCTGGTCAACAAGCGCGCAAAGGTCATGCCCTCGGCGCGGAAGTCCTCAGCGTATTTCGCCTGACCCGTAACCTTGGCGCGGATATCCGGGGGCGTGAAGTTCTTGCCGATTAGGCTCCAAGCCATGATCAGGCGCTCTGCGCAGCGCGCATGACTGCATTGAGATAGTGGTCGTAGGCGCCGCACCGGCACAAGTTTCCGGACATCGCGCGGCGCGCTTCGTCACGCGTCGGATTAGGATTCATTTCGAGCAAGCCTACGGCGGACATGATCTGGCCGGGCGTGCAGAATCCGCACTGAGGACCGAGTTCGTCGATCATTGCCTGCTGCACGGGGTGTAACTCGCCGTTCGGCCCCTCGAGACCTTCGACGGTGCGCACGGCGCGGCTACGCACTGTGTGCGTGAGCGTCGAACAGGAGTAATTCGGAACGCCGTCGATGAGCACGGTACATGCGCCGCACTCGCCACGATCACAACCGAGCTTCGTGCCGGTCAAGCCGAGCTTATAACGTAAGGTCATCGCGAGCGTCTCGTTGGGAAGGACGTCGACGCGCCGCGTCTCGCCGTTGACGTTGAGGCTCATGAGACGTTCCACGCCGCCAGCGACGACTGCTTGCTCGGTGGAACAGCCGCTCAAGCCGCCGAATACGTAACCCGCCGAGGAGACGACCGCACCGGAGGCGATCACGCCCTTAATAAAGGAGCGGCGCGATGCCCGGCTGCGCCCTAGAGTCGCCACGGCGCCGCCCGTATCAAACCGGGGCTCCGGGGGCGATGCGGATACAGCGAGCGCCATGGAATTATTGTCAGACATCAGAAAATCTCCCCCATCCTGAAATTAATGGCAGCAGAGCAATCTGCTTGATCCTATGCAAAAAGTCCAAGGCAGACAAGCGAGCGAAAGCCGCCCGGCAAGGCACATGGTGGCCGCTCCGGGGCCCCGGCGTCACGCGGTATTGACCTGCAGCGGACGATGAGATTGCGCCCTGCCCGCCACGGCGTTGATGATCATATCCGGTACGATCGGCGCCCGATTGAAATAGTGGCCACCGAGCGCATTCGAGATCGCGCACAAGAGCGCCGCGGCAGCGCAGCCTTGCACCGGCTCACCGATACCCTTCGCTCCGACCGGATTCTCCGGATCCGCAGCGCCGACAGCCGCCGAGCGCATCTGTGAGGGCACATCGAGATAGGTCGGCGGCTTGATCTGATACAAACCGGCGGTTCCCGGCAGGCCATTCTGCGGATCGTAGATGTGCCGCTCCGTCGCCGCCATGCCGACGCCCATGACGGCGCCGCCGTTGATCTGATTGCTCAAGCCTAGCGGGTGGATCACCGTGCCGCAATCGGCCACGCCTAAATAATCCAATATTTCCCAGCGGCCTGTCTCGAGGTCGAGATCGATCTCCATGAAGCCGACGGCGAGCGCCGGCACTGTGCCGCTGCGACCGAGGTTGTCCTTGGCCACGCCGATCAGGCCACTGCCGGCCAGTCCTGCCGCCGACCGCTTGGTCATCTCGTTGAGGTCCTCGGCAACCTCGTAACCGGCGAACCGCCCGCCCAGCTCGACAGCGCGTTGCGCAGCCTGGGCGTAGCTCAGGCGCCGCGTGGCGTCCGCGCGCGCGAACACGGCTTCAGCGCCGATGTCATAGTCCTCCGATGCGCCGCCGAGATCCATCGCCGCGATTTCCTTGAGCTTTTGGAGCGCGTCCATCGCAGCCACGTAATTCGTGCGCGTCATCGTGAACGAGGTGTTGCTGCCAAACTGGCCGAGATTCCACGGCAAGTGCTTGCGGCTGTCGCCGCGTTCGACGACGCAGTGATCCCAGTCGTACTTCAGAACTTCGGCAGCGACGCGCGATGTCCCGGTGTGCGAGTAAGTGCCGAGATTGCCGACACCTGTATGAATATGCAGTATCCCATCCGGTGTGATACGCACGAGGCCGTCGAAGCCGCTCGAACCGGCCGAGTGATAGGCCTGGCCGATGCCGATACCGCGCAACTTCGTCCCGTTGCGCTGCCCGCTGCGTGCCAGACGAGCCGGCCAGTCGAACTCCGCAGCCCCGAGATCGAGCGCCTCCGGCAGGAATGCGCTCGTGACCGAGTTCTGGTCGGCGCCATACCGCGTCTCGCCGGTCGTCGCATTGATGCGCCGGATCGCGAACTGGTCAATTCCGAGTTGTGCAGCTGCTTTGTCGAGTAACGGCTCAACGGCCATCGCGATCTGGTTTTGTCCTGGACCGCGCTGCGGACCGCGCGGCGGCGTGTTAGTCAGAATCGGAATGCCTCGAAACCGCATCGCCGGCACCGAATAGACCAATGACACCGCATCCGCCGCAGAGCGCCAATCGTTGAAGCCGCGGCTTGGGCCATTCTCCTGGATGAGGTACAGATCCACAGCCGTGAGTCGCCCGTTCGGGGCAAACCCCATGCGGATCCGGCCTTGGAATCCGGGTCGCGCCGAGCCGATAAAATTTTCTTCGTAGCGGCTGACCCGCATCATGACCGGGCGTCCCACCTTGCGCGACATCAATGCCGGTATAGCGACATAGGGATAGGCACCGCCTTTCGACCCGAAGCCGCCGCCGCAGAACTCTGCGATGAACACGAGATCCTCGGGCGGGATGCCGATGAATTCGGCGACACCCGGCAGCGGAAAACTCTGACTCTGCGATGAAGCATGGAGGATGCACTTGCCGTTTTCCCAATAGGCCATGGCGGTGCGTGGCTCCAAGGAATGATGCGACAGCCCTTGCGTTACGAAGGTCTCATCGAGCACGACCGACGCTTGCGCGAACCCCGCATCGACGTCGCCATACGACCACTCCAGCGCAGGCTCGCCCATTGGAAGTTGGCCGGCTTCGACCGCAGCGAAATCTCGCGCGGTCCACTTCACACGCCGCGTTTCCATACCGGGATTGGCCATGTTGCCGTCCGTGCGGGCATCGGGCCCGCCCGGATAGAGACTTTGCAGTGGATCAACCGTGAACGGCAGCGGCTCGATCTCGAGCTGAATCTGCTCGAGGGCATTGTGTGCGGTGGTCTCATCGACGGCGGCGACCGCGAGGATCGGTTGGCCGATGAACTTCGGCTCGTTGGTCAGCAACGGATCCTGCGGCTCCGGCGGATTCGGTACCTCATCGGCCGTTAGCACGGCGAGCACGCCTTCCATGCTCAAAGCGGCACTGGCGTCGATGTTCGTGACCCGGCCATGCGGCACGGGGCTCGTCAACAGGCGACAGAAAACCATGCCCTCGGCGCGAAAATCCTCTGCGTACTTGGCCCGGCCCGTGACCTTGGCGTGAACGTCGGGCGGAGTGAAGTTATTGCCGATCAGTGAATAAGCCATTGGATTCCCCCAAGGAACTCGCCGCGTGGAGCCAGCCGTCGAGCCAGTGGTCTTAGGCCACTCGAACTCATTGCGTCGATCGTATGAGAAAGCGCTACGGCCCACAAGTTCGATCACCGTCAGTAGACCGCCAGCGGCAGCTCGTCGAGCGCAGCCAGCTGCTCCTTGAGCGCGAGAACGTGCTCCTCCCAGTACTTATTGGACTCAAACCATGGAAACGCCTTGGGAAACGCGGGATCCGCCCAGCGCCTCGCGATCCAGGCTGTGTAGTGAATCATTCGCAGGGTGCGCAACGTTTCGATTAGGCGCAGCTCGAGCGGATCGAACTCGCAGAATTGCTGGTAGCCCTCGAGCAGATCCTTGAGCTGCGCGGTCCGTTCATCCCGGCTACCGGAGAGAAATAACCACAAATCTTGCACGGCTGGGCCGTTCATGCAGTCATCGAGATCCACGAAATGCGGGCCGTTGTCGGTCCAAAGCACGTTGCCTGGATGGCAATCGCCATGGATACGTAAACTGCGGGGCGCCCCCACCATGGCAAACTCTTGGTCGATTCGCTCGAGTAGCTGCTCCGTGACCCGCGCGTAGCTCTCGGTCAAATGCGCCGGTAGCCATTCGCTTGCAAGAATCGTGGCGGCAGCGTCATCACCGAGCCACGCCGGCGAAAGCGCGAGCCGGTCGGCGAAGCGGTCGCGGGCGCCGACGGCGTGCAGCCGGCCCAAAAACCGGCCCATCCACAAGCGCTCATCAGCCTGGCCGAGTTCCGGCCAGCGGCCCCCCTGGCGGGGGAATATGGCGAAGCGATACCCGGAGTGCTCGTGCAAAGTTGCCCCATTGTCGGCAACTAGCGGGGCCACAACCGGGATCTCGTAATCGCGCAACTCCAGCGCGAACGCATGCTCCTCGAGAATTGCCGCATCCGTCCAGCGCTGCGGCCGATAGAACTTCGCCACGACAAACGCACCGCCCTCGAGACCGAGCTGATAGACGCGGTTTTCATAACTATTGAGCGCCAAGATCCGACCGTCGGTCTCGAGATCCAGGCTGTCCACAGCGTCGAGCACCACATCGGGTGTCAGCTCGGCGTACGGCGTTTCGTTGGCCATTAATTCAGAGTGGACTCTCGATCGAGTTTACGGGAATCACCGCAGGACGTAGGCTGCCCGGCCATGATACTTAGATACCCGGTCGTGGGCACGGCGCTGCTGACGGCACTTGCTCTACTGGCTTTCGCCGCCAACTCGCTGTTGTGCCGCCTCGCGCTCGCGCCAGGCCGCATCGATGCAGCAAGCTTTGCGACGTTGCGAGTTGTCGCCGGCGCAGCAACGCTCAGCCTCATCGTCATACCACGCTGGCGCAACGCTGCCGCGGCGAATACTGACTTTCGCGCCGCGACCATGCTGTTGATCTACATGATCTCTTTCGCGTATGCCTATCTGTCGCTGGCCACCGGCACCGGCGCATTGATTTTGTTCGGCGCCGTGCAACTCACGATGTTCGTCGCGGCGATGCGCGCCGGCGAGCCGTTTCCCCCGCTCGCCTGGTTGGGATTGAGCTGTGCGCTACTCGGCCTCGTCTATCTCGTGTCCCCGGGGCTGGCTGCACCGGATCCGGCCGGCGCGGCACTGATGGCGGTCGCAGGGGTCGCCTGGGGCGGATATTCTTTGCGTGGCCGGCACGCGCCCGATGCGCTCGTGGCGACGGCGCGCAATTTTTTGCTCATCGTGCCGGCCGTTGTCGCAGTCAGCGCCGTCGCGATCGGTAGCTGGCATGTCACGGTACTCGGCAGCGCGTACGCGATCGCCTCCGGCAGCATCGCCTCCGGAGTCGGCTATGTGATCTGGTTTGCTGCCGTCAAGCGAATTCGCGCAACGACTGCCGCAACCGTGCAGCTCGCAGTGCCGGCCATCGCGGCACTCGGCGGAGCGATTCTGCTCGGCGAGGCTGTCACGCTGCGGCTCCTCGTCGCGTCCGCCGCAACCCTCGGCGGTATCTGGCTCGTGTTGTCGCAGCGAGTAAAAACGGTTTAAGGTCGAGCCGCCCTGACACCTCACCCGGATGCCCAAATATGACCAACCCTGTGCTGAACTTGCTCTTAACGCGCCGTTCCGTGCTTGCCAAGGATCTGATCGAACCGGGTCCGACGGCACAAGAACTCGAAACCATTCTCCGCGCTGGCCTGCGCGTGCCCGATCATGGCTGCATCGAGCCGTGGCGCATCCAGGTACTGCACAAGCCGGCACAACACGCTCTGGCCACGCACTGCGCGCGCATTTTTGCGCGCGAGCACCCCGATGCCAGCCAGGCGCTACTCGATGCCGAACGCGAGCGCATGCAGCGCTCACCGGTCCTGCTAGTCGTCAGTTCCCACCCCGATCCCAGCCGGTTCGGCAAGATCCCTGCGATCGAACAGCTCCTGTCAGCGGGCGCGCTCTGTCAGAATCTGCTCATCGCGGCGCAGGCGTTAGGCTACGGCGCCCAATGGATCACCGGCTGGCCGGCCTACGACGTTGAAGTCAAGACTGCGCTCGGCCACAGCGCAACGACCGACATCGTCGGCTTCGTGCATCTCGGCACGGCTACCGCGACGCCAACCGAGCGGCCGCGACCGGCTTTCGAGGCAGTCGTCACTGAGTGGTCCGGCACAGATGCTTGAGCAAGTGTGGCGGCGATACGTCTGCTAAACTTTTTTGCCCCAGTGCGCAGGCTCGAGAGGCTTACCATGTTGCGATCACTCGCGCTTATCCTCGGCATCGTGTACGTAACGACCGGCACTCACGCACAGCAAGCCGCCACCGGCGGGCGGCTCATCGCGTTTCCGACACACGCCGAAACGCTCGACAACGGCCTCAAGACGATCGTCATCAGTATGCCCGGCAGCGGTCTGGTCAGTTATTGGTCGATAGTCCGCACGGGTTCGCGTGACGAGTTCGAGCCCGGCCGCACCGGCTTCGCGCATTTCTTTGAACACATGATGTTCCGCGGCACGGACCGCTATCCGGCCGACGATTACAATCAGATACTGACTGGCATCGGCGCAAGCCGGAATGCGTACACAACCGACGATCTCACTGCATACCATTTTTCAATCGCGGCAGAAGATCTTGCGCTCGTCATGGATCTGGAGAGTGACCGCTTCCAGAATCTCGCCTATTCCGAAGCGGATTTTCGGACTGAGGCCGGCGCGGTTTACGGCGAGTACCGCAAAAACGTCACGAGTCCATTTTTCGTGCTCTACGAAGCCGTGATGGCCACGGCGTTCAACGTGCATACCTACGGCCATACGACGATGGGCTACGAAGCGGACATCGCGGCGATGCCGACCATGTACGATTATTCGCTCGACTTCTTCGCGCGCTACTACCGTCCCGAAAACACGATTTTACTGATCGTCGGCGACATCGAAGCCCCGCCGACGATGAATCTCGTGCGCGAATACTATGGTAGCTGGCAGCCGGGTTACGTGCCGCCGAAAATTACGCCCGAGCCGGTACAGGCGGAAGCAAGGAATGTCGCGGTGAACTATGCGGGCCGGTCCCTGCCGATCCTGGCCGTAGCTTACAAGTTCGACGCCTTTGATCCGAGCAATCGCTTACGCGTCGCCGCCGATCTTCTGACCGAAATGGCGTTCGGCGCGACGAGCGACATTTATAAACAGCTCGTGCTCGACGAGCAGTTGGTCGAGTTTCTGGCGGCGGACCCCGGTCTCAATCGTGATCCAGGTTTACTCGATATCTATACGCGCATCAAAGATCCGTCCAGAATCGACGCTGTCTTGGCGACGATCGACGCGACGACCGAGCGATTCAAGACCACGCTCGTCGCGCCAGCCGATCTCGACGCATTGAAATCGCGCCTGCGCTACGGCTTCTTGATGGGTTTGGAAACGCCCGATGCCGTAGCTCGCGGCCTCGCGCGCAGCGTCGCTGTCTCCGGCGGGCTCGAGGGCATCGAGGCCTTGTATCGTGCCTATGAAACGATCTCTCCTGAAGATATACGCGCCGCGGCGGAACGGTATCTCGATCCCAACCGGCGCACGATTGGCGTACTTCGAGCACAGCCATGAGGGCGGCGGCACTCGCGCTCGCCGGTGTCGCGTGGCTCGCGGCCGGATGTACGCAGCCGGAGGCGCCCATGGCTCGTGCGGCTCCGACCGTCCTGCTACCCGTACCGAGCGATCCGACGATCGCGCTCTCGGTCAGCTTCGGTGTGGGCTCCCAGGACGATCCGCCGGACAAGGAAGGCCTCGCTTATCTGACCGGTGAAATGCTCGCCACCGCAGCGACCGAGCGTAACGCCTACGAAGACATCATCGACGCCCTGTATCCCATCGCCTCGAACTACTCGATTACGGTCGACAAGGAGATCTCGACGCTTACGGGCCGTACGCACCGCGACAATATCGACGTGTTCTTCGAGCTGCTTGCCGATGCATACCTGCGCCCGGCCTTTGACGCGACGGATTTCGAGCGCGTCAAAAGCGACGCGATCAACTACCTCGAAAACACCTTGCGCTACGCGTCCGACGAGGAATTAGGCAAAGCTGCGCTGACGCAGGCGATTTTCGCCGGCACGCCCTACGCCCACCCGGTCCAAGGCACGGTTGCGGGTCTGCGTAACATTACCCTCGAGGACGTCGCCGCGTTTTACGCACGGTACTACACGGCGGCGAACGTCACGCTAGGACTGGCCGGCGGCTACGATGCAGCGCTGGTCGATCGCTTCGAGGCGACACGCGCGGCGCTGCCCCAAGGCACGGCGCCGCCGGATCCCGTGATCGATCCGCCGGACTGGGACGGCACGGAAGTCGTGCTTGTCGATAAACCCGCGGCCGACGCTTCCATCAGCCTCGGCTTTCCGCTCGACCTGCAACGCGGCGAGCGCGATTTCTACGCGCTCTGGGTTGCCAACTCATGGCTCGGCGAGCATCGCAACCAAGCCGGCCGGCTGTTCCAGGTCATACGTGGTGCCCGTGGTCTGAATTACGGCAACTACTCGTATCTGGAAGCGTTTCCCGCCGGCGGGCAACGCATGATGCCGCCGGTCAACGTCGCTCGCCGCCACCAGATCTACGAGATCTGGATACGCACGCTGCCAAACAACCAGGCGCATTTTGCGCTGCGCGCCGCGATCCGCGAACTGCGCGAACTCATCGCGGGCGGCATGACCGCCGAGGAATTCGAGCTCACGCGCGCATTTTTGGATAAGTACGTACTGCATTTCGCGGAAACGACAGCCGAGCGCCTCGGCTACGCTATCGACGACCGCTTTTATGGCATCGCCGATCCCGGCCACTTGCAACGTTTTCGCGAAACTCTGGCAGAACTTACGCTCGATGAGGTCAACGCCGCTCTGCAGCGCCATTTGCGCTACGACAATCTCAAGATCGCCATCGTGACTGGCGATGCCGACCGATTGCGCACCGCCCTCATCGCGAATACAGCTAGCCCGATCGAATATGAGTCGCCGAAACCCCCGGCGCTACTAGCGGAGGACGCAGGCATCGCCGAGTTCGCGCTCGACATCGGCCCGGGCCAGGTCACGATCGTGCCCGTCGCGGAGATATTCGCACGCTAATCGATCGGCAACGCGTCGCTAGCGCGGCCGTTCGCTGCGCGGCAGAATAGCGCATTCGCGTAGAGCCCAACCCGATGGCGACACACCGACAAATACCGATCGATCTGAGCCCTGAGGCGTTTCGCCGGCTTGGGCACGATCTCGTCGATCAAATCGCCGGTTTTCTCGAATCGTTACCGAATCGTCCCGTCACCCGCGGCCTAACGCCGAAAGACGTGCAAAGGTTGCTGGGCGAAGGCGGCCTCCCAGAGCGCGGCACCGATCCGGCCGCTTTGCTCGCCGAGATTGCACCGATCCTGTTCGACAACTCCCTCCACAACGGCCACCCGCGGTTTCTCGGCTACATCACCTCGTCGGCTGCTCCGTTGGGGGCGCTCGGCGAGTTGCTCGCTGCCAGCGTCAACAGCAATGTCGGCGCCTGGGATCTCGCGCCTGTTGCAACCGAGATCGAGCGCCAGACGATACGCTGGATCGCCGAGTTTATCGGCTATCCGAGCGACACCGGCGGCATCATGGTCAGCGGCGGCAACATGGCCAATCTCATCGGCTTTTATGCCGCGCGCAGCGCCAAGGCGCCGTGGGCGATTCGCGAGCAGGGCCTCTACGCTAGTGAGCGGCCGCTGACGGTCTACACGTCGGCCGCTACTCACACTTGGATTCAAAAGGCCGCCGATCTCGCCGGCCTAGGCACGAACAATATCCGTTGGATTGCAACAGACGGGCATCAGCGCATGCGCGTCGACGCACTCGAAGCACAAGTCATCGCAGATCTCGATGGCAACTGCATGCCGTTTCTAGTTGCCGCCACAGCCGGCACGGTTAGCACCGGCAGCGTCGATCCGCTGCCAGCAATCGCGGCCCTGTGTAAGAAGTACGGCCTATGGTTCCACGTCGATGGCGCCTATGGAGCGCCCGCAGCCAGTCTCCCGGACGCTAGCGACGACCTGCAAGGTCTGCGGCTCGCCGACTCGGTCGCGCTCGACCCGCATAAATGGCTCTACAGTCCGCTCGAAGCCGGTTGCGCGCTCGTTCGTAATCCCGAGCACCTGACGGGTGCCTTCAGTTTCCGGCCCGAGTATTACCATTTCGAGAACGACGAGGCCGATCCGCGGATCAACTACTACGAATACGGCATCCAGAACTCCCGAGGCTTCAGGGCGCTCAAGGTCTGGTTGACGTTACGCTCGATCGGTCGCGCCGGCTACATCGAGTTGTTGCAGCAGAATATGGCGCTGGCGCGGCGCCTCTTCGACGCCGTCGCAGCGCACCCGGAGCTCGAAGCCCAGACACTGCAACTCAGTATCACAACCTTCCGCTATCGACCGGCGGATCTGGGCGACGCAGGCGACAAGACCGAGGCCTATTTGAATGAGCTCAACGAAGCGCTACTCAGCCGGCTGCAGAGTGGTGGCGAAGCCTATGTCTCCAACGCCGTGCTCGATGGACGCATGCTATTGCGGGCCTGCATCGTCAACTTTCGCACGGCAGTTAGCGATATTGACGCGTTGCCCGAGATCGTCGTGCGGCACGGTCGCGCGCTCGACCGCGAGCTGCGTGCGAGCTGCCGCGAGACTAGAGAATCCTGAAGCGCTCAGTCTTGAGCGCCGGGATCGACAAACGTCAGGTGCAACTTGCCGATCGTGACGACGTCGCCGTGCTGCAGTTCATGGCGCTCAACGTCCTTCGAATTGATCTTAAAGCCGTTCTTGCTGCCGGCATCTTCGATCATTACGCCGTCTTCGCGGCAGACGATTCGAGCATGAATCCGGCTGACGAACTCGCCGAAGATCTTGATATCTGCGGACTCCGAACGGCCGATCGTCATCACGTCCTTATGCAGCGGATAGCTAATCGGATGATCTGCATTCATGAATACGAGAAACCGCGGCGTTGGCAAGCTGGGCGCAGCGGCGCCGGGTTGCAGGCCGTCATCGAACACATTCGGCGCGATAACTTCCGCAGCGATCATCTCGTGCCACTCGGCATCGGGTTGTTCGACGGCAAGCCGCCGGCGCTGTACGGGCGCATCACTGTCTTCCAGCATCGCGTTTAGGCTCACCATCAATTCATCGACATTTGGCAGCTCCGCCTGCGATCCGGTGTCCGCCGCGTCGTTTTCCGGCAGAGCCACGGTTTGGGTTTGCATGTCCTCAACGGCGACGAGGCGTTGTTGCAATCGATTGCGCTCGGCGGCGACCCGCCCAAGCTCCGCGCGCGCGTCATCCAACAGCCGCATCGACTCCTCCCGGCCCCGCGCCAGCGCTGCAATACGCGCGCTCTGCTCGGCGATTCTGGTATGCGCCCTTCCGAGCTCGATCTCGAGCTTCTCGAGCTGCGCGTCCCGGTCCGCTGAAAAGTCGTCATGGCGCATGGGCGTGGTTCCCTCGCTTTTGGCAGAGCGCACGATAACGCAACAGATATACTCACGAAAAGCGCGTATGCCGCAGTTTCAGCAAATCGGCCGTTTTACGTAAATACGCGTTGGCCCAGCAAATTGAGCCTCACAGCCCGGCACAGCTCACTCTGGATCGAGCAGATTCGGTTGCGCCGCTAGCAGCGGTCGAATGTCGGAAGCGACAGTCAGCATGATCTGTTGCAGCGCCGCGTGAAAGGTTGCATTGATTCGCTCGTGGGGCCGTGACGTCACGACATAGCTTTCGCCGGCCACGAGCCCCGACGGATAGACTTTTTCCATGACGATCTGGCCCGAAGCATTGAAAACCTTGAGCGCAAGCTCAAACTGAATGCTGGGCGTAATAATGGTCACGGGGACCGCTTCATAACCGTCGTCCGTCGCGCGCATCTCAAGAACACCGGGTTCCGTCACGCGATCATAGCGGTACGAGAAATCTCTGATCTCCGGCTCAATCGCAACGATATAGCGCAGATCGGGCTCCGGCCGCTGGGTAAAAAGGACTCCATAGTTAAAGTGAGACCGAAATACGCTCGCGATAATCTCGCGCATGATAGCGCCAATCGGAATCGTGAGCGTAATGGCCTGACCGACGAAAGATTCGGGACGGCCTTCGTAATCGTAGCGTGCGTCTTCGTCGCCCATGAGAACGACAAGCTGTGTTTCCGCGAGATAGGTCGGCGCCACAATGGGGACATAGTCGGGCACATACTCGACTTCGAACGCGCAACCCGAAAACACGGATGCGAACACCAGAAGACCTACGACCTTTCCACGCATTGAGCAGCACCAGCAATCTGCTTGAAGCCAGGGGTAGCCCGCCGAAACCAGCCTACCATGCAAAGCGCCGTGCAGGCACCTGGTCACGCTCGTCTACCAGGTCAAGGGCTTTCCGGCGGCGCGGATCCGCGCAGCCTTTTAGCGCAGCGCGCGCGCCAGGAACGGCAGACTCTTATCCATCCGATAGTCGATACCCGAATGGGTGTCATCGAACTCTTCGTACCGGTGCTCGATACCCGACGCGGTCAAACGCTTGGAGAAAATCCGGTTGCCGTAGTGAATATGGTACTGATCGCGCCAACCGCAATCGACAAAGATTCCACGCAAGCTCGCGAGATTTTTCGCATAGCGGCTGACCAGACGAATCGGGTCGTGCTTGAGCCAGTTGCGCCAGCGCGCCTCGATCAGCTCACCGGTTTCGAGATTAAACGGCAGGCGGAATCCGTTGGGCGCGTCGGGATCCGGGTCGTAGCTCGCCGCCATCGCCAGATTCATGAGGCAATGGACTTCGGCGCTGCTGGGGCCGGATTTTTGCCAGATCGCCTCGAGAAAGCGCTGCACGCGACCATCGTCGAGCCCGTCCGCAGCACCTTGCTCCTCGAAATCGACGCGGATCCGGCCGGCCTTACGCTTGCGGCGCCGATATTTTGCAATCTCGTTCAATGTATTGGGCCAGTCGGCGCGATACACAAAGTCGAAGTAGGCATCGCCGGAGTGGCTCGCGATCGCGCCCCAATAGCGCGCATACCGCATGCCATGGATCATCGCGCCGTAGCCGCCCGACGACTTACCAAAGCAGCCGCGATGATCGCGATCCGCGTGGGTCCGAAACTCGCTGTCGACGAACGGAATCAACTCCTTGGTCAGATAGTCGGCGTAGCGGCCGATCGCGGAGGAATTGATGTATTGATTGCCGCCGAGTGCGGTAAAGCAATCCGGAAACACGAGGATGCACGGCGCCATCTTACCCTCGTACACGAGTCGCGCGGCCTGCTCCGGGACGTTCTCGGTGAATGCCCGCCAGCTGGTGTGCGATAAACCGGAACCTGTATAACCCACGAGGTCGAACAGCACCGGAAAACGTCTACCGCGGCCGCGGCCCTTGCCGGCATCGTACTGCGGCGGCAGCCAGACACCGAGCGTTCGACCGGCGGGATCGCCGAGCGCATTGTCGATGAGCACTTTCGAGGAATACTCGAGCGTCACCGTGCGGCCGGCCGGCCAAGTCGCGCGCTTGATCGCCATGGATTGCTACCTAGTTAAGCAGGCTAAAAGTATAGGGGATTCAAACGAACTTGCGGGATCGGCGCACAGCATGCGATCGTCGCGCCTGTCGCAGGACTGATATATTCTCTGCACTAGGAGCCTGTCGGACTCAGGGCATCGTAGCGAGGCGAGCGGGAATCGAGGACAGATTTTCGATCTTCCGAGGCGCATAGTGGTGACTATTCAACGAGGACGATCGGAAATATGGACCGATTCCCGTTCGCCGCAGTAGATGATCCTGAGTCCGACAGGCTCCTAGCACGAGAAAAGGGGGCGCGACAATGCGGGATCGGCTGACGAGCCTATGGACCGCGCGAGGTCTGGTAATCCTCGGATTTCTCGCCGGCTATGTGCCGGTCGGCTCGACATTCGGCCACATTGGCGATGAGCGGTTCTCACCGACGCATAGCTGGCATCATTTCCTCAGGGAAGGCATTGGCGATCTCGGAGCGATGGCGGCCATCCTCGTAATTTTATTTGCCGCGCCCCAATTCCGAAACCCCGCCGCCTGGTGGGTCATGCTCATTTTAATGCTCGGGCTCTATGCCCCGTTTTGGGTTGGCGTCCCGTTCATGGCCGAGCTTGCGGCACCGAGCCTCAACGCCGAGATCGCACACCTCAGTATGGCCATACCGTCTTTCGCTGGGTGCTTGCTCGCACGCCGGCATTTCATGCACGGGCAACAGACCGCGATTCAGCTGGGATAGTATTGGTGCAAAACTCCGAATCGGTCGTTGCGAGGACGATATGAGATACGCCATGCTCGTGGCAATGCAGCAATTTACCCGGCCGAAATCTGCTGCAGTGTGCGCGCTGCTCGGAATGGTTATCGCCGGGCTCCTGCTCGTCCCTGGATTAGTCGCGTATGCGCAAGACCGGCAATCCGTGGAAGTCTCCGGTGTTTGGAGCACGAACAGCTTCGACACGCTCGAAGATCCAGGCTGGGACATCGTCGGCTTATTTTCCTGCCGGTGCGCAACGGAAACTTACGAGTATTTGAACTCGCTCCTAAATGACCCGGCCAACGACCATCTCTCCGCCGAAGAAATCCTCGACGCCCTAGCGGCGCATACGCTCGCGGTTATCGCCGACCGGCTTACGCCGACGGGCCGCACGATCGGCGCCGCATTCGACCTCGCCGACGACCCGGCAATCCAGTGCGAAGCATTCGGAACGTTCAGGACCGCGTTGCACTCGGACCCGATCGAATTCGAAGTCCACAACGATCGCATCATCATCAAGGGCGAAGATCTTACCGTAGATCGGACGGTCTACATGGATCGCCGCGGCCATCCGGAGAATGGGCGGAAAAGTCCGGCTGGCCATTCGATCGGCTGGTATGAAGATGGTGCTTTAGTCGTGGAAACAGTCGACGTCACGGCCGGCCTCGTGGACGATCAGCTCGCACTCCACAGCAGCGACCAGGCGCGCAGCATCGAACGATTTACGGTCAGCCCGGATGGCCGACAATTGATTACGGAATTCACGCTATACGATCCGGTGATGCTGCGCGAGCCGCTGACGATCACGCGACCGCGGGTCCTGACCCCGGACGTCCAGCTCGATCGACGCCCGTGCGAAGCCATCGCTGGGCAATTCTGAAGGGGACGCACGATGCACGGCAAAACTCCGATCCTCCTCTGCGTTGCATTTTGGTTCGCCTATCCAGTGTCCGCCCATCACAACTTCGCTGCTCATTACCGGGGCGATGACAGGATCGAGCTGTCGGGCGTTATCACCGAATTTCGCTTCGTGAACCCGCACGCACGCGTTTATATCGAGGTCACAAACGAGACCGGCGAAGTCGAACGGTGGATGGCAGAGGGAGATGCTTCTGTCGCCTTGCGGCGATCGGGCTGGACGGCGGATCGGCTCAAAGCGGGTGATCGCGTTCACGTCGTTGGGAATCCGTCGCGCAATGGGACCAATACGCTCAGCTGGGATACCATTACGCTCGCGAACGGCACGGAAATCGGTGGTGGCGACGGCCGCCTGGACGAGCGGCTCTCGATACTCAGTCGAAGGCTCGCCGAATTTCGCGCCCAACGGGGCCGCTAGCCAGGATCCCTAATCGGTCGGCACACCCGCTTGATCGGCTGCATTGGACGCGTTTTCGCGCGGTTCAGAGACTATAGAATTTTCGGCTCGCATTGCGCCGACGAGGAGAACAAGAAACATGCGCCCGGACGAACGACTTGAATATTCCGCAATCATTGACCGGCCCGTGCCCAAGCTCCCCGATGGGGCGCGTATGGTCGTGTGGACGATCGTCAACGTGGAGGTGTGGGACAGCACCAAGCCCCAGCCGCGCACGGTCATTACCCCGCCGGCCGGCGGCTCCCCGATCCCGGACGTGCCGAATTGGGCATGGCATGAATACGGTAACCGCATCGGCTTTTGGCGGCTCAAGGAAGTGCTGGACGCCTTCGAGGTGCCGACCACTCTCGCCCTCAACGGCCTCGTCTGCAAAGTCTACCCGCGCATCGCCGAAGAAGCGCACAAAGCCAACTGGGAGTTCATGGGGCACGGCTATTCGCAGCTGAGCATGCAAAAAGTCGAAGACGAGCGGCTCGACATTCAAAAGACGCGCGACATCATCAAAGACTTTACGGGTAAGCGGCCGCGAGGTTGGCTCGGCCCCGCGCTGACCGAGACCGATGAGACGGTCGACATATTGAAAGAAGAAGGTTTCGAGTATGTGGCCGACTGGGTGCTGGACGATCAACCCGTCGAACTCAAGACTCGCGCCGGTAATTTAGTGAACATCCCCTACACGCAAGAGACTAACGATGTAGCGATGATGTTAATTCAGCATCACAAGGCGTCGGAGTACGCTGACCGCGCGCTGGATCAGTTCGAGACTTTCTACGAGGACTCGCTCAAACAGCCGCGCGTGATGGCGCTGCCATGTCACCCCTATATCGTGGGCGTGCCGCACCGCATCAAGTATTTCCGCAAAATCTACGAGACCATTCGGCGCAAACCCGGGGTACTGTTCTGGACCGGCTCGCAGATCCTGGACTGGTACTTGGGCAATCAATAAACGGCGATGCCGAAGCTCGGGGAAGCAACGCCCGGACAGCGGCCCTCGAGGCCGTGCGCCGTCCCTGAAAATTACGGTTCTCGCTATAGACGGATGGCTGCGCTTAGCTTCGCGCTGCTGATCAGCGCGGCGACGGCGGCTCAAGTGCCGATGAAGATCGGCCATCTCGTGCCGGGGGTCGCGCCGCGCGGCCAAGGCGCGACCGAAATGGCGGCTTTGATCTCGGCCGATACGCGCTGCGACGTCGTTGCGAAGGTTTTCCCCGCAAGCCAAATCGGCGGCGATACCGACTTGATCGAAGGGCTGCAGATCGGTTCCATCGAGATGGCGATACTGCCCGGCTCGTTCCTGGTCGGATTTCAGCCGCTGATCGGTATTTTGGACTTCCCGTTCTTCTTTCCGCCGCGCTGGGAAGACCTCCAGCGAGTGCACCGTAGCGCCGCGATGCGCGGGGTACTCGACACCACCGAGGAGAAAGGCATCGTTTCGCTGGCTATCTGGCACACCGGCTATAAGATTTGGACGAGCAATCGCCGGCCTCTGGATACCTACGAAAACTACGCCGGACTGAAGGCGCGCGTGATGCCCTCGATCGTGCTGAAGGAGCAGAGCCGCCTCCTTGGCCTCACTGCCGTGGGCATGCCGTTCGCCGAGACCTACAGCGCATTGCAAACTGGCGCTATCGACGCGCAAGAAAATTCCATCGACACGAACTTCTTCATGAAATTTCACGAGGTACAAGACTTTGCTGCGATTACCAATCATGGCATTTTGGACAACGTGATCATGATGTCGAAGAGCTGGTGGGACGCCCGCACGCCAGATTGTCAGACCGCGATCCGCGCGGCTGTGGAAACCGGCGGACGGATTACGGCCGAGCTTACCAATTCGATTATCGAAAATGTCGCGCTGCCGGCCTTCACGGCACGCGGACTCACCATCACGACGCCAACTCGCGCGCAATGGAATCACATGCGCGACGCTGTGCTACCCGGCATCGAGCGGCTTTATATCCAACAAAACGGCGCGCGCGGCCAGGCCTTGCTCGACGCCCTCAAAACAGAAATAGCCAACTACGAGAATTGATCTGTGAGCATTGACGCCAGACGCGCGCGCCGGATTCAAGGCATCTGAAGTGCGCGCGATCGTCCATGAGCTCGATCGAACGCTTGCTGCGGTCGACAAAGTCGTGCGCCTCATCGTCGTCACAGCACTGTTGCTCATCACTGCTGTGCTGTTCTTAAATTCTGTTGGACGCAGCGCGCTCAACGTTTCGTTCGTCGGCGGTCCATCGCTGGGGCGGCTCCTCGTCATTTGGCTGACCTTCCTCGGTGCGTATCTCACAGCCCGTTCCGGTACGCATATAACTGTAGACCTCGTGCAGCGGTTGTTCCCGCAACGCTTTCTTCGCCGCCTCGCGGTCCTCGTCGGGTGTTGTAGCGCGCTGACGTGTGCCTACATCGCTTGGCTAAGTGCGTTGTTCACTTGGACGCGTTTTGCAGCCGGGCAGATCGATCCCATGCTGGAGATTCCATCAGGCTTTTTCTATCTGCCCGTGCCCATCGGCTCGTGCCTAATGGCTCTGGCGTTTGCGCATATCGCGATGCGCGCGGCGATTGGCGAGGACGGCGCCCCCGTGGCGGGGCCGCCTAGCATGGACAGGGCAGGCTAGCATATGGCCGCCGCGGTCTTCGCCTTTGTCGCGTTCTTTCTGCTGTTGATCTCAGCACCCGTCTTTATAGCAATTCTCGCACCGACATTGCTCACGTTCGAGATATTCGGCCCACCGATACCTACGATGGCCCTGACTCAGCAGATGATGCAAGGCATCAACAAATTCAGCCTGCTCGCCATCCCATTGTTTATGTTCTCGGCGGACATCATCTCCCGGGGCGAAATCGGCGCGCGCTTAGTACGCCTGGTGGAAACCACGGTCGGGCATCTCAACGGCGGCGTGGCGATCACCACCGCCGTGACCTGCGCACTCTTCGGTGCGGTCTCCGGCATCGGCCAGGCGGCGATCGTCAGCATCGGCC